>OCTX012272259.1_pt1 | contig 17802 bp, 15 predicted proteins | sample 1539691 | NCBI WGS metagenome assembly OCTX01 (sample SAMN02144231, study PRJEB22623) | gut metagenome | biome: sheep rumen | host: Ovis aries | place: New Zealand | reverse complement strand
AGAGATGCTTTATCACTGGAAACAGCAAGAGTTCAGAAAACCGCTTATTATATCGCACTTATTGATGTTCTTGCATCGCTTTCATATGTAGCTATGAAGGAGAATTATGTTCGTCCTTCACTCAACCGCTCCGGTGTAATAGATATTAAGAACGGACGTCATCCTGTGATTGAGAAGATGATCGGTGGCGATAAATTCATACCAAATGATGCTTTTTTGGATGATCAGGCTAATCGTATTATGATAATTACAGGACCGAATATGGCTGGTAAATCAACCTATATGAGACAGACAGCACTTATCTGTCTTATGGCGCAGGTAGGTTCGTTTGTTCCTGCTGACAGCGCTGATATAAGTATATCAGACCGTATATTTACCAGAGTTGGAGCAAGCGATGATCTGTCGCAGGGTCAGTCTACATTTATGGTTGAGATGAGCGAAGTTGCAAATATTCTTAGAAATGCAACTAAAGATTCTCTCATAATCATGGATGAGATAGGCAGAGGTACATCTACATTTGATGGATTATCTATAGCCTGGGCTGTGGTTGAATATATAGCTGATAAGGATTTCCTTGGTTCAAAGACTCTTTTTGCCACACATTATCATGAACTGACAACTCTTGAGGATAAACTTTCTTCTGTAAATAATTATTCAATTGCTATTAAGCATGACGGTACAAATCTTGTATTCTTAAGAAAGATTATACGAGGCGGGGCTGACAGATCTTATGGAATCGAAGTGGCAGAACTTGCCGGTGTACCTGCTGTTGTTACTTCAAGGGCTAAGGAGATAGCAGGCTTCTTATCAGATGAAGATATAACTGGACGTTCAAGAGATATTGAAGTGGTTGTATCACATAAGAATGACACGGATAAAGGAACTCGTGGTAAACAATGTAAAGATGAATTTGATGGACAGATGTCGCTTTTTGCATCTACAGAAGAAATGAATATAGCTGCTGAACTAAAGAACATGGATCTCGATAATATGACTCCTGTAAAAGCACTTCTTTATCTGCAGGAATTAAAACAACGACTTAATTAAGGTAAAGACATAAGGGATAAAAGATGATTAGAATACTTGATCAACATACAATTGATAAAATAGCCGCAGGTGAGGTTATAGAACGACCGGCTTCTGTTGTCAAAGAACTTGTAGAGAATTCTATAGATGCAGGAGCAACCAGAATAACAATCGAAATAACAGATGGCGGTACAACCATGATCAGAGTTACTGATAACGGTTCCGGTATAGAGGCTGACGATGTAAGAAAAGCTTACTTCAGTCACGCCACGAGTAAGCTTGAGAGTGTAGATGATCTGATGAATATTGTATCTCTTGGCTTCAGAGGTGAAGCTCTGTCTACAATAGCAGCAGTCAGTGAAGTTGAGATGGTTACAAAGACTCATGAAGCCATGTCAGGAATCCGCTATGTTATCGAGGGAGGAAAAGAGCTTCAATTTAAAGAAGTTGGTGCTCCGGACGGAACAACTATTATCAGTAAAAATCTTTTCTTCAATACACCTGCAAGAAAGAAATTCCTTAAATCTAATATGACTGAAGGTTCATATATAAATGATCTTGTATCGCATATAGCTCTTGCAAATCCTGATGTTGCTATAAAGCTTATATCCGGAGGTAAGATTATAGTTGATACCCAGGGAGACGGAAGACTTAAGGAAACTATATTCTCTCTTTTTGGAAAAGATATAACAAGAGGTCTTCTAGAAACAGATTATATATATGATATAGCTTCGGGGCAGAGAATAACTCAGGATTATGACTCATTTGAAAATGATTCATTTAATGATAAAGAAGTAATAAGGATAACCGGATATGTAGGTAAACCTTTCATATCAAAAGGAAATAGAAGCTTTGAGAATTATTTTGTAAATAAGAGATATATAAAAAGTCCTGTAGTTTCAAGAGCTATAGAAGAAGCTTATAAAACTCATATAATGCAGCATAGATTTCCTTTTACTGCTTTATTCATAGATGTACCAACTTATATGGTGGATGTAAATGTTCATCCTGCTAAAAGAGAATTCAGATTTGATAATGAGAAAGCTCTCTTCAGTTCGGTTTATCATGCTGTGGCAGATGCCTTACTTGCAAAGGAATTTATACCTGATTCAGCAGATAATTATAATAATAAACAAACATTATTTACGCCTGAATCAATTTCAGAAAGGGAAAAACCTGAACTTAAAGAAGTTGCAGCAACTTCTTCTACTAATAAATCAAATGAAGCTGACGGTATCCTGGCAGAAGAATCTGGATACACAGTGAAACAAAATACCATACCTGTAAATCAGAATAAAACTTACAGCTATCAATCTGAAACTAATAAAACTGAAAATTATAATACAGATAATAATAAAACTGAAAACTATAATACAGATAATAATAACTTTTCCATATTGGAGAGTCTTCTTCCTAAATCATATCTAGACAGAATGAATGATAGTATTAATTCTTCGCAGTCAGATAATTCTTCGGAAACAAAGAAAGAAGTCTATGTTCAGGAGGAGCTGTCTGAAACCAGATATTTATCAGAACAGGCGCTTCCGAAGCACCGTATCATTGGACTTGCATTTGATACTTATTGGATTACTGAATATAAGGATTCTTTGTATCTTATGGATCAGCATGCGGCGCACGAAAAGGTTAATTATGAAACCTTCCTGAAGGAGTTCAAGGATAGAACTATTCATTCACAAAATATATATCCGCCTGCAGTTTATTCTCTCTCAAGTCGAGAGAAACAGGCTGTTCTCGAAAATATAGACTATATGAAAAAGTCTGGCTTTGAGATAGAGGACTTTGGAGGAAATGAGCTTAAGATATCTGCTGTACCGGCAAATCTTCTGGGACTAGGGGAAAGAGAAGTCTTCATGGAACTTGCATCATATCTTGCAGATGAGATAACAGGGCTTACTGAAGATATATTTGTCAGAAAGCTTGCCACTATGGGATGTAAGGCTGCTGTAAAGGGAAATCAGAAGATAACAGTAGAAGAAGTCGAAACACTCATGGAGCGTCTGATGAAACTAGATAATCCGTATACATGTCCACACGGGCGACCTACCATTATCAAAATGACTAAAGAAGAAATTGATAAGAAATTTAAAAGAATTGTTTGATGTCTCATATGTTAAATAATGATTTAAGTAAAACATTTATATCTGATAAACCACCACTTGTGATTCTGACAGGACCGACTGCAGCAGGCAAGACCGACCTGTCTATTAATCTTGCAAAAAGAATAAACGGAGAGATAATATCAGCTGATTCTGCTCAGGTATATAAAGGACTTGATATAGGAAGTGCCAAGATTACCGATGAAGAGATGCAGGGTGTTACTCATCATTTAATAGATGTATTTGAACCTGATTATCCTTTTGATGTTACAGTATTCAAGAGTCTTGCTAAAGAAAAAGCTGCTGAAATAATAAAACGAGGTCATATTCCTATAGTAGTAGGTGGAACAGGCTTCTATATACAGGCACTTTTATATGATATAGATTTTGATCTGGATAATCCGGCGGAAGATTTTGATAAAATGTATCGTCAGAAGCTTGAGCTGATTGCATCAGAAGAAAACGGTCCGAAGAGACTTCATGATGAGCTTAAGTCAGTAGATCCCGAGTCTGCTAAGTCTATTCATATGAATAATGTCCGTAAGGTCATAAGAGCTTTGGAATTCTATCATCTTTATAATAAGCCTATATCAGAGCATAATAAAGAGCAGCATAAAAAAGAGTCTGCTTATAACAGTGCTTACTTCGTTCTGAATATGGATAGGGAAGTTCTCTATGACAGGATTAATAAAAGAGTAGATATCATGAAACAAAATGGTCTTATCGAAGAAGTAAAAAATCTTTTTGATAAAGGCTACAATCATGAATATACATCTATGCAGGCTATTGGATATAAAGAACTCCTGGAGGTCTTTGAAAGATTCGGTGGTGATGCAAAGGATGTATATCTAAATGATGCATTTGATAAGATAAAACAAAATACAAGACATTTTGCAAAAAGACAGCTTACATGGTTCAGAAGAGAAAAAGATACTATATGGCTGGATAAGAGTCAGATGTCTGAAGAAGAAATATTAGAAATAATGATAAATATACTAAAAGAAAGAGAGATTATAAAGCAGTAAATGGATGATTTAAAGAGTTATTATATAAAAAATGGAATATCAGAAAAAGTTTTTGACTTTTGCACGAAAATTGAAGCCGGATTGATGGATACATATACTAAAATCGATCAGATAGCTGAATATAATCAGATTAAGGTGCTTCATGCTATGCAGGAAGCTGGATTTGCGGAACATCATCTGAGAGGCACAACCGGATATGGATATAATGATGCAGGCCGAGATACACTTGAACAGATATATGCAAATGTATTCCATACAGAAGACGCCTTAGTTCGCCAGCAGATAACCTGCGGAACACACGCGCTGACAATTGCCCTTGCCGGTAATACCAGACCTGGCGACGAAATACTTAGTATAGCCGGACCTGTTTATGATACTCTGCAGGGAGTAATCGGTGTAAGACCGGAGAAGGGGTGTCTTGCAGAATATGGAGTTACATATGCACAGGTAGATCTTCTTCCTGACGGTTCCTGGGATTATGATGGAATCAAATCTAAGATAAATGAAAGAACAAAGATAATAGAAATACAGCGTTCTAAAGGATATGATACAAGACCTTCACTTTCTGTAGAGCAGATAGGTGAAGCAATCAGTTTTATAAGAAGCATTAAACCGCAGGTTATAGTTATGGTTGATAACTGCTACGGTGAATTCGTTGAAACAAAAGAACCTTCTGATGTAGGCGCAGATATGGTAGTTGGCTCTCTTATCAAGAATCCCGGTGGTGGTATAGCTCCAATAGGTGGTTATATCTGTGGAACAAAAGAATGTATAGCAAATGCTTCGGCAAGACTGATTACTCCCGGTATCGGCAAAGAGGTTGGAGCATCCCTTGGAATCACTGCCCAGTTTGCACAGGGTCTGTTCCTTGCTCCGACTGTTACAGCAGCTGCAGTTAAGGCTGCAATCTTTGCTTCGAGTATATATGAGAAGCTTGGCTTTGAAGTTATACCTAAAGCATCAGAAGAAAGACATGACATTATTGAATCCATAGTATTCGGCAAACCTGAACTTGTTCAGGCATTCTGCGAAGGAATACAAAATGGTGCACCTGTTGACAGCTTTGTTAAACCGGTGCCTTGGGCTATGCCGGGTTATGATGATGATGTCATAATGGCTGCAGGTACATTTGTATCCGGTGCATCAATCGAGCTATCAGCTGATGCACCTATGAAAGAGCCTTATGCTGTATACTTCCAGGGTGGTATCACATATCCGCATGCAAAGTATGCAATAATGCTTACTCTTGAAAAAATGAAAGATAAAGTTTCATTATAAAATATAAAACTACGATTTTTTGACACATATGGTATGCTGTGATATAATAATTATTTGGTCTACATAACGTGACAAAATATCACGTTATATAATATATCTTCCGAAGAGTCTTGGAAAAAATCAGGAGGATATATGAAAAATATGATGATTGCCGATATGGCAGAACATGAGAAACCGGTTGAAAAGCTAATTAAGTATGGAGCTGAAAGTTTATCTGATGCCGAGCTGTTGGCTTGTATACTCAGAACAGGTACGCGAGATATGAATGTTATCAGTCTCGCACAGCTTATCCTTAATAGCGGAAAAGCGTTTAAAGGTCTTAGAGGACTTAACTATCAAAGCTACACTGACCTTGTCAGGATAAGTGGAGTTGGTAATGTAAAAGCCGCTCAACTACTTGCTTTGGTTGAAGTATCGAAGAGAATTTCTACACTTGAAGCAGAGGAAAAACTAATATTTGATTCACCGGAATCTGTGGCCGATTATTTTATGGAAGAGGTCAGGTACCTCACAAAAGAAAGAGTATATGCACTTTTTCTATCAAGTTCAGATGGGCTGCTTCATAAGTCACTTCTCTCTGAAGGAAGCATAAACCGAAGTATTGTTTCTAATAGAGAGCTGTTCAAAGAAGCACTCAGATATGAAGCAACAAATATAATTCTGATTCATAATCATCCATCAGGTGATCCTACACCAAGTACTCAGGATATTATTCTTACCAGACAGATCTTGGAGTTATCTTATAAAATGGGAATTCCGCTCCTTGATCATATAATCATTGGTGATAAGAGATATGTGAGTCTTGCTGAAGAAGGATATATTCAAAAGCCTGATAACTTTTAGTGGAAAATTATATGAAATTTAAATTTAATACCAAAAACACAAAATTCAAATTCAATTATAAAAAAGATGTTGATCCAAAATATCTTCTTATTACGCTTTCAGTTATCTGTGTAGCGCTTATTGTTTTGTCCGGATTCTTCCCTGAACAGACTAAGCCTGTTAAATCAGCAATAGGAAAGTATATAACTCCACTTCAGCAGGGTGTTAATAAAATCGGAGACAGCGTAGAGAAGAAAATGATTGTCTTCGGAGATGTTAAAGAGCTTAAAAAAGAGAATGCAAAACTTAAAACTGATGTGACAAATCTCCAGAATGATATCAGTCGTAAAGAAGCGGAACTGGCAGAACTGCAGGAGCTGCGTAATCTGTATGATCTGGATGAACTGTATCCTGATTATAATAAAACAGCTGCAAGAGTTTTCTCTGTTGATTCCTCAGGTTTCTTCAACGAATTCTATATAAATAAAGGACTAAACAATAAAGTCTACGAGGGATGTAACGTGCTTTCGGATGATGGTCTGCTTGGCATAGTTGTAGAATCCTATGATAATTATGCAAAAGTAAGAGCCATTATAGATGACAGAGCAAATGTAACCGGAGAGATAGGTGCAGCAGGAGTTCTCTGCAATGTAAAGGGCTCACTTCAGACTATGAAGGAAGGCTATCTGATAGCTTCAGATATAGACAAGAATTCAATTGTTAGCGTTGGTGATAAGGTTATATCATCAAGCGTTTCTGACAGATACATGTATGGTCTGACTATAGGCTATGTATCAAGTGTATCTTATGATTCAAATAATCTTACTCAGACAGCAGAGATAGTACCTACAGTTAATTTTAATGACATAAAGGATGTTCTCGTAATAACCGATCGTAAACAGGAAGTAAATTATTAATGCGACGCATATTAACGATATTTATTTTAATCATAATATCATTTCTGCTTCAAAGCACCTTACTTTCCATACATAGTATAAATGGTATGGCTCCAAATCTGATGCTTATTCTTACTATGTCCTTTGGTATCATGAGAGGACGTAGAGAAGGAATGCTTACAGGTCTTTTCTGTGGTCTTCTGTATGATGTATTTTTCGGTACACTTATAGGACCATATATGCTTTTATTCCTTATTATTGGTTATTTCAACGGCTCCTTCCATAAAGCATTCCTTATGGAGGACATTATGCTGCCGGTTTTTATTATAATAATTGATGACTTTTTGTTCTGCTTCATGCAGTTTATATTTTATTTTCTGCTCAGAAATAAGACAAACCTTCTATTTTTTATAGTAAATGTCTTTCTTCCGCAGATACTTTTTACTGTAATTGCAACAATAATTGTATACAGACTTTATGTTTTTATTAATAAATCACTCAAGAAAAAGGTAAGTGAAAATGAGGCTATTTAAGGATTTATTCATTTCCTTAAAAGAAATTATATCAGACTATGTAAAGAGCAGAGTATTTCCAGTTACTCTGCTTCTTATCGTGCTTTTTATTCTTCTTATAAATAAGCTTTTTACTATACAGATAGAACAGGGCGAGGTATATACCAAGAGCTTTGAAGTAAAGTCAGAGAAAACTCTTACTGTAAGCTCTATCAGAGGAAATATATATGATGTAAACGGTAAGCTGCTTGCTTATAATAATATATCCTATACACTTACATTTGGTAACAGTACAGCACTTCCCGAAACGGCTAAGGAGCTGGGGCTGTCCGAGAGTAAGCTTAAAAACAGAATTATAAATAATACTCTGAATATTCTTAAACAGAATGGTGATGATCTCGATGCTACGATGAATATCAGATACAGAGATGGAAAGTATTATTACAACATAGACGGTGATACTCTCAAATACTTTCTTAAGGATGTATATGCAGTAGATACTATAAATGATCTTAAGCCTGAACAGGAAAAGGCAACTGCAGAACAAAGTGCCAAGTATCTCATGAAGCTTTTTGAAATAGGAAATGAGTATGATGAAGAAACAGCTTATAAGATACTATGCTGTAGATATAACCTATGGCTGAACCGTTACCAGCAATATGTTCCTGTAGAAGTGGCTCATGACATATCAGATAAGTCAAGAGCAGCTATAACAGAGAATAAGGATAACCTTCTTGGAATGGATATTCAGGTAACTTCAAGTCGTGTATATAATGATGCAAAATACTTTTCTCATATCATAGGTTATGTAGGAAAGGCTTCTCAGGAGGATATCGATTATTTTAATAATGAAATCGGTGAAGAGAAGTACGATAGTAATGATGTTGTTGGAAAGCTTGGTATAGAAAGAGTATACGAGAAAGAACTTCATGGAACTGATGGTGAACAGACTCTTTATGTAGATAATCTGGGTAAGGTTCTTGAGGTAACAAAGGATACTGCATCAATAGCCGGTAATGATGTTTATCTGACTATAGACAGTGATCTTCAGAAGTATTGTTATGATATGCTTGAGAAGGAGCTTACTTCGATTCTTCTGTCCAAGATAGAAAATGTCGCTTATTCTCCGGATGGAACGACTCAGAAAGTAATCCCTATAACTGATGTATATTCTGCATTTTTTGTAAATAATCTTATAAAGATTAATAAGATGAATCGCGAAAATGCAACAGAACTTGAGAAAACCACATATAAAGAATTTAATGATAAACTTAGCGTTACACTTTCTACTGTTGATTCGCTTCTTACTGACAATCCGGTAGAGCTTAAGAATCTTGATTCTGAATATAGAGATTATTGCGAATATATCTGTGAAATGCTTGCAAGTAATGGAATATATGATTCAACGGCATTTAGTCATAATTCAGAAGAATTTCTTGATTATATAACTGACCAGACATCTCTTCAGGACTTCCTGCATTTCCTCATAAGAGAGAAGGCTATTGATATTTCATCTATCGAGAAATCAGGAAGATATTATGATTCTGACGAAATGTATGACATGCTTATTGATTATATTATCAAGTATCTTAAAACTGATGTGAATTTTAATAACCGTGTTATTATGAATATGATTCGCCAGGGTGAGATATCTGCTCATACTGTAGTTAATCTGCTTTATGATCAGAAGGTTCTGGATAAAAATGCTGATGTTGAGTATGATGCTTTCGTTAATGGAGGAATGTCTCCATATGAATTCATGATCACAAAGATACAGAATCTAGATATAACACCTGCTATGCTTGGACTTACACCTTGCTCAGGTTCAGTAATTGTTACAGATATAGATACAGGTGAAGTAAGGGCAATGGTCAGCTATCCAAGCTATGATAATAACTATCTGACTAATACCGTTGATCCTGATTACTATGATAAGCTTCTCGAAGATGGAACAAATCCTCTGTATAACAGAGCTACCATGATGAGACTTGCTCCGGGTTCTACATTTAAACCTATATCTGCTATAGCCGGTGTATCAGAAGGTGTTCTCGGACTTAACGAATATATAACTGATGAAGGTCAGTTTGACGAAGTATATACCAAGCCTATGTGCTGGATATATAGAGACAGTCGTCTTACACATGGTTCTATAGATATACCTACAGCTCTTGATGTATCATGTAACTATTTCTTCTTTACTGTAGGTTACAGACTTTCGATTGCAAATCATAAATATGAGGATGATCGTGGTCTTGCAAGACTTAAAAAGTATGGAGCTATGTTCGGACTTACATCAAAGTCGGGTGTCGAGATAGAAGAGATAGAGCCAAGCTTCTCTAATAACGATGCTGTTCTTAGTGCCATCGGACAGGCAAAGCATAACTTTGCGCCTGTTCAGCTGTCACGATATGTATCAACTATTGCTAACAGTGGAACCTGCTATAATCTGTCTCTTATGAATAAGATAACGGATTATGAAGGTAATATAGTCAGGTCATCCAGTCATACTATAGCCTCGCAGGTAAATATTGATGATTCCTTGTGGGATTCAGTTCATACCGGTATGCGTCTTGTTGTAACTGATGACTTGTCTAAGAATAAACTTTTAAACAGTATAAATGTTGAAGTAGCCGGTAAAACAGGTACAGCTCAGGAGGGAGAGGACAGACCTTCTCACGCTTTGTTTATATCGTATGCGCCTTACAGTGCACCTGAGGTATCTGTTACGACGGTTATTCCTAACGGTTATTCATCTGCCAATGCAGCGGATCTCACAGGCTTTATATATGCCTATATGTATGATAAAGAAGCACTTAATGATGCAACCTTCACAGAGGATAATGGTGAAGTAGGAGATTAAAATGCTTAAGAAATTACTTAAGAGATATAATTTAAAGTATTACAATTTCATACTTTTATTCATCGTTGTAGCGCTTATGATCACGGGAGCACTTATCATCAATAAAGTTAATGACAGTTATACGATGAAGCAGTCTATAGGAATTGTTCTGGCTGTTGTTATCATGATAGTTCTTTCTCTTATAGATTATCACTTTATTGCAAAGTTCTATGGGGTACTCTATATAGCTAGTACGGTACTTCTTCTGGCCGTTCTTGTTGCGGGAAAAAATGTTAATAACGCCAAGAGATGGTTTGAGGTTGCAGGTATAAGATTCCAGCCTTCAGAGCTTACCAAGATACTTATGATTATATTCATGGCTGTATATCTGAGTGACCTTATGGAAAAAAAACAGGTCAGTACATTTCATGGAATAATGGGCTTTGTTATATTCTATGCCATACCTGCTGCGCTTATATTTAAACAGCCTGATCTGTCTACACTTCTTTGTATAACAGCTGTTTTGATAACTATGATATATGTATCAGGTCTTAGTTATAAGTTCATTATAACAGTATTACTTATAGCTATACCTCTTTTCTCGGTTTTTATATGGTATATACAGACGCCGAATCAAAAGCTTCTGTATGAGCATCAGGTAACGCGTATCTTATCATTTATATATCCTTCAGAATATGATGATGAGAGAATGCAGCAGGAAAATTCTGTCATGGCTATTGGTTCCGGACAGCTGACCGGTAAAGGACTTCTTATAGAAAAAGACAGTTCTAATACCAGTGACACAAACCTTATATCTGAGCAGCAGACAGACTTTATTTTTTCAGCCGTAGGAGAAACATTTGGTTTCTTCGGAAGTGTAATAATAATTGGAATTATACTGCTAATAGTGTTACAATGTATTAGAGCAGGAAGGAAAGCCAGGGATGATACCGGTATGCTTATGGCTACAGGAGTAGGTTGTCTTATTGGTTATCAATCCTTTATTAACATAGGTGTTGCAACCATGCTCCTTCCAAACACAGGAATTCCGTTACCATTTATAAGTTATGGACTAAGTTCTCTTCTTAGTTCAGCTATCGGAATAGGTATTGTTTTAAATATTAGTTTACAACGGAGAAGGTATTAGTATGAATATTGTTCTTATAGCACACAATCCCAAAAAGAAATTAATGCAGAATTTCTGCATAGCCTACAGGGGCATTCTCAGCAAGCATGATATATATGCTACTGAAACAACAGGAAGACTTATAGAAAGTGCATCCGGTGTACCGGTTCATAAGTTCCTGGCAGGTCATCTGGGTGGAGTAGAGCAGATAGCTACCCAGATAGAAAGTAATCAGATGGATATGGTTATATTCTTAAGAGAGAATACTATTAGTCAGCCACACAACAATGATTTCCATTATATATCAACTCTGTGTGATACTTATAATATTCCTCTTGCTTCTAATCTTGCTACAGCTGAGCTTCTTATTAAAGCTCTTGAAAGAGGCGATCTGGACTGGCGAGTATTATATAAGCATTAATGTACATATCTGAATTCAGACTAATTTTGAAAGGATAGCTTCATGGGTAAGGCTGTTATATACTATATTTTTCTTATTGTTCTTGCTGCTTTTTCTATATGGTTTGTTATTAATAAGAATTCCAGTTTCAGCAGAGCATATTCAGAAGATATAGTAAATGAACTTAATATTTCATCAGAGAATTTTCCCGGTCCCAGCGAGATGGGATTCCAATCCAGATATGCTATAGCGACAGATGAAGAGATTAATGCAAGTCAGTTTAAAAATGACTGCTATGCAGCTCTTCTGATAGATAATGATAACAAAGAGGTGCTTGTATCTCATAATGCTCTTAGACGTATATACCCGGCCAGTACTACTAAGCTTATGACTGGTCTGGTTGTTTGTGATGCTCTGAATGCCGGAGAGATAAGTCTTGAAGATAAGGTAACTCTTGAGCATGATACACCTATTTATGAAGAGGGTGCTGTTGTCAGTGATTTAAGAGCCGGCTTTACTATATCAGTAAGAAATCTTTTATATGGTCTTATGATGAGGTCATATAATGACTATGCTGTTATTCTTGCTGAATTAATATCCGGAAGTGAAGAGGCTTTCTGTGACAGAATGAATCAGAAGGCTATGGAACTTGGAGCTACTAATTGTCACTTTGTTAATTCACATGGTCTTCATGATGATGATCATTATATAACAGCTTATGATATGTATCTTATCATAAATGAAGCTAAAAATTATGATATCCTGAAGGAGATTGATTCCTACGATACATTTACTTATTCATATATAGATGACTATGAAAATGTCCGTGAGGACGACATATCATCCACAAACCAGTTTATATCCGGTAGTGTTAAACTGCCATCAAATATTAAGATCCATGAATGGAAGACTGGTACTACAGATCTTGCCGGTAATATTCTTACTATGAATGTTGAGATAGAGGGAAAGTCCTATTCCCTTTTTGTAGCTGATGGAGTATCTCAGGATGATCTGTATAATAAGATTGGAATCATGTTTAATCTTACTAAATAAGCTATCAATAAAGGATATATCATGAAGAAAAGGAAAAATTCTAATGTTATAAAGCTTAGTCGTGCTGCCAGGTTGAATTCCGCATTTATCATCTTCGGAATCATCCTGGTTTATGTCGTTGCAAGTGTAATTAAGTCTGTATCTAAAGAACCTATTACAACTTACAAGGTAAGCTCAAGCAATATTAATAATAATATCATATGTGATGCAATAGCGCTTCGTAAAGAAAACGAAGTTACCACATCCAAGTCCGGTTATCTCATCTATTTTGTCAGAGATGGAGATAAGATAAAAAAGAATGCGCCTGTCTGTACTGTAGATGAAACAGGAAATGTAATCAACAGTATCAAAGCGGCCGGTGAAAGTGAAAAAGGAAATGAACTTTTTACAAGAGCAGATTACATTAATATAAGAACTACTATTGATACATATAAGTCAGCATATTCTGATGAAAAGTTCTATAATCTGTATAATTTTAAATCAGAGATTGAAAGTAAGGTTATGGATCTGTCATCTCAGGTTATGATGGAACAGATTCAAAAAGGTGGAGCTGCAGTAAGCTCGACAGTACAGACCATAAATGCGGGAGAAAGTGGCGTTGTAAGCTACTACATAGATGGATTTGAGAAGAAAACTCCGGAAACTCTGTCTGTAGAAGATTTTAATCAGGCAAACTACAAAAAAACATCTCTTAAGACCGGAGATATACTTGATTCAGGTTCTGTAGCTTATAAGATGACGGCTGATGAAAACTGGCATATAGTATGTATGATAACAAATGAACAGGCCAAATCACTTCAGGAGGAAGAAAAGGTCAAGTTCAGTATCAATAATTCTCCTAATGATATCAGATCAAAATTTACTCTGATTCCAAGAGGTGATTATACATTTCTGGTTATTCAGTTAAATAAATATATGGTTGACTATATCAGTGAGAGATTCCTTAAGGTAGAGATAATTCTTAATAAATTTGAAGGTCTTAAAGTTCCTAATACAGCTCTTCTGGAGAAAGAAGTATATAAGATTCCAAAGGATGATATAGATAATGATAAAGAGTCTGGAAAGAAGCATGTTAAAGTTTTAAGGTATGATGATGCCACAAATGGTGATGCTTCTGAGAAAGATGTTGATCTTATCGTATATAAGAGTGATGAAGATTATTACTATGTCGATAAGGATGCCTTTAATGATACTGATATACTGCTGGCTGGAAAGAAACGCTCCCAGAAACCGGTTATGTCTCTGGAACGTGATAAGATGAACGGTGTATATCTTGCAAATACTGGTATTGCTGATTTTACAGAAGTAGAAGTTGTGAAATCACAGGATGAATTTACTATAATAAATGATGATGGATATCTGAAAGAATTTGATAATATAGTTCTTGATTCATCTGAAGTATATGAAAATCAGACTTTATATTAATAACTAAAACTTTCCATATTTTATTAAATGTACCAAGGAAGAGCTTTATTCCTTGGTATAACTATGAGGTGATAACATGTTAGTAGACAATTACAATAATGTAAGAAAGAATATCGATGAAGCAGCTCTTCGTGTTGGAAGACGTCCTGAAGATATTACTCTTATAGCTGTCAGCAAGACAAAGCCTCTTGAAGATATAGAGGAACTTCGTGCTGCAGGTGTTATGGAATTCGGTGAGAATAAACCACAGGAATTAAGAGATAAATATGATAATATATCAGCTCCTGTACATTTCCATCAGATAGGACATTTACAGACGAATAAAGTCAAATATGTAATAAACAGAGCAGTTCTTATTCATTCTCTGGATTCAATTAAGCTTGCTGAAGCTCTAGAGAAAGAAGCAGAAAAATATGATAAAATTGTAGATGTACTTGTTGAAGTAAATTATGCTGAAGAAGATTCCAAGTTCGGAATCACTAAGGATACAGCACTACCTTTTATAAAAGAAGTAGCTGAAAAGTTTCCTCATATAAGGATTAAAGGTCTAATGACTATAGCTCCTTTTGTCGATAATCCCGAGGATAATCGTGGTATCTTTAGAGGTATGAAACAATTATTACTTGACATAACATCGGAAAACATAGATAATGTTGATATGAACGTTCTTTCAATGGGCATGACAAATGACTATATAGTTGCAGTCGAAGAAGGCGCAACTATGGTCAGAGTTGGTACAGCCATATTTGGAGAAAGAAATTACAATTTATAAATGATGGGAGAAGAGTATTCTTATGGCTAGTGGTAGAAAAAGCTTTCTGGATCATTTCAGATTAATCGATGACGATGAAGATTATGAGGATGATGATGACTATGTCTTCGAAGACGAAGATGACGATGATGATTTCGAAGACAGTTACAGAAGAAAAAAGGCTGCTCCGCCTAAACCGGCACCAAAGGCTGCAAAACCTGCTCCAAGGCAGACATTTAATCCACCTGCTCGTGAGCCAAGAAGGTCTGTAGCTACTTCAACAGCAACAGATAAACTTGTATCTATAGATGGTGGCGCTAAGAGGGCATCTAGAACAGCAGCATCTAATGAAGTATATGTTATTAAACCTCAGGAATTTGATGATGCTCAGACTGTAACAGATTTTCTTAAAAGAGGAAGAGCTATAGTTATCAATATGGAAGGTCTTCAGCTTGAACCGGCTCAAAGAATTATAGATTTTATAGGTGGAGCCTGCTATGGTATAGGCGGTGAATTAAAGGCTATATCAGCAAATATATTTATAGCTGTTCCAAGTAGTATAGAAGTTTCTGGTGATCTCAGAGATGAGATTTTAAGCAGCACCGGTATATCTCCGCATTTAAGTTAGTCATAAAGGGGGATATTATAAATGCTTACACCTGTAGATATACAACAAAAACGTTTTAAGTCCGGTCTTGGATTTGATAAAAAAGACGTTTCTTCATTCTTCGAAGAAGTATCCAGAAGTTATGGAGAACTCTACAAATCTAATGCGGAATTAAAAGAAAAAGTTATTACTCTTACTGATACTGTACAGCATTATAAAGTTAAAGAAGAGGATCTAAATAAGACGCTTCTGAGGGCAGAGAAGAATTCTCAGGAGTCTGTTTCTAATGCAGTAAAGACAGCTAAGAATATCGAGATGGAAGCAAACTCAAGAGCGAACGAAATTATCAAAGAAGCTAAGGATGAAAAGGATCGTCTTGAAACTGAGATAAGTGACCTTAGACGTAAATATGCTGAGTATAAAGCCAAATATCAGAGGCTTCTTCGTGAACATATGGATTATCTGGAATCTACTGATTTTGATAGAGAGGCAGAAGATTTTGCCAGATCTAATCCTAAACCGGAACCAGAGAAACCAAAAGAAGAACCTATGTTTGGTGGCGACCCTCAGATGAGAGAATCTTCTGGAAGTAGTCTTGGCAGTGGCAGAATCGCACTTAAGAGTACACAGAGTAATTCATCTAATGTATATGGTTCTACACTTGGTGGTAGTGGAATTGATCCATTTCTTGAGAATTTCTAAATATAAGTTTTAAAAGTTATGAAAGGAGTCTTTAAAGACATGTCTGTTTTATATGATGCTTTACCTGTGAATTATGAAGGTAATCATATATATGACATAGCTTATTCAGATAACTTTGAAGGACTTAAAGAATATTTTGATAATACTATATCCGGTACCAGAAAACTATGTATAGTATCGGATTCTAAAGTAGCATCCGTTTATATGGATGCTATTTTAGATATATCAGAAAATAAGTTTGAAAAAGTAATAAGCTACGTATTTGAAGAAGGAGAACAGAGTAAGAATCTGGATACAGTTAAAGAGCTGTATAAAATTCTTATAGAAGAGCATTTTAATCGTAAAGATATACTTCTTGCTTTAGGTGGTGGTGTGACCGGTGATATGTGTGGTTATGCTGCTGCGACATATCTGAGAGGTATTGACTTTATACAGGTTCCTACTAGTCTGTTAGCTGATGTTGATTCCAGCATAGGCGGAAAAACCGGAGTTGATTTCGACCAGTATAAAAATATGGTCGGTGCATTTCACATGCCTAAACTGGTTTACATAAATCTATCAACTCTAAAGACACTCGATATCAGACAATTCTGGTCAGGAATGGGAGAAGTAGTTAAATCCGCCTTGATTAAAGATAATAATTTTTATTACTGGCTTAAGGATAATGTGACTTCACTTGACAACGACATGATGTATCATATCGTATATTCCTGCAATGTCATCAAGAAAAGAGTAGTAGAGGAAGATCCTCACGAGACAAAAGGAGAGAGAGAGCTTCTGAATTTTGGACATACTCTGGGACATGCTTTAGAGAAATATATGAACTTCAGATTACTTCATGGTGAATGTGTATCTATAGGATGTATATTTGCTTCCATAATATCCAGAAACAAAGGTCTTATAAGTAAGTCAGACTGTGAAGATATAGTTGATTTTATAAGCTCTGAATTCCATTTACCTGAACTTAAGCTTAACGATGAAGATATAGATAAGATAATCAATCTGACTCATAGTGATAAAAAGGCAGTTGGTAATACAATTAAATTCGTTCTGCTTGATAAAATAGGTAATGCTATAATTCGTACTGATGTCACAGACGAGGATATGAAGCAGGCAATTGAAGAATTCTTAAAATGACATAAGTGTCAAAAGTCAAAATGCGTTCCTGCTTGCAGGAAAAGCATGTTGACCTTATGACACGCTGAAACATGAGGAAATAGCAT
>OCTX014538267.1_pt1 | contig 17818 bp, 18 predicted proteins | sample 1539691 | NCBI WGS metagenome assembly OCTX01 (sample SAMN02144231, study PRJEB22623) | gut metagenome | biome: sheep rumen | host: Ovis aries | place: New Zealand | reverse complement strand
TCTGTTTTGCAGTAGGAGGTGACGTGTCCCACGTCACAATCCGTGAATTTGTGACGTGGGACACGTCACCTCCTACTTGGACACTGCAAAGGTACGTCATGTTGGGCGGAATACAAAATAAAAAATCATTTTTTTTATCTTTGCGTGCCTTTTTCTTGATTTATTCGTGCTCCAAGTTGGTCCTGTGCGTATTTGCCTTGGGTCGTGCGCAGCGGGAGGGAAGGCTTTTCAGGGTTAGGCCTCAGAGGTTGGGATGTGCTCGTCTTGGGTTTGCCAGAACTTGATTTTCTCAAATTCGTCGTTTACGATGTCGTTCAGCGAAACCCGCCCCAACCAGGCTGCCAACTGCATGCGACGGTTGTTCTTCACCTTGATGGCGTAGTGGCGCAGGCAGGTGCGCGCAATGGTGACATAAACCGTGGCATAGTCTTTCTCATAGACGCGCGTCATGCGGAGCGTGTGGCGCAGTCCTTCGCGAACCATCAGGTGTAACTCTCTGTCAATTCTGTTTTTATAGTTCATTTTTGTTCTTGTTTTTTCGTTTTTTTCTTCTATATAACTAAAAAAGGCTGTTCGCCTGTTTTGCAGTAGGAGGTGACGTGTCTCACGTCACAATCCGTGAATTTGTGACGTGAGACACGTCACCTCCTACTTGGACACTGCAAAGGTAGTGTAAAAAAATGGATCAGTGAATGAAATGGGAATGATTTTCCATTTCCGGGTGTAAGATTTGTTGTTTTTGGGCTGTTTTTCGGCTGCAGGAGAAGAAAAATTTCCTTTATTTCCTTTAATATGTCAAATATTTGTTCTATCTTTGCACTCGCATAGACGGCATTTGTGAATCTGCGAAAACTCATGGACGTACTAAAGCATTGAGTATCATTGAAAAAGAGAATCATGCGGTTGTATATCCCGTTTTCAGAAGTGGTGTAGCTTTTTCCGGTCGATGCACTTTCTGACCCATCCATATCCGCACTTTTTGAAATACAAGGGTGCGGCAAAGAAAGTGTGTTCGGATTTCAGGTTCGCAGATAGCCAGTCGAATGCTTGATCTTTTTACTCAACTTCGTTTTCCTCTCTTTTTGAATGGATAATCTTCACAGTGCGTTCAAGTCGCTTTTTGGCAACGAAGAGGCGCAGTTTCAGATATTCTCCCCTTACCGCATTTGCCCGTTGGGAGCCCATGTTGACCATCAGCATGGTTTGGTATCGGGATTTGCCTTCAACAGTGGCATCGACTTCTTGCTTTCGTCAACAGAGACGGGCAAGGTTGAGATGGCCTCACTGTCGTTCGACGGACTGATGACCTTCAATGTGCGTCGTCCCGTGGAAGAGAAACAAAACAACTGGGGCGACTATTTGCGCGGGGCGGTTTGGGCGCTTCAACACGATTTTATCTTGAAGAAGGGTCTGCGCGGCATTGTCAAGGGTTCCATGCCCATCGGTGGCGTTTCGTCGTCGGCCGCTCTGTTGTGTGGGTTCGTGCTCGCACTGAGTCGTGTCAACGAGTTGAATCTCAGTAAGAAGCAGGTGATTCGCTATGCCTCGCTGGCAGAGCGGAAGTATGTCGGTCTGAACAATGGCATTCTCGACCAAGCCTGTGTGGTGCTCTGCGAAAAAGGCAAGCTGCTGTTTCTTGACACCGACACCGAGGACTACCAATTGCTCAACTATGGCAGCAAGGCCACCCAGGAGTGCAAGCCGTTTAAGTTTGGCATCTTCTTCAGTGGCGTTACCCGCAAACTTACCGGCACGGACTATAATCTGCGCGTGTCGGAATGCAAGACTGCCGCTTGGAACATGCAAGCCTATGAGGACATTCCCTTGAAGGAACTGTCAGAAACCCGGCTGCGTGATGTAGATGAACAGTTGTTCGCGAAATACGAGCACCAGATGCCTGCCCGCTTTGCCCGTCGCGCCCGCCATTTCTATACGGAGTGTGGCCGTGTGCGCAAAGGTGTAGAAGCCTGGGAACAGGGCGACATCGAATTGTTCGGAAAATACGTGTTCGAGAGTTGCGAAAGCTCGATGAACAACTACGAGTGTGGTTCGCCCGAGCTGATAGCGCTGTATAAAATCATGCGCCGCACCGACGGTATCTACGGAGGCCGTTTCAGTGGGGCCGGCTTCAAAGGCGCGTGCATCGCGTTGGTGGATCCCACGAAGGAGGATGCGATTCGCGATTTCGTGACTGCGGAGTATCTGAAAGAGTTTCCGCAATACAAGGATTCTTTCCAAATGTTCTTCTGCGAGTCGTCCGACGGCGTAGGCTTCGTGGAAGACGAATGAACAGCCGTCCAAATTCACTTTTCAGAACATGAAAAATATCGTCATCGCTGCAGGTTATGCCACCCGTTTGTATCCGCTGACGGAGAATTTCCCCAAGCCGTTGTTGCAGATAGGCCGTCGCACCATCCTCGACCGTCTGTTGGACGACATCGACGGAATTGACGGCATTGACGAGCATATCGTGGTCAGCAACCATAAGTTCGCCAATCAGTTCGAGGAATGGGCAGCGCGGCGAAATGGCAAACCCATCCGTATCATCGACGACGGAACGGAAACCAATGATACGCGCCTGGGGGCTGTCCGTGACCTTCTGCTGGCACTCACAGGCAATGCCGACGGCAATTGTCCACCGCTCTTCGACGATGATGTCATGGTGATTGCGGCGGACAACATACTGGAGTTCTCTTTCCAGGGGTTCGTCGATTATTTCAAACAGAAGCAGACCTCGGTCATCATGTGTCACCATGAGCCGGAGTTGAAACGTCTGCAGCGCACGGGCGTCATCGCCGTTGACGAAGCGATGCGGGTTCTTGAGATGCAGGAGAAACCCGAGCATCCCGTGAGCCACTGGGCGGTTCCACCTTTTTATATATATAAGCATACTGACCTGCCGCTCATCGCCGATTGCCTCAGTCATGGCTGTGGTTTCGACGCCCCTGGCAACCTGGCGCACTATCTGGTTGACCGCACTGTCCTCCATGCTTGGCCCATGCCCGCCGGACGCTTCGACATTGGCTCGCTCGACTCATTAGAGGAGGCCCGCGCCAAGTTCGGTTGAGAGTTCCTCTCAAGCGGAGAATTTTTTTCACACAGAGGTGGTGTTTGTCCTCACGCAGAGGCGCGGAGGTTTTTGGAGTTAAGGAGGAAATGTCAAGAGTTGAGGATGGATAACAGAGGTAAGGAGGAAAAAGAAGTTAAGAGAGTAAAATATAGATTATAAGGGAAAAGGTAGTTGAGGAGTGGGATGATTGATGATTAGCGATGATTACACTTACAGATTGCTCTCGTGCGCTTATGAAGTTCATTCAGCATTGGGGCCTGGATTGTTGGAAAGTGTATATGAAAGGGCATTGGGCTATGAATTAGAACTGAATGGTTTCAGTGTCCAACATCAAGTGCCAGTAAAGATAAAATATAAAGACAAGGAGTTTGACAATGATTTGAAGCTGGATCTCATGGTTGACAATCAGGTGATTATCGAGTTGAAATCTGTGAAGGAAATCCTTCCTGTTCACCAGATGCAGTTGCTCACCTATCTTCGTCTCACCAACACTCAGTTAGGATATGTCATCAATTTCAACGTTGACCAATTAAAAAACGGTATTCAGAGGATAGTTAATAATTACAGATAGAATCTTCTCAAAAGTTCTCTCTTACTCAAAAACCTCCTTTCCTCAAAAACCTCTTCAACACAATTATTACTCTCTTTGCTCAAAATAACTCCGCGCCTCTGCGTGAGCCCCAAAGAAAACTTCCGCGTGAACCTCTCTTGCAGAGATAATCAAAAACTCCAAAGAAATTGAAGATATTAGTTACAGGAGCCGCTGGCTTCATAGGATCAAAGACTGCTGCCATGCTCGCCGCACGTGGCGACCAGGTGGTGGGCGTTGACAATATCAACGACTATTACGACGTGCGGCTGAAGTACGGACGGCTGCGCTCGTGGGGAGGCATCGCCTTCGAAGGCGAGGAAATGCCTTACGGACAGGTGTATCAGAGCGGAACAATGCCCAACTACAAGTTCATTCGACTGGACATTGCCAACAAAACAGCCCTCGACGCACTCTTTGCGACTGAGCAGTTTGACAAGGTGCTCAACCTCGCCGCCCAGGCAGGTGTGCGCTACAGCATCACCAACCCCTACAGCTACTTGCAGAGCAACCTGGTGGGATTCCTCAACATTCTTGAGGCATGCCGACACAACGGGGTGAAACACTTGGTTTATGCTTCTTCGAGCAGTGTCTATGGACTGAACACCGAGGTCCCCTACAGCGAGGACCACAAGGTCGATTCGCCCGTCAGCCTCTATGCCGCCACGAAGAAAAGCAACGAACTGATGGCCCACGCCTACAGCAAACTCTATGGTTTTGCCACCACAGGGCTGCGCTATTTCACCGTTTATGGCCCTTGGGGCCGTCCCGACATGTCACCCATGCTCTTTGCGGGTGCCATCTCGCGCGGCGAGGCCATCAAGGTGTTCAACCACGGGGACATGATTCGCGACTTCACGTTCATCGACGACATTGCCGAGGGCACCATCCATGCCATCGACCACCAGCCAGTGGCCGAGGAGTGCAAGAATGGTGTACCCTACAAAGTGTATAACATCGGATGCAGTCATCCAGTGAAGCTCATGGACTTTATCTCAGAAATAGAACAAGCCTACGGCGAGGAAGCCAAGAAGAAATACCTGCCGATGCAGCCGGGCGATGTCTATCAGACCAATGCCGACACCCGCCATTTGGAGGAAGATTGTGGCTACAAGCCCCACTGGTCGCTCCACGACGGCATCCAACAGTTCATGAAATGGTACAAGAGCGACGAGAACCCGCTCAAGCAATAATCAACATATAATAATCAACTGACTCAACTTTTGAAGAATAAGTAAACAAGAAGTTGCAAGAAGTTACAAGACATCAGTCTTAGCCCTGAGTCTTTCTGTCTAAGGGGATACATGGCACGAAACTATTGTCTTGAACTCCATGCTACTACTTGAACTTCTTGAACTACAAAAAGTTGAGCGATAGCGAAACTTAAATCAACTAACACTTCTCAAATGAAAATAGCAGTAGCAGGAACAGGATATGTAGGATTGTCTTTAGCAACCCTGCTGGCACAACACAACAAGGTGACCGCCGTTGACGTGATTCCCGAGAAGGTAGATCTCATCAACCAGCGCAAGTCGCCCATTCAGGACGAGTACATCGAGAAATACCTGGCCGAGAAGAAACTCAACCTCACGGCCACCCTCGACGGAGCAGCCGCCTATCGCGATGCTGACTTCGTAGTGATTGCGGCTCCCACCAACTACGACCCGGTGAAGAACTTCTTTGACACCCATCACATCGAGGATGTCATCGACCTGGTGCTCTCGGTCAATCCTGCCGCAGTGATGGTCATCAAGAGCACCATTCCTGTGGGCTACTGCCGTTCGCTCTATGTTCGTTATGCGCAGAAAGATGTTCCGCAGTTCAATCTGTTGTTCTCGCCGGAGTTCCTCCGCGAGAGCAAAGCCCTTTACGACAACCTCTATCCGTCGCGCATCATTGTGGGCTATCCCAAACTGATTTCCCAGTTCCCCGATGAAAATGATGCCATCCGTAAAGTGACGGATGTCAACTGGTTGAAAAAGGCTGCTGAAACTTTCGCTTCATTGCTACAACAGGGAGCCATCAAACAGGATATCCCCACCTTGTTCATGGGCATGAAAGAGGCGGAAGCTGTGAAACTGTTCGCCAACACCTACCTTGCCCTGCGCGTCAGCTACTTCAATGAGCTGGACACCTACGCCGAAGTGAAGGGGCTCGACTCGCAGGCCATCATTCAGGGCATCGGACTCGACCCACGCATAGGCACCCACTACAATAACCCGTCGTTCGGCTATGGTGGCTACTGTCTGCCGAAAGACACCAAGCAGCTGCTGGCCAACTACGAGCATGTGCCCCAACAGATGATGACGGCCATCGTGGAGAGCAACCGCACCCGCAAGGATTTCATTGCCGACCAGGTGCTGAAGAAGGCCGGATATTACGACTATACCACCGGCAGCCGTTACAACCTGGCAACAGAGAAGAACGTCACCATCGGCGTGTTCCGCCTCACCATGAAGTCTAACTCCGACAATTTCCGTCAGAGCAGCATTCAGGGCGTCATGAAGCGCGTCAAGGCCAAGGGAGCTACCGTGATTATCTACGAGCCCACGCTTCCCGACGGCAGCACCTTCTTCGGCAGCCGTGTGGTGAACGACCTCACCCAGTTCAAGGCGCAGAGCGATGCTATCATCGCCAACCGCTACGACCCCGTCCTCGACGATGTAGAGGACAAAGTCTATACCCGCGATTTGTTCCGTCGTGACTAAATTATAAAGCTGATGAAACACTTTGATTATCTGATTGTTGGCTCTGGTCTTTTCGGAGCAACCTTTGCTTACAAGGCACATCAGGCAGGCAAAAAATGCTTAGTGATAGACAAACGGTCTCATTTGGGAGGCAATGTCTATTGCGAGAACATAGAGGGCATTAACGTTCATAAGTACGGTGCTCATATTTTCCACACTTCCAATAAAGAAGTGTGGGTTTTTGTCAACTCACTGGTGGAGTTCAACCGCTATACCAATTCACCCGTAGCAAATTTCAAAGGCAAACTCTATAATTTGCCTTTTAACATGAATACCTTCTACCAGATGTGGGGCGTAACCACACCTGCTGAGGCTCAGGCAAAGATTGAGGAGCAGAAAGCCGAAGCTGTGGCTAAAATGAAGGCTGAAGGAGTTGATGAACCCCGTAATTTGGAGGAGCAGGCCCAGGTGCTCATTGGTAAAGACATTTACGAGAAACTGATAAAAGGCTATACCGAAAAGCAGTGGGGGCGCAAGTGTTCCGAGCTACCAGCGTTTATCATCAAGCGCTTACCCGTTCGGTTGGTATTCGATAACAACTATTTCAACGATAAGTATCAAGGCATTCCAGTCGGTGGCTATAACAAACTCATTGATGCTTTGCTCGATGGCTCAGAAGCCATGACCGATGTGGATTTCTTTGATAGTGGACGTGAGTTTGACGAAAGCGAGAACTTGTGGAAAGTTCAAGGTCCAAAGGTCAGTGTTCAATGTTCAAAGATCGTTTTCACCGGCCAACTTGACGAATACTTTGATTATCGTTTTGGAAAGCTCGATTTTCGGACCGTTCGTTTTGAGACCGAGACCTACGACATGTCAAACTATCAGGGCAATGCCGTCGTCAACTATACCGAGGCCGAAGTGCCCTATACACGTGTCATTGAACACAAACATTTCGAGATGTTCGGTCCAGCTGTAGATGCATGTCCCAAGACGGTTGTCAGCAGGGAATTCAGCACGGAGTGGACCGAAGGAATGGAACCGTTCTATCCCGTCAACGACGACCGTAACAACCAGCTTGCTGACCAATACCGTGCTTTGGCACGCCAGGAAAAGAATGTCATCTTTGGCGGCCGCTTGGCAGAATACAAATACTACGACATGGCACCTGTTGTTGAGAAGGTGCTAAACATGGAAGTATAAGTTTGTATGAAATACCCAATAGGCATACAGAATTTTGAGGAGATTCGCAATAATGGTTTTGTCTATATAGATAAGACAGATCTTGTTTATAAACTGGTGTCAGAAGGGAAGTACTATTTCCTTTCCCGTCCCCGCAGGTTTGGCAAATCATTGCTGCTATCAACTTTCGAGGCCTATTTTCAGGGCAAGAAGGAACTGTTCGAAGGACTGGCCATAGCTGAGACGGAAACGGAGTGGGCCAAGTATCCCGTCTTGCATCTGGATTTGAATACAGAGAAGTACGAGACAAAACAGTCGTTAGACAATATCCTTGACAGCAACCTCAAAGACTGGGAGACTATCTATCAGCCTGAAATACAAGGCGAAACACTTTCTGACCGTTTTATGCGTGTTATCCGCCAGGCTTGTCAGCAGACCGGCCGTCAGGTGGTTATTCTTGTTGACGAATACGACAAGCCGCTGCTTCAGGCCATTGGCAATGAGCCGTTGCAAAATGAATACCGTAGTACTTTGAAAGCCTTTTATGGGGCGTTGAAGTCGTGCGACCGCTATATCCGTTTCGCATTCCTCACAGGTGTGACAAAGTTTGGCAAGGTGAGCGTGTTCAGCGACTTGAACAATCTGACCGACCTTTCGTTGGACAAGCGCTACTCAACCATTTGTGGCATTACCGAGCAAGAACTTCACGACTACTTTGATGAAAGTGTCCTCGCTTTGGCCTGTGAAAATAGTATAGAAAAAGAAGCGTGCTATGAGCGGTTGAAGTTCGATTATGATGGCTATCATTTTTCGATAGGAAGTGCAGGCGTTTACAATCCTTTCAGTCTTTTGAACACGTTGTCGTCAAGGCAATTCAAGGACTATTGGTTTGAGACCGGCACCCCTTCTTTTCTGGTTTATCAGTTGAAGAAGTCCGACTACCAGCTCGACTATCTGACGGAGGAAGAGTTGACTGCCGACACCCTGAACAGCATCGACGTGATGGATGACAATCCGCTGCCATTGCTTTATCAGAGCGGTTATCTCACATTGAAAGACTACGACCCCAAATACAGGACCTACCGGCTGGAGTTTCCCAATCGTGAGGTGCGCGAGGGGTTCATCAAGTATCTTGTTCCGTACTATACGCCGAAGCACCGCGACAAATCGAGCTTCTTCATCCGTAACTTTGTCAAGGAAATGGAAAGTGGTGATGCAGAAGGCTTTATGCGACGTTTGGATTCGTTTTTCTCAAAGGGAGACTATCAACTCATGGGCGACAAGGAAGTCTATTTCCACAACGCCATCTATGTGTTCTTTACCCTTCTCGGTTTCTATGTCGAGGTGGAGCGTCACACCACCGATGGCCGTATGGACATCCTTGCACAGACACCCGACTTCATCTATATCTTCGAACTGAAAATCAACCAAAGCGCAGAAGCGGCCCTGCAGCAGATAGAAAGTAAAGGCAATGCCAAACCCTTTGCTGCTGACCCGCGCCAACTATTCAAAATTGGTGTGAACTTCTCAACAGAAACCCGCACCATCGACGATTGGAAAGTTGTAAGTCATTAACAGGAAATCTGCAATTCTATCAGCGAAATCAGCATCATCTCCGTAATCTGCGGTTCGAAGAACTCCTAACTCTTAACTCCTAACTCTTAACTCTTAACTCGTAACTCCTAACTCCAACAATGCGTCCCCTTCTGTTAACACTCTTAGTCTTGCTTGTCACACGTTTGACAGCATTTGGAGGAAATGCTCTCACCGACAGCTTGGAGATAAAAGGGAGCACACCAGACTCTGTAGGATACATCGTTAAGAAAGCGGTCATGCTCGATTTTGACACGCTCGCTTACAACAACTTCTACGTAGAAAAAGCCTTTAAGATGCCTGGTCAGAAAACAACCTTCCAGGGCTTGGCTGTGTTCAACGACTATATGTTCCAGTGCCACCATTCCAACAACCGTATCGATGTTTATGACCTGCGCGACAATTCTTTCCGTTTTGCGATAGAACAAGAAGGCATACCGGCTGTTCATTGCAACAATGCGGATTTCGGCACCAAATATTACGATAAGAACGATCCTTTTCCTTTGCTGTACTTAGAGCAGAAAGGCAACCGTCACAAGACCTCTGTCTTCAGAATCATCCGTACAGACAGCACCTATACCGCTAAGATGGTTCAGACCCTTGACTTCACGCCCTGTTCATGGAGCATCTCCAACAATGACCTCCAGAACGATTTCATGTATGTCACCCATGGCAAAGGCAAGGGAGGCACGATTACCAAAATCAAGATTCCCTCGGTGAAGAAAGGCGACCAGACCATCAATCTGGAATCCTCAAAGGCGTTGACCACATTCGATGTCTCCAGCCCCAAGGTGGCGCAAGATGGCACCATCCATAACGACAAACTGTTCCAGCTGAAGGGTTATAGCAAAGAGGGCGAAATCAAGATTGTTGACCTGAAGAAGCAGCGCACTCTTTTCATTGCCCAGTTCAACCGCCTCGGCATGCACGGCGAGCCCGAAGGCATTGCCTGGTACAAAGACCACCTCGTGGTCTCCACTGTCAGCGGTCAAGTCTATAACGTCTATTTTGTGGAGTAACTTCCACTTCTTACATTATTGAATAGAATTTGAACAGATTTGTTGGATTAAGTACCGATGTCGGTTAATATTTAAGAATAGTAATTTAAGAGAGGCCGAATGAAAAATAAAAAATATCCCCAGTTAGAATCTGATACAGAGATGGCTACGGAACCAATGCCTGCGGGTTCGTATCATCATAGAATCTCTCCGTTAGATGCACTTTGGTCTATATATCAGTCTCAATCAAAAAGAGTTCGCAAAGCATTCCGTCAGCGAATTCTGGAAGAAGAAAAGGCAGATAAACTCCAAGCAGAGATGCGGGCTTATGAGTTGCAGTTACCGTCTGATACGAGAGAGTCTGTCTGTCTCTTCGCAAAGACAATAAAGAAAACTGTAAATGATGTACGTCAGGCTGTTGCTGACCACGCTCATGTAGGACGTAATGCTGACGATTTTCTGTTAGAGTTAGAACAAGAAGAGGCATGAAGGTCGTTGTCTATACGCATCCAGAATTTGTGCGTCGTCTGCCCAATTCGCGCAATCTGCGGAAAAACGTCATCTGCTCCATCCGCGCTATCCGTGTAATCCGTGTGCCACTCTTGTAGAAACTGCGACAAATGATGAAATGCAAGACCATTTATCGTGAAGCAGTTGCATACAAATTCAATCAATACCATGGACAAATCGCCGCAAGCGACTAAAAAAATGAACGATATAACAAAGAACAACTCAGAAGCGAGCCTTATTCCCCTTAAGGATGTTGAGGATAGAATAATAGTAGTACGCAACCAGAAAGTGCTGTTGGATCGTGATGTGGCAGAGTTATATGGTGTAAAGACCAGAGAGATCAACCAGGCTGTACGTAACAACCCACGCAAGTTCCGTGAGGGTTACATGTTTGAATTAACATCAGAAGAATCTTCAATTCTAAGATCAAAACTTTTGACCTTAGAACAGACCAACAGTAAAGGACGCTATAGTAAATACAATTTCAAGGCGTTCACAGAACGAGGCCTTTACATGCTCGCTACAATCTTGAAATCGCAAAGAGCAGAGAATGCAACCATCGCTATCATTGAGACATTTACTAAGGTACGTGAACTCAAACGTGAATTGCTCGAATTGCACAAGGAGGCAGACAAGGAGAAACAAAAGACGAAGATGCAACATTTCGGTGAAGTCCTCACCGACATCGTAATGCCAGATTTGCAAACATCAGAAACAGAGTCCTCTCTTGAAATAAACTTCCTTATCGGAAAGATCAAACATACAGTCAAACGTGTCCGCAAGGAAGACCCCAACAAATAGATATGTTTAAAGTCCAACTCGTAGGATGCTATGAAACTATATCAGCGTCATCTGCTACAATCTGCGGAATCCGCGGAAGAACGCCATCAGCGGTATCTGCTCCATCCGCGTCATCAGCGGAAAAACGTAATCAGCGGAAACCCAAGGTTCCCAATCTGTGTGACACTTCAGAAACGTCAATAGAATAATCTAATGAAACAATGAAATCCATTGAAATAAACATTACAGGAATCACCATAGATATCTCCGTCTTTTTATTCAAGGAGGACGATGTGTATCATACCTATTGTCCAGAATTGGACCTGATAGGTTACGATTATACCGAGGAAGGAGCAAAAAAAAGTTTTGAATGGATGCTCAAAGACTATTTCGAATATACCATTGAGAATGGTACTCTCGAGCAAGACTTGCTGAACCATGGCTGGCGCAAAACAAAAGTTGGTAAAGTGGCAGAACCTCAGGTTCTATAAACAGTAAAAAAACAGGTTTACAGGCTGCCCCGCATGTAAAATCCGTGCCATCCGTGTAATCCGTGTGAGGCTTTTAAGTATAATAAATCAGCGTCATCTGCTCCATCCGCGCAATCTGCGGAAAAACGTCATCAGCCTAATCCGCGTAATCTGCGGAAAAACGTAATCAGCGAAAAAACGCAATCACCGGAAGAACGCCATCTGCGGTATCGAAGATTCCACGGTATTATTTTCGTAACTCACGGCAATATATTTCTAAAGTACGGTAATATTTTCGTAACTAACGGTAATAATACCGTAACTCACGTATATAGGATATAACTCCCAGGTGGTAAAAGTGGAGGAATGCGTGTCATCACTTTTTCCTTGAACAAGGTAAAGAATGGCACTCTCGAGCAAGACTTGCTGAACCATGTTTGGCGCAAAACAATAGATGGTAAAGTGGCTGAACTTACTGCTATATCTTAACAATCTGCGTGACTTTTTGAAAGAATATGAGAACACCATTCATTAGCATTATCGTTCCATGCTATAATGTGGAACAATACATTGATGAATGTCTGTATTCTTTAACTAATCAAACATTAAAGAATATTGAGATAATATGTGTTGAAGACTGTTCTACAGATAGTACTTTAGACAAACTCACCAAATGGAAGGATAAAGACACCCGCATTCGAATTATCAAACACGAAGAGAATAAAGGTTTGGGAACCGCTAGAAATACTGGAATAGAAGCTGCCAAATCCGACTATATAGCTTTCGTTGACTCAGATGATTATGTTTCAATAAACAAATATGAATGTTTGTATAGTCTTTCTGATAATGGAAATGCTGATTTAGTTGCATCGGCGAAGTATATAAGGCACGGCGAAAAAGATATTATAATAACACAGATACCCAGGCAAGTCACAGGAATTGAGAACATAAGACGCCATGTACTCACTCACGGTTTTCCCATATGGAACACTATAATAAAAAAAAACATTATTATTCAGAACGATTTATTCTTCCCCGACCGACTGCTTTACGAAGATGCTCCTGTTTCAACATGCTTATTCCTATGCGCTAAAACAGTAGAAGTGTATTACGATGAACCATTACAGTATTACAGAAAGGATAATTACACTTCCATAACAGAGCAAAAAGGCAATTTGACATTCTTTGACCGTTTAGAAACAGCAATATTGTTCTATAACAACACTAAACGACTTGGTTTTTATAACCAGTACAAAGATGAGGTCGAATATGCATTTTATTATTTATTTTACAAAAATACAATATTAGAATCTTTAAATAAATTTTACAATCATCCTCCAGCCAACATCATTAAGACTATACCTAAAAGATATAAAGCAACTACTTCTGTCGATATCAAAAAGAATCCTTATTACAGAATAAATAAACCTCAGATGATGGTTTTTGCTATTGCGCATTTTCCAGAATTCACCCCGATATGGGTATATACGTCAAAAGTATGGGAAAAGACACATCAATTATTACACAGAATTAATCAATTATTTCAATAATGATAAATATCAATAATTTTATTTCTCAACATATTACTAAACGCGCCATAAGCATGTTTCTTCCAGATATACAGTCAAACAAGGAGAAACTGTTTTATGAAATCAATAACAAAAAGGTATGCGTGATCGGAGGAGCAGGATCAATAGGTTCATCCTTCATTAAAGCCATTCTGCATTTTGAGCCTAAAAGTGTGGTCGTTGTTGACCTTAACGAGAATGGACTGGCAGAATTGGTTCGTGACGTGCGTAGCACCGACGGGCTTTATGTTCCTGACGAGTTCCGCTGCTATACGCTGAACTTCGCCGACCCTATTTTTGAGCGCATTTTCCGTGAGGAGAAAGGATTCGACATCGTGGCAAATTTCTCTGCTCACAAACACGTGCGCAGCGAGAAAGACCGTTATAGTGTACAGGCACTCATAGAGAACAACGACATCAAGGCCAAGAAATTGATGGATTTGCTCACCGTTTATCCTCCCAAACATTTCTTCTGCGTTTCTACTGACAAGGCTGCTAATCCTGTGAATATTATGGGAGCCTCAAAGCGTATTATGGAAGATTTAGTGATGGCATACAATCAATATTTCAAGGTGACCACTGCCCGATTTGCCAATGTCGCCTTCAGCAATGGATCTCTGCCCGATGGTTGGCTGCATCGTATTCAGAAACAACAACCTCTTGCTGCACCTTCTGATGTGAAACGTTATTTTGTTTCTCCAGAAGAGAGCGGTCAGATTTGTATGCTTGCTTGTATTCTTGGAAAACCAGGAGAAGTTTTCTTCCCGAAACTTGGTGAAGACCAGATGCTTACATTCTCATCCATCTGCGATGACTTTATCAAGGCCAATGGTTTGGGAAAAGAAGAGTGTATTTCTGATATTGAAGCAAAAAGGAAAGCTGCAGCCTTAGATTCTTCTCTCTTCACTCTTCACTCTTCACTTGTGAAATATCCTGTAAGGTATTTCACATCCGATACCACTGGCGAGAAAGCCTATGAGGAATTTTATGTCCCTGGTGAGAAGATTGACATGCAACGTTTCCAATCCCTTGGAGTCGTAGAACAAACCACTCGCCATAATATGGATGAGGTAAATACCTTCTTCGATAAGCTTGAAGCTATCTTCCACAAAGATGACTTCACCAAAGCTCAAGTAGTGGAAGCAATAAAAAGCTTCATTCCTAATTTCGAACATGAGGAGAAAGGAAAGAATTTGGATGAGAAAATGTAAACAATGGGGAAATTTAAACTGTTTTTTTTGTCATTTTTTTTCTTTTTTCTTATATTGGGATGTGGAAAAGATGAATTTATTGTAGATTCAAAAAGTGTGGCCGTTATCGAAGATGAAGGCATGTTAGATACAATACCGGAGTATATTATTTTTAAAAAGAAAAAAGGTTTACGTCCTGTTTTCAGGATTCCTTCTTTAATGATTAGTCAAAAAGGAACCTTTTTAGTGTCATGTGAAAATAGGAGCATAGTTGCTGACAAAGGTGAAATAGATGTGTTAGTGGCAAGGAAAGATAGTATTAATAATACTTGGGATTATCAGAAAGTTTTTGCAAATGATTCTGTTAGAGGAAGGGTAATGAATCCTATTTTTTTGCAAGATAAATCCAATGATAGAATTTATATATTTGCTGCACGTTTAGCAAATAATAATAAGTTTGCAGCCGAGCATTCTACCCACGAAATGGATTGTGTATATAAGTATTCTGATGATGATGGCATATCTTGGAGTGAAGAAATTTCTTTAAAGCGGAAATGGGATGTAAAAAACTATTCAGGAGCTTTGCCTTCAGCTGCAAATGGAATCCAAATGAGTAGTGAATCTAGTTACATACCAACCATGGTTGTGAAAGATGGTCAATGGCATTCAGGTCTGTTGAAAAAAAACAACAATGACTGGTGCTTTTCTTCAGCTACACCCAATGCTGGAGATAATGAATCAACAGTCTATATAGATAATGATAATAGGATAGTATTAGATTGTCGTACATTTAATGGAGTTCGTAATAAGTATTTCTATGACAACGATAACGATAGTTTTATAAAAACACATGATAATGTTATAGAAAGCATTGTAAACTTAAAAGCCGAAATAACAAAATGTGTTTTATCTGGAAAAACAGTATATTTAATGAGCTTTGCAAACACAAAAGCAAATAAACGAGAAAATTTATCTCTATTCGCGTCTAAAGATGGTATAAGTTGGAAATTGGTATGTTTGTTAGAAAAAGGTTCTAACCGCTTTTTGTATTCTAATGTTTCATGTCATAATGAGCATATTTTTGTCGTTTATGAAACAGAAGAATGTATAAAGTTGAAAGATATTTCAGTGTTTAAGAATCTTATAGTCAAAACTTTAACTATTTGAACAAATAGATTGCAACAATGTCATACAATAGAATAACAGATTTCATTCACGATTTATACGGGGCTCAGGACTTCGTGCCCTTGGCAGTACCCGTATTCATTGGTAATGAGAAGAATTATCTCAACGAATGTATTGATACAACATTCGTCTCTTCTGTAGGAAAGTTCGTTGATCGCTTTGAGGAAGACATGGCGAAATACACAGGCTGTAAACGTGCCGTAGTTGTTGTCAGCGGAACCAATGCCCTCCACATGTCATTGATGTTGGCAGGTGTGGAACGAGACGATGAGGTGCTTACGCAGGCATTGACTTTCATAGCTACATGTAACGCTCTCAGCTATATAGGAGCTCATCCTGTCTTTATAGACGTGGATAGAGATACGATGGGATTGTCTCCTGTCGCCGTTCGTGAGTGGCTCACAAAGAATGCCGAGATAAAGGATGGGCAATGTTATAACAAACGCACCGGTCGCAGGGTTCGTGCTTGTGTGCCGATGCACACCTTCGGACATCCTGTTCATCTTGACGAATTGGTAGAAGTGCTTAACGAGTATAACATTCCTTTAGTAGAGGATGCTGCCGAGAGCATTGGCTCTCTTTACAAGGGTAAGCATACAGGAACCTTCGGCAAGGTTGGTGCTCTAAGTTTCAATGGCAACAAGACTATCACCACAGGTGGTGGCGGCATGATGCTCTTCAACGATGAAGAGTTGGGGGCATTTGCCAAGCATCTCACAACCCAAGCCAAGATTCCACATCGTTGGGAGTTCCGTCATGATCATATTGGCTACAACTACCGTATGCCAAACATCAATGCCGCCCTAGGCTGTGCACAGTTGGAGCAAATCGAAGAGTATGTAGCCAGTAAGCGAGAGACGGCCAAGGCTTATGAAGAGTTCTTCAAGGACATTCCTGAGATAGACTTTTTCGTAGAACCAGAGAACACTCGCAGCAACTATTGGCTCAACTCTGTCATTCTGAAAGACAAAGAGGCACAACAAAACTTCCTTCAGTACACAAACGACAACGGAGTCATGACCCGTCCCATCTGGGAACTCATGAACCGCCTCCCTATGTTCGAGAACTGCGAGAATGACGGTTTGAAGAACACCATCTGGTTTGCGGACAGAGTAGTGAATATTCCAAGCAGCGTAAGAGTTAAAGAAAATGCGGTCGGATGACTCGACCGCATGTAATTTGCTTAATCGCCTTTTTTGTGGATATGAGGCTTAAGCGTAGGCTTATTGCCGGGAGTGTTTTTGTTGTCCCTTTGCCTTCTATCAGGCATGCCAGTAGATTTGGCAATTCTTTTGGGTCCAGGTTTAATTCCCATAAGCTTCATCCTTCCCGTCCTTTTGCGGGGATTCTTATTGGCTGCATGTTTCAGGCAACCGTTATAAAACAATCCTAACAAAAAGTATGCCAAAAAACAAATTTTCAAAATTTCCGCGAATTTTACTCGCTTATACATTTAGACGTAAGAATTTTCATCTATCAAAATGAAACCTTTAATTCTCATAGGTGGTGGTGGTCACTGCAAGTCAGTGATTGAGGCTGCGGAAAGCGCAGGATATGAAATCATGGGTGTGCTTGACATGCCTGAGGATATTGGTAAGGAGATATTGTCAACTAAGGTGATTGGTACCGATGATGACATTCCACATTACGTTGATAAGGCGGAATTTGTCATTACCGTTGGCTTTATTAAAAACCCTGCAATACGGATTAAACTTTACAACAGAGTGAAAGAGGCTGGTGGTAAACTAGCTACGATTATTGCCAGTACATCCTATGTATCTAAATATGCCACTATCGGCGAAGGGACGGTTGTGATGCACCATGCCTTTGTAAATGCAGGGGCAAAAGTCGGGAATAATGTTATCCTGAATACCTTTACCAACGTGGAACACGATGCTGTAATAGGCGATCAGTGCCATATATCTACAGGAACAATGGTCAATGGCGATTGTAAAGTAGGTGCTAACTGTTTTATCGGTAGCCAGTCAGTCCTTGC
>OCTX012240504.1_pt1 | contig 17835 bp, 14 predicted proteins | sample 1539691 | NCBI WGS metagenome assembly OCTX01 (sample SAMN02144231, study PRJEB22623) | gut metagenome | biome: sheep rumen | host: Ovis aries | place: New Zealand | reverse complement strand
GAAAGAAAATCGCGAAAAAGTTTGGTGGTTTCAAAAAATAGTCGTACCTTTGCACCCGCAATTCAGCAAGAGAGCTGATACAAAGCAAAAAATGATGCACCCGTAGCTCAGTTGGTAGAGCACCTGACTCTTAATCAGGGTGTCCAGAGTTCGAGCCTCTGCGGGTGTACTTTTTGCAAGAAAAAGGCCCTAAAAAGCCACCAGATTTGATGCACCCGTAGCTCAGTTGGTAGAGCACCTGACTCTTAATCAGGGTGTCCAGAGTTCGAGCCTCTGCGGGTGTACAAGTGAAGAGAAAAGAAGCAGACTTTTGAAGTCTGCTCTTTTTGTTTAGGAACCAGGCACTTATGCCCCAACTCCTACTTATGATAAGCCAGTTCGATAATTTTAAGTTATTGTTGAACCCCGCAGTCCATTTGGACAGACTTGGAATTAACTGGAACGGCTTGGACATACCTGGACATTTTTTTGTTACCAGTTTTGTTACCGGCCACGAGCGGATTTGTTACCGTTTGTTACCGCTTGTTACCACTGACCTAAAGTTTTGTTACCAGTCTTCCGGTGGCTGCACAAAAAAACAAAATTATGAAACAACATGTAAGAGTGGTCTTTGACCGCAAGAAGGCCTCGGCCAAGACAGGAACTGGTAAGATTGAACTGTGTGTTTACCTGAAAGAAGGTGAACGCAAGTGGATCACTGTTGGTACAGCATCGCCAGAGAATTGGATGTCTGTATCAAACTCTCGCAGCATCACCTCAAAGGTGGAGCACTACGAACAGGTTATTAAAGCCATGGAACTATTGAAGGAGGATATGACAATATCCAACTTCAACCGCTATGTAGAGTTTGAGCAACTGGGACTTAATCAAGATAAAGTGCTCTTCAATGGCAATGATTTGCGACAGAGCTTCGTGGAGTTTTGCCGTAAACATATGGAGCAAGAGAATCTGGCTCAGAACTCTATTAAGGACATCAAGGTCGTATTAAAGAGTGTAGAAGAGTCTGGATTGCTCAATACATTAGCAGATCTAACTCCTGCCAATATCCGAGCTTATGATGCCTGGCTCAGAAAGCCAAACACCAGAACTGATTATACAATTAATGGCTATCATAAGAAGGTACGCAAGTACACAAAGATTCTTTGGCAACAGGAGATTATTTCAATTGACCCTTATGACCATGTAAAGTTTCCAAAGGGCACAAATAAGGAGCGTCATCCACTTACTGAGAATGAAATCATCAAGATTCGTGATGCAGAGTTCTATGGCCGTAAAGACCGAGCAAGAGATTTGTTCGTCTTCATGGCATATACTGGACTTGCTTATTGCGACATGTGCTTGTTTAACTTCAAAACGATGACAGAATTGCATGATGATTATTATTATATCGACGGTGCTCGTCTGAAGACCGGTTCGAACTTCTTCACTCCTATCCTACCACCTGCTTTGGCCGTGCTTGAAAAATACGACTTCAAGTTGCCAATTATCAGCAATCAGAAGTTAAATGATTATTTGCATCTCATTCAAGACACATTAGATATTAGAAACGAAGTAACCTGTCATATCGGTCGCCACTCGTTCGCTACGCTTATGCTTACTTATGGCATCCCCATTGAGAAAGTAAAGAGAATGCTCGGACACAAGAACATTGCAACGACTCAGATCTATGCTAAGATTCTGAAGAAGAATGTAGAGGATAGTGTCAACGAGATTCTCCCTACACTCAGATAATTCGATAGAATGTACCTTTGAGTAACTGCGACTTTCCTGTTGATTCATGGAAAGTCGCTGTTATTTTCTCACAGATATATCGGCTGCCTTCAATGTAGAAGACGGCACGCGGATTGGGAATATCGTCAGCCAGGAAAGAAAAGCTGTACTTCTTCCTGTTGTCGATAGTGTAGGTATATTGATATGGGATATTCTGCGCGTCGAGACCTTTCTTGGGCTCCAGTCGCAGTGAGTACGGGGGCTTTACTGCAGTAAAGTCATCGTCTATCTCTACCTTATCTACTATAGGACGCGGCAACTTTCCTGTGTTGCGGATATTACCGTCCCAGAAAGCTACATAAAGTTTGTCGAAATAAGCCTCTGCCTTTTCCTGATCACCTTTTTCTATGGTCTTTCCGGCCATACTCTGCGCTAAAGCACCGTCGCCATATTCTGTTTCTGTATCTCCTTGCTGGTCGTCATCACGACTACCTGAGAATCCTCGTGTTCGCTGCCCTCCCATCCGGCTACCATCGCCGGTATCGACGGAACCACCTCCAGAGGTATCCTCGTTCCATGTCGTAGCGTTTCCCAGGTCGCCACATTCCAAAAATAAGCACGGGCCTAAAGTGTCCTCTGTCTCATCAATCCAGGCAGGAACGATTTGCATCTCCACGTCCTCTGCATCCTTACTGACGAATAACTTACCAAACTGGTTAACAGGCATCAAACGGTTGTAGTACTTATACCAATGATAATCCTGACCACCGATATGTGTTGTTTCGTATAACTCTGACTTGTAGCAGTACATAATAAAATAGGTGTCAACATCCCTGGCATAGAAGAGCTTGTTACCATCGGAACCAGCCGGATAGCCTCGTGAATAACGCTTATGCGAACCTCCATCAGTGATGTAAATACCGCTTTCCTTAAGTGTTTTGGCATAGTTGAGTAATGCTGTAAGCGTGCTATATTTTAAGGCGCTATCTTTGTTCTTAGCGATGTACCACTGGCAGCTGCGATACGGCCAAAGGCGATTATCGTTATCTGCATAAGCAATGTTTTTCGAGGCTATATAGTCCGATTTGTCCTCCTGAGCCACGTCTACAGAGTACTTGCTGACTATACTGTCAATTTTCATCGATTTGATGTTATGAGCAATCTTGTGTGAGAAGTCAAACCGGATAGTGCGATTCTTGTGGTTGATGGTGAATTCACCACCCATCAATAGCTCCAATTGCTCGAAGAATTCAGTGAGCGACCAGTGTGGCATGGCATCAGCAAAGTTAGCTAGTGACCATGCTGCAGGGAGCGTGTTGCAGATAATAAGGTACTTCCAATAGCTGTTGTTGATGACGTTGAAACTACCAGAATACTTTATGGCGCTGCATATCTTCTTCAGGATGTGCAGCAGATACGGCTGGAATGAGAGATTAGTGAGCTTGCTATCCCATTGAAAACTTCCGTCCGAGGATTTTGTCACGGCGTTTTGAAGATTGCCTGATGTGTTGTTCACCCATGGCAGAGCAACATAATCAACCAATGGATAGCTTGCTTCCCAAGCTGTTGAAATATCGTAATTCTCAGCTCTACGTTCTGATGGTGTGCCAAGATCGAGCTGGTTCAAATAGATATTGTCAAAAGTATCGTTGAAGTTCTGTTCGCTGCGGCCCTCCAGGAACTGAGTCTTTACTTCCATCTCCGAGATCTGTGTGATGGTGATGCAGCCAGCTTTGTAAAACTGTTTATCACGGATTTCACAGTCAAATACAACTTTGTTCTTCAAAACGTCCTGACGATAAAGGTGCCCGAAGATATCAATGTTCTGCGGGCATCCTTTCAGGGGGAAAGTGATGGATAGTGTGTAGCTGTCTGAGCCCGTAAACAAGGGGTTCTCTGCGATATATTCAAACGATGTATTCTTTTTGAGAAAGGCATGTTTGCCATTTATAATTATTTCCATATTGAAATGCTTATGTTTTATTTCCTGCGACTTTTGGGTGATTTGTTACGGATGAGCTGGGCGTATTCGTCCTGGGCCTGTTTGATGCCGGTGTCGCCAGTGACGGTGTTGACTGTCACAAAAGGTTCGCTGAGACGATCCTTCAGCTGGCGCATGATATCGGCATACTCCTTCATCAGCTTGTCAGATTGTTCTGACTGCTGCTGGGTGGGCTGCAGGATAACTGTGGGCGATGATGGTGCGGACTGTGCGTACACGCTCGGAGCCACGATACTTCGTGAAACGTCATCCGAGCGTAATGAACCGATGGTGTTCGTTCGCTGGGCATAGTCCAAAGCCTCAATCATCGGGCGGGCAACGGGCGACTTCAGTAACTCCTGACTGGCCACCCACTCCCCTTTATGTACGATGCCGGCCACCTCATATTTACCACCTTCACCGGTAAAACCACCTTTGGCATACCCCTGTGCGGCGGATGCTTCCTGCTGCTTCTTGATAGCAGCTACCTGAAGCATACCAGCAGCTAAAGCCGAAGCTGCTGCGATTGGTGCCAGGATGTAACCAATCAGTGGCACTGCTGCGGCAGAACTATAGGCGTTGATCGCCGAAGTAGCTGTCTGTGCGATGGCCTGCATCACCTGCATCTTGAACATCTTTTTGTTCGCCTCAGACTTGACCTTGGCCACCTCTTGCTCCTTCTGCTTTTCCAGTTTCTTCACGATGTAGTTGTTACCCTCGGCGTTGGAGATTTCCGTCTGGTAACGCTTTTCGATGGCAGCGATTTGTATATCCGCTTCGGCCTGAATGAGCGAAGACATCTGTTGGAAGATGCTGCTCATGCCTGAGCTGATGACATCCAGGGAGCCTGTGACCGCCTTACCCATATCTGATTGCAGCCACTCCTGAGTGGCGCTGGTCCATTCTTCGAGGAATGACTTGTTATCGTCGAGTTCGTCGATGCCGTATTTCTTTCGCAGGGCCTTTTTCGCTTTCTGGTAGTCCTCCTCGATGCGGAGCTTCTCCTTGGCGTTGTTGTCGGCTGCTTGTATCTCCAGGTCATAGACTACTTTGAGTGCTTCCAAGTCAGTCAGATACTTATTCGTCCGTTCAGAGCGGTTGTCCCCGAAATATTCCTCTTTGATTTTCTTCAGTTGGTCGGCATGCTTCTTCTCGGCAGCCTCTGTCTCCTGTTGGCGATGCTTCTGGTCGGCAATCAGCTTATCTTGATAACGAGTATATGCTTGCGTGTATTCGGTCGTGCCCTCTTCGTAGATGGTCGTCATACTCTTCAGGTGGTTCAACTCCAAGAGTTCCAGCGACTGCTGATAAATCTCCTGGTCTATTTGACCATCGATATAGCGTTGCTTCTGGATAGACATTGCTTCGTTGTAGAGCTGTGTCTCCTGTTCCACTGTGATTTTCGTATGCTGCTCCGATTGCTTCTTTTCCGCTTCTGCGTATGCGGCCTGTGCCTCCAGTTTTTCTATTTCCGTGAGGTCGTTATGCTTCAGGATCTTCGTCTGGTATTCGATTTCGATTTCCAGGATACGCTTCTGGTACTGCTCGTAGTTCTGCTGACCGGTGGCATATGATATTCTGTTCAGGGCTTCCTCTTTGGTTTTCCAATCCTTTTCCTTCTTGAAGCGCTCTTGTTTTTTAGTGTCGTCTGTGGGAGGTGGTGTTGGGGTATTCTTTGGTTCTTCGGTCTTTGCCAACTTCTCTGCTTCGTCGGATAGACGCTGATTGTCCGCTGTCAGGGAGTCGATGATGTTGTTGTACTGCGTCACCGCTTTATCCAACTTTGACTGTTGCAGTTTCCATGCCCTGTAGGCTGTTGGGCTTACGTTCGCGCTGCGTATTGCATCTGTTTCATTTTGGCCCTGCTTTTCGTTGAAATAGGCGTCCTGAATGTTATGAGGCGCCTCGTTGAAATGCACGTCACGCTGATGCTCAGCGTCGGGCAGTTTCTCGAGTGCCGCTTTGATTTTTGCCGAGTTCTTCAGCTGTTCAGTGTAGTTTTTCAGGATTTTGATGTTATGCCCATATAGCTGGCCTTCCTCGCTGATGCTCGCGTGGTAGTCTGGTATGATCTGTTGTAGCTCCTCGATAGCCTTGCGACGCTTGTTGACCGATAGAGACTCGTTTTCTATCGTACTTTTTAGCTGCTCAATGCGGTTGATTTCCTCGCGTGTGTTGCGGTCGGCTTCCTCATTGATATCCTTCAGGCGCTTCTGAGCTGCAGCTGCGGTGCTGCTTGATTTGGCAAACTTCACGTACAGCCCAATCAGGAGTGTCATAGCTGTGATGGCCACACCCATGGGGTTCATCTTCAGCACCTTGTTAAAGAAAGTTTGTGCTGCTGCAGCTGCTGTGATTTCCCCTCGTAGCACCTTGTGTTTGAGGATAGAAGCTGCCAGTGCCGTGTTTTCGATGGCAACAGCAGCGGCCTTCAATTTGGCGACGGCGATGTATCTTAGCGACCACATGTATTGTAACTTAACTGCGGTATAGTAGCCTACAACTGCTGCAGTCAAGGTGATGAGTGTACCTTTGTATTTCAGGATAAAGTCCACCAGCGTTGAGAGGACTTTTAGCATGAGTGTTGTGCTGCTCAGAACGTGACGCATGACGGGCTGCAGTTTCTCACCCAGTTCAATGGCCATCTCCTTGACCCGTTTACGAGCCTTGTCCAGTCCGGCCTGTACTGTCGTGTTCTGTACGTTGTATTCCTTGGTGACCGATGTCGCTTCCTTGAAAGCCTTTGCTGCTTCAGCCTGTTCCCATCTCACCATGTCCAAATTACCAGCCAAAGCCGAAATCACCTGAGCGACACGGGCGCCGTTCTCACCCATATCCTTGAAGATGGGTGCCAAGACATCGATGTTACCTAACTTATCCAGTGTTTCAAGGAGCATCAGCAGTCCCTCGTTTGTTCCTTTGGCCAGCGTCTCCTTGAACTTCTCCGCATTCATGCCGGTAGCCTTAATAATCTTATCCTGCTGCTTGAACATGTCCATGATCAGTTTCGAGACAGCCGTGGCCGACATCTCTACGGCCTGTCCCTGAGAGTCGAGCACGGCGGCCAGTCCCATGATTTGTGGGATGGTCATATTAGCCTGGGCACCTACGCCAGCCATACGTTTGGCGAAGTTGGCCAGGTAAGGTGCTGCAGCCGTACAGTTCTGTGAGAGCTCGTTGATGACAGAACCAACTGACAGCAGCGCTTTCTCCGTACCTAAACGTTCTTCGTCGCCGAAGATGTTCGTGAGCTTGGAGAGTGTGAGCGTGGCCCCGTCGCCGAGCTCGTCGAGTGCGACGTTGATCTGGTCAGCCGCTTTCACGAATCCCATGATATCCTCTTTCGACTGCTTGCCCAGTTTACCCGCTTCCTCTGCGAGTATGTTCAGCTGCTCACGGCTGGAGCGCGTGTCCATCTTCTTGAATTCCTCGTTCAGGTCCTCGACCTGTTCCTTGGCCATGCCCGTGAACTTGCGGACATTAGCCATTTCTGCATCGATGTCCGCATAAGCTTTGACGGCGGAACGGCCAGCCATAATGATACCTGTTGCAGCAGCTATCATGCCCATGAGTGTAGTCTGCCAGTCGTTCATCTTGCGGTTGAAGCGGTCCCAGAATCCCTCGCCAACGGTCAGCTCGGTGTTGACCTTGGCGAGTTCCGCTTTTACTCGTTTGATGGCTTCCGCCTGCCGGTGCCACTGCTCTGTACCTCGTTCGATACCGTTTAGCTGCTTCTTGAGAGTGGCTAGTGTCTTGTTAAGTTCCTTGGGTGTAGCTTTGTCGAGGTTCTTCAGGACCTTTTCCACGCCGACTGATGCACTCTCTATTTGAGCTATCTGGCGGTTGGTCTGCTTCAGTTCCTTCTGAAGTCGTTTGAGTTCTACCTTGTTACCCGCTTTTGCTGCGTTCTCGATAGCATGTTCCAGGTCTTGTGATTTCTTTGTGAGGTTGTCCAGCATATCCTGCGCCTGTTTGCCGTTGACAGTCAGGGTGACAGTTGCGTTTGTGTTGATTGATGACATGATTTACAAGTTTAAATATGGATTTACAAGTGCAAATATAGTTTCGTGCGTGTGTATGTGAAAAGACGTGTCTGATGCCCATGCCTGAGACTTGACTGGGTGAAGGTATGGGGCGCACATCAGGCACTTTTCATTGATTATCCCACATTTATTTGTTAAAACCGAAAATAGTTAAGTTAATAACCCTTTCGGTTGCTGATAATCAATGACTTACGGGATTGTTAAGGGCTGTGCCCTTAACCCGTCGGGATAGACACCCCCCACGCGCCCTGCCCTCGCCTCCCGCTCCCAACGCTCAGAAGAAGCGGAATATGTAAACAGATGTTAAGAAAATGGGGTTTAAAGTCGGATATTGTTAAGAAAGCCCCCGAAGTTGCGCATAGGCTCAAAAGCCCTTGAAATTCAGCTAAAATGACGAATGTGCGGTACTGAGCCACAGGTGCGACACGAAATCCCTTTGAGCAGGCAAAGGGTTGCGTGGCGTACTTGTGGAATGGGCGAATCAGACACGCTTCGGCTTGACCTCAATCTTTGATTGAAATCATAGCCGATGTGTGTCCGCCTTGGCGCACGGATGTGCGGTACTTGGCAGGGGTGAACAGACATAAAGAAAATCAGAGGCAGAGTGTTGGCTCACCAGAGCCTTAACGTGCCCCTGACTTTTCTGTTGACTGTTCTCTCCTGCTCGACTCCAGAGCCGAATGTGGCAGGGCTTTATGCGCTGCCTCTTTCGGCTTGTGGCTTTAGCCATTGGAAATGATGCTTCAGCATACGAGAAAAGAGCCGAAGGCTTTATAGGCAAGGGACTTGATGGACTTTGTACATCGCTTGTGTGGCTGGGCGGAGCTTTGCCACTCGTGGAAGGCTGACAAAATGTGCGTGGGTGCTGCGCGGCGAGCAGCATAGCCGCTCCTTCAGGACAAAGGAGTGTGTATTGGCTGGTACAGGAACTTGCTTGCTGGACTTGACGATACTTACTTCTTTGAGGCCATGCCGCTCACCGCATCAGCAGCGCTTATGCTCTTTGCTGGCAACCTGGAGCGAGTGGCATGCCCGAACATACATACAAGCCAAGCATCGGATGATGATTGAAGGACCGCAGGGGACTGTGGGTGGGATGAGCGTACGAAAGTGCGAAAAAAAAGGCAGGGGCGAATTGTATTCACTCCTGCTTATTGATCATAGCCGATTTCGAAGGGATTTCTATTTGAGGAAATCCTTTCGCATCGGTGTGAAGGTGTCGATAAGAATGCCTGCTTCCAAACAGACACAGCCATGTGGCAGGTTGGGAGCTACATAATAACCATCGCCAGCTTTGAGAGTCTTCTTTTCGTCGCCGATAGTAACTTCGAAACATCCACTGGCCACGTATGTACTTTGGGTATGTGGATGTTGATGGATGGAGCCGACGGCTCCCTGCTCGCATTTCACTTTCACCATCATCAGGTTGTCGTCATATGCCATTATCTGACGGACAACACCATCACCGGCATCTTCCCATTGGATGTCGGAGGCAATTTGGAAGGTTTCACTTTTCATATTCATCTTTAGAATTTTAATGTGAATTCATCCTGGATATCGCTGTTCTCTACTTCGTAAGTCAACACATGACTACGGGGACTCTTATTTTCAATTTCGGGTGATTCTACTGATACCCTTGCATATTCTTGATTCATATATTTCACTGTATATAATATATATCATTCTTGTCGGAGGCAAAGGTACAATAAATATTGGGAATGGCCTCACGGCTGTCCCAATATTTTTCTAAAACTTCATAAACAGATTAATGAAAACGCTTTTTCATGACATAAGAGATTATAATTATTAATGCAAGTATGGAAGAAAGAACCAAAAGATTCGTAGGAGCGGAGCTTGGATGAGAGCTTTGCTTGGTGGCCGATTTGAGCTTTTGGGACTGGGTGGCCAAGGCCACGCTGTCCTTCAAATCGGTGGCGGTGACGGACTTCTCCTTGGTGCTTGCGCCAAGGTGTAGCCCGTAGATGTGGAGAGACTTTGGGAAAGGCGAAGCGAGGACGGGACGCGAAGCGTCTCGTGGGCGCTGATGGCTATTGGGGACTTGTGGAGAGAGTGAGTCAGAGGGAGTTTCCAACCAGCCTTCTATCCCTGATGGAAACGCTGTTGGAAACTCCTGAGACTCATTAAAGAATATCATTGAGATGCTGTCTGCAGACAGGTGGAACTGTCTGGAGAGAGAATCGAGAGTGCGGTAAAAAGTGAGACGGGATGCCGTCACGGCTGCCGTCTCACTTTCACTTACCGCCTTTTCGGACGTGCGCACAGTCTTACAAGCGGCAAGTGACAGACAAAATGAAAACAAAATAACAGAGTAAAGTGAGCGAGAAAAGTATTTCATATTTTGTGTTGTCTATTTAAAGATGTAGTCGTACTCATGAACATTGAACGAAGGACAGGCCTTGGTGGCGAATTCACGGTGGCCATGAAGAGTGGCCTTTGGATAGCGTTTGTGAAGTTCCGATAGGATCTTCACGAACGCTTCCTTCTGGGCTGGTGTTCGAGTATCCTTTTCGGTGAGCTTAGCATCTTTAGCGCAACCGCCGACATAGCAGACTGCGATGGAGTGCTTATTATAACCTGAGCAGTGTATGCCAGGGATGGACTCATCCAGGCATTGATGGATGGTGCCGTCGAGGTATATCAGATAGTGATATCCGATGTGAGACCAGTGATTGTCCTTGACGTGCATACGTCTGATATCTTCGACAGTCTGGACTCGGCCTTCGGGCGTAGCTGTGCAGTGGCAGATAATCCTATTTATCTCTCTCATTGGATTCCTCCCTCCTCTATTGTGTCGAACTTAGATTTAAGTTCGGCAAACTTGGTGTGAATATAGATACTCACACCGAATATTGAACCTGCGTATATCAGACACTGTGCGAAGAAAAGCAGCACAGAGTCAGAGATTACGCCAGTGGGTGCTACGATGAAGCCCGCTGTTGCAAGTGATACACCAGCAAAGAGCATGGCGATAGCGGAGTAGATTTGGATGTCAGTCCTAGTTTCTTTGGTCATGTTGTGTTTAAAAATTGATGGTGCAAAGATAGCATAACCGATAACATTCAAAAAAGACACGAATTATTATATTTATCTTTTTTTTTAAAAAAAAGCATTAATACTTTGAATTCTCATAAATAATGGCTATTTTTGCAGGTAAAAATCAGATGGGTATGAAAAAATATTTTTTAATTGTAGCGGTTGCCCTGATAATATCTAGAGCATTTGCTTTCGCAGGGAGTATAAAGCTTAGTAATGATACTTTATTTTGTGACTTGGCATATGATGAAGTAGGTACTTTGAAAAGTCAGACTTCTGATATCTCTGATTTGAATTTAATTAAGACATTGGTTCTGAGTGGATATATATCACAACCAGATGAAGATTTTATTCATACTTTGGGTAAGAGCTACAATCTTACTAATCTTGATATGACAAATCTTCATAGTTCGATGTCATATCAAGGACTTCAAGGATGTGTAAAAATTAAAACCGTAAAGTATTCTAAATATTGGACTTCTACAGGACAATACTTGTTCCAGGACTGTACAAATCTAACGGAAGTTATCTTTCCTGAAGATAGTGAATGTTCGTTAACTGAGTTTTCGTCTGGAACATTCCGAGGATGTTCATCTTTGGAAACTATCACAATACCACAAGGTATCAAAAGTATGGATTCTCAGGTGTTTTATATCTGCGGAAATCTTAAAGAAATCCATTGTAAGTCTGGACTGGCACCATTAGCAACAGAAGATACATTTGGTGGTCAGTTTAATTCTACAACAATATTTGTTCCATCAGGAGCGACCTTAAACTATAAAACTTCAGCAGGATGGTGTTTGTTTAAAAATTTCTCTGAAGATTCAAATTATCAATATGAGATAGATAAGACTCAGTTATCTAATAATGTTTCTATTAGTAATGACACTCTTATTTGTAATATGCCCTATGATGAGGTTGGATTCTTAAGAACAACGGTATTAAGTTTAACAGATGATATCAATTCAATAAAACACGTTACATTAAATGGACATTTAAATCAGGATGATGGAAGTTTCTTAAATGCATTAGCCTGTGCATATTCGTTGTCATCTTTGGATATGACAAACCTACAAACAAAGCTTCCAAATTTCCTTTTTCAGGGCTGTTCTAAAATCATTGAAATTAAATATTCAAGGTATTGGAATTCAACTGGACAGTATTTGTTTGAAGATTGTTCAAACTTAAAAAAAGTAGAGTTCCCTGAAAATTATTTTGGAAGCGGATATACAGAATTTGAAAACGGGACATTTAGGGGATGTTCTTCTCTTGAAGAAATAACAATTCCTTCTACAGTAACGTCTATTGGAATTCAATGTTTTTATCTTTGTGAAAATTTGAAAACTATTACATTGAAGTCAATAACACCACCTTCTGCCAATGAGCAATCTTTTGGTGGACAGTTTGATTATGCAAAACTCATAGTTCCCAAGGGTACAATTATGGATTATCGTACAGCTGCAGGCTGGTCTCTTTTCTCAAGTATTGAGGAAAGCAACGAAGACATAGATTTAGGCCAAAAAGAAATAAGTCAAAATATAACATTCTCAGATGGTACTCTTTATATTAATCTTCCTGTAGAAGAAGTAGGAAGAGTTAAGGCAACGGTCTTAACTAAATATAGTAATTTGAATGAAATAAAAAATGTGGTGATTTCAAATTACATTAATAATGATGATGCCAATTTCCTCAATGCCCTTGCTTCTACCTACAGTTTGAGTTCGATAGATTTCTCTGAAATGAAAAGCACTTTTGGAGGATTTGCCTTCCAAGGTTGTATTAAACTTTCCAAAGTCGTGTATTCAAAATATTGGTCGACAACGGGATGGTATCTATTTGAAGATTGTTCATCGCTAACTGATGTTGTTTTTCCTGCAGAACCTGAAAATGATGGAATAAATCTTTTTGAAACCGGTACTTTTAGAGGATGTTCTTCATTGCAGAATATAGTTGTTCCTAAGAATGTGACAATAATAAGCTCTCAATGTTTCTATTTGTGCGGTAGCCTTAGGAGCGTAACTTTCCATGGTGCATCAATTAAGAGTATAGATAAAGGAGCTTTTGAAGGATGTTATTCTCTTGAGACGATTACTCTCCCAAGTAGTATGACTCTTATTGGAGAGAGGTGTTTTGAGGGTTGCCCATCAATTAAAGAGGTTCGATGTGAAGCAGCTACTCCTCCAGATGTTAGCGAAAGTTCGTTTGATAATATCTATAATTCTGCAACTTTGTATGTTCCTGCAGGAAGCCGTGAAACTTACGCATCAGCTCCCGTTTGGAAGAATTTTTCTAATATTCAGGAGATGACGAGTTCTGGAATTGCTGATACAGAAGATACTTTTGACGATGGCTATGTTGTCTATACAATTGATGGAAAGCTCTTATATAATGGAAAAAGCTTAGAACAACTAAGTAAAGGCATTTATATTGTTTCTAAAGCTGGTAAGACAAAGAAAATAATAGTGAAATAGAAAGAAAAAGCGGGCATAATAGCTCGCTTTTTTAATGATGATAGCGGCGATAGGAGTCATCGAGGGCTTTTGCTACTACGCCGACGAATGACTGACCGATGTTATCAGCCAGGAAGTCACGGAGGTTGAGGACTGAGGAATAATACTTTCGAGAGAACCACTTCTTAGCGACACGTCGCTTTTCACGACCTATATCCCCGGAGTTGCCTCTGGGGATTTCCTTTCCTGTACCAAAGTCCTGCCAGAGACCGTATTCGAGGAAGGCCTGTGACAAGCCTATCTCGATAAAACGGCCATCGGCTCTTACTGGCAAAGCGCTGACGGAGTGCAGCAGCCGGCCTGTGTCGATGACATCCAGCAGCGTAATCTGCTCCTGCCAGATTTTAAGCATGGTGTCGTTGAAGGCGAGAACATATTTCTCGCGCTCGCCTTGTGGGTCAGGGTGCTGATTCAAGTCCATTCCTCTTGGTTGAATTGTAAATCGGTGTATGTGTCAACGGCGATTTGGAAGTACGCGCAAGCGCAGCCTGAGAAGAAATAGCGGTCGATTTCTTGGAAGGAGATACGAGGGTCGATATAGATAGAGTGCTGCTGCAGACGAGTGTGCTCCTGGATCAGGACAGACATGAACTGCCGGAACAACTCGCGCATGACATCCATACAGGACTGACGAGCTACCATATTATCAATAGTGTGGCGCATGGCCAGGAACACCGTTTTAACACGGCGAGTGTGCGGTGTGTTATTGATGTCCGTAAATCCCTGTGAGATGTCGGACACACAGACGAAAGCCGCTTTCGTCTGCAATTTGGCCAGTGCTTCTTCGAAGCCGTCAAGCCCTGAGACTCGGCAGAAGGTGAAGTGCTTGGACTGAGCGAACTTGTTGCGCTTGGTCAGATCTTCAAAGAACGATGTGGCATCCCAATTGAAGGTGTCGTTGTTCTTTGTTTGTGTCGGCTGTTCAGGCGTATGCGGTAGAAATGGTAACATGATTAATAATATAAGGGATGAATGTAAATATCTGGTAAATAGGCTGTTGTAAGATTATGATGGAGCCCGCTTGCTAAGGCTTCTTATAAGCCTTTCGAAGCTCTTCTGCTTCTTTTGCTTTAGCATCAAGCTCGGTGAGGGCGCGCCAGGTATCCATCTTCAGGATGCGCTCTTCTTTGGTGATATCGCCACCTGTGAGGGCGCGGATCATGGCATTCGTGCTGTCACGCAGCTGACTGTAGATATCCGGCTGGCTGGAGCCCAGCAGGTTGGCCTCGCCCTTAGCGGGGGCTGGCTTATAGAAGTTCGTGAAGAGCGATGCGAAGTACTGTTTGAGTGAAGCCATCCAGTAGAAGATACCTACAAGATGGGCTTTCGAGGGCTTCACATGGTCGCTTCCGTATAGGATTTGTGCCATCTGAAGTAATAGTTCATCTTGCTGTGTGTTGAGATAACCCTGGAACAGGTTGTCAACAAACAGGTACTGCTCAAACGGAACTTTCTCGAAGTCCGCTGGCAAAGCGCGGTGCTTGCCGATTCGTGCGATACGAATGGGCATAGGGGCGAAGGAATCAAGGAAATCAAGAACTGAGGTGGCTTGCTGAATCTGCCTGACTCTGAGCACAACCTGCTCTTTTCCTCGCTTTATGAGGAAACGATGGCGCGGCAGAGTGGCGAGCACCTTCATGTGATTCCACTTCATGAGGCAGAGGGCCTTGACCTCTGCTGCAGACAAGTCGCGTGCAAACAGGTGAAACACCATGAGTAGCTGCTTGTCTGTGAGTTCGAGCCAATTGGTGGGCAATGAGATGTTGAATGATTCCATGATTCAAAAGTACAACTATCTTTGATAATCATAAAAGACAGTATTTATTTAAAGAAATGATATTAGTAATATGATTCAACCAATTATTATCTTACATGTTGATGTATATATTTGCAAATAAAGCATATTATAAAAATAAAATAATGAGCTACAATCCTTTTGGAAAGTAGCTCATTCCGGTTTAGATTGATATGGGGATAACTCTATGCTATCCCCATTCTAAATATTATTTAATTATAATTCGTTTATTTGTTACACTTTATTATATAGACAAACTTGTCTACCAATTTAACTTGATCTTTAAGCGATTTCCCTTTAAGTACGTTAGTCGTGTTCATAATAGAAACATCAGAAACACTTTCAATAAGATTTCTTACTTGTGTAGATTTAACTGCATAAGAAGCATTTTCGGCTCCGATATGTTTTGCACAGATAACTCCTATTATATTTCCGTCATAGTCTATAAGAGGACCTCCACTGTTACCTGGTTGAACTGGTACAGAAATTTGATATTGAGAGATGTTTCCATCAAAACCTGTTTTTGCACTTACTATACCATTTGTTAGCTTTACTTCTTCTCCCATTGTTGCTGTTAAAGGATATCCTAATGCATAAACACTTTCCCCGACATCTGCAACCTTTGTTTTAAATCCATATGGTATAGAATTAAAAATAGTAGCATCTGCTACATTTACTTTTAGTAATGCCAAATCATTATATTTATCTGAACCAACAACCGAAGCTTTAATGCCATTTACGAAATCTCCTTTTATTCCAAATATGTTTATTGAAGAAGCTCCATCTATCACATGATAATTTGTTAGTATATAACCGCCCTTAACAGCGAATCCTGTTCCTGTCCAAATTTTTGGCTCCTCTATTTTTATCTCAGTTTGTTGTTTTTTCTGTAATGCTTCTGTATACATACTTGGTGTAGGATAGCTTTTGACAAATGTAAAATCGTAATCCCTAAATACACCATATAGAGGAAATTGTTCTGCAGTTTTAAAGCTCCAAACACTATTACTATAAGTAAGCATTCCTGAAATATTCTTATAAGTTACTCCTCTCTTCTTTTTATTACTATCTCCAATTACTTCGACCTTTATTCTGTAGTTATATGCATTAGATTCTCCAATGCGTGTTAATGTACCTTCTCCCCAGTCAAAAGTTAGCTTTAGTACACCTCCTTCTTTTACAATTATTCCTTCCATTTCATTTGTACTAGATCTTTCAAGCCCTCTACTTGGTACAGTAACCCTTAAAGTTTGTTCACCTCTATAGTATCCCTCTATAGGATCAACCGTAGTTAGGTCGGCATTCTTGAAATATTGATCAACCCAATCAATCCCAGAACTATTCTGACCGAATAAATTAACGCAACTCATAATTGCGACTAATGATAAATAGAATTTAAAATATCTCATTTTTCAATTAAAATAAATAACACCTTGCAAATATAAAGAAAATATTAATACCATACCCATAAAAAATAAAAAAAATAACAATTTGAATCTAAATAATAGCTTATAACCAGTAAGCGGATGATTTTTTTTGTTTTGGAATGTTTTTGGGGTGTAGAGGGCGCCGACTGGGGAGGTGTGCCAGGCGGGGAATTCTACAGTATGTTTACAGATGAGGTTAAATAGGCCGTAGAAACATAGGGAGAATTTGGTTGTGTTAAACTTATACTATCTCAGAATTGTTCAGGGATTATTTGTTAATGTTTGATTCCCATTCCTGATGGAGCTTGTTCCATTTCTCGCTATGGGCACCGAGAGCACCAATTTGGCGAGGGTGTGCCAATGGGAGAACGTTCACGGTGTGACCATCAACGGTAGCAGCCGTGATAGTGCCGTATCCATAAAGCTCAACATACTCCTGCAGGGATTTATAAGGAACTTCTGCAACCTTGTTTAAGAACTGTGCTATAGGGATATCGCCGAGGAGAACCAAAAGACTTGCTTTTGACTCCTTCAGCTCTGAAACGATTTCTTGGCATCTCTTTTCGTCGCAGAATACTGTTGGTCGTTTTGGAATGGACACTTCATTGAGGCCATACTTCTCTATTAACGGATTATATTCTTTCTCGATAACTTTCGCCTGGCCGTCGTTAATGCGTGTTTCAGGAAGAAGGTCGCACAACCATGCGTTTTTCCTTGAGTAGCCAAGAATCCCAAGGATATGTTCATCGAGGACTTTGGCAGAAGGGCCGTTGAGATGCGTTCCTGCAGGTTCAAGTGTGCCGACTTTTTCAGGGATTTGTATCTTTGATATAATCTCCCTTGCTTCTTCTACGTTACCATCCCAGAAGATACGTGGTTCACTTGCAACAGCCAAAGCTGGACATATAGTTTTGCAGTCTTTCTTCCAACGCGCATGAACTGCACTTGCATAGACACCTAGGACGAAAACTTTTTTAGGAGTACGGTCTTGCTGTACTAATGATTGGACCTGTTGGCCGAATGGGTATTGGTATGACATAATCAGATATTTATAATTTTGTGGCAAAGATACATCTTTTTGTTGGAATGTCCAAGGATTATGTGAAATAATTACAATTCGTCGAATCTTAGGAGATCATCTGTTTTTACGTCAAGAAGAACAGATATCTTCATGAGGGTTTCAAGTGATGGCTGGGCATCGTTTGTGCACCATTTTGCCATCTTTTATGGAAGGCAGGTTATGGATATCAGATAACAAAGCATCCCTGCTCGAAATAGAAACGGGCAGGGATGCTTCTGATAGATAATAAAAACT
>OCTX014550873.1_pt1 | contig 17840 bp, 11 predicted proteins | sample 1539691 | NCBI WGS metagenome assembly OCTX01 (sample SAMN02144231, study PRJEB22623) | gut metagenome | biome: sheep rumen | host: Ovis aries | place: New Zealand | reverse complement strand
ACCTTATGTAATCGATCAGGGAGGCCAGGCTTTCTGGGGTTGGATTATCTTCGAGGCAAAGGCTGGTGTTGACTACTGGCTCTTCCAGGATAGTTCACAGGTTGGCTTTGGTGGCTTCGAGTTCACCACTGGTGACGGCACTGGCGTCCGTGAGATCATTGCTGTGAAGAACGATGCCAACGCTCCTGTTTACAACCTCGCAGGTCAGCGTGTTTCTCCGAACACCAAGGGTATCCTCATCAAGAATGGAAAGAAGTTTATCAACAAGTAAGGAACAACCTGTTTAGATTCAATTTCATGGGGATGTGCTGAAAGGCACATCCCTTTTTTATCGCATATAATTGATACCTTTCGACACCATAAACTTAGTTATGCAAAGGTACCCTTTTCGCCCGTATTCACCCAACCAAATTGAAATGAGCCCCAGAAGTTAGACATTATACTTCTGGGGCTCACTTCAATTTGATAAACCTTATTCTATTATTTTGCATGCTCGATAGACAAAACAATGCGGATGCGGAGTTGTTCTTTCTCCTCATCCGTCAGAGGACGTACCTTACAGATGTACGTCTTAACAATCTTCTCTGCTCGTTTTATGATTGACTTGTCTCGTCGCATCTTCACCTATTTATTATATAGACGGTGAAGACATGACAATGTAACCAATAATTACACAGCTATCTGTGTACGTGATGCATATTCGCGAAGCCTACTGATGGAACGGTGCATCAGGTTGCGCACACTTTGGTAGTTGATGCCCATTATCTGACAGATATCATCATACTTACGCTGTTCCACGTAATACAAATTGATGATCTGCTGCTGGCGCGGTGATAGCTTGTGGAAATACTCCTGAATGCTGGCAGTAAGTTGCTGTTGTTTCTCCACCATCTCGTGATGCGCTTCCTGTTCCTCTACAATAGCCTGCATACGGGAGTCGTTGATCTCACTGTCGCAGAGTCGCACATTGCGACGGAACTCGTCATTGATACGATTCCGAAGCGACACATACAGATAGCTGTCGATATTCTCCACCACACTCAGGCTCTCGCGCTTGGTGTAGAGTTTCACAAACACATCATGGATACAGTCTTTTATCATCTCGCGATCGGCAGTGAATCGTGAACCGAAGGCGAAGAGGTTATCAATGTGTTTGTCGTACAATGCTGTAAAGTCAATCATTTCTTAATTTGTTATTAGAAGATAGTTTCAAGTAGGGTGGTATCAACACCCGTAGGTTTTCAGGTGCAAAGATAAGCGTGTTCCTAAAAAAACAATGGGAATAATTGGTTTTTCAATAAAAAAAACAGGTTTTTCACTTGATTTAAGTCAATTCAGCATTATATTGCAAAAGGGAGAGAGTATGATAAATTGAGTTTTGGGTCGCCCTTTGGGCGAGAATTGAAAATCAGCGCCTACGGGGAAAGCCAAATCCTACAAAATCTAAACAAATCTAACAAATAAAGTATTAAAAAACAATGTGATAGATTTTGATTAGATTTTGTAAGATTTCTGCGCGAAGCGTACTTCCTTAAAGATGAAACACTCTCTATTTCCTTTTCAGCCAATAGATACGGTGTTGATCAGTGTCATTCACCTCAAAAGACTGTCCTTTCATTTTCAACGATTTCATCGATAGTTTAGCTTCACCGCTCTTGGGATGGACGATCGACACCTGATAAGTACCATCGGCAACAGGCATACGAACCTGATCTTCTGTCGCATAGATCAGATAACCGGTAGCCTCATCACCTAATGCCACACAACCAGTACCGTCCATCGGTCGCATTCTGCACAAATCACTGCGCAACTTACTATCGGCAATCACCACGTTGGGCATGGATCCGCCCGCCATGAGGATAGCCCATCCATACGACGGATACTGTTGGGAGAAGAAAGTCACAGCCTTGTCAGGATAACGCTCCCTGTATTCACGGACAGCTCGATAAGCCTCATCGAACCCTGTTTTCCCTACAGGCATCTTGCGCATCCACTGCCGTGGTGCCATATTCTTTCCTGCCTCGGGTGCCCACAGTCCCTGGGTGTTATAATGCCAATAACGGATGTCGATGATATCCACCACCTTATTTAATATAGGATCTGCGAGGATTGCATCCTGTGCATCCTTCGTGCAGCTCAAAGCGATGAGGGGATGCCGTCCTGTCTCCTGTTCCCATTCGGCAATTGTCTCTAACCAGAAACGGGTGAAATGCAGCGGTCCTGTATATTCACTACTGATTAGGTGTACCACATTGGGCTGATCTTTCAGTTCCTCCAAGCACATCCGGATATACTGCTTATGCAAGGGGCGCAGCACTGGGTTCTGTTCGTTATAGAACTGTTCTGCCAGGAAGATGCGCTTATCTCCTGCAAAAGGCACCGGCTCTGGGAAGTCTGTTCCATTGACATTATTCACTGGTCGCCACGGACAGTCCACCCAATGGGCTCCTGCTTCCAGGATGTTATGTTGGAAATAATGCTGGTTGAAAAGCAGGATCTGTTGAGGTTCTGCCTTTTCTGCAAAGCAGCGCAGCCGTTGCCAATACCACTCATTAGGTTTTGTCAAGTCATAACGGCTCAAGCCATCCCATGCCTTTCCTTGTCCTGTACGGGCAAAGGGCTGTTCATAGAAAGGAGCCCACACATCACCATCGGCACGGCGGATACGCTCATGATCCGTTCTGCGCAGGTCGTACCACAGTCCGTAATGATGATCAAGGGCCACATAGTCCCCACGGTGCAGGAAGTCAACCACAGAGTCCAGACGGTCTGTCCATCCCGTTCCTTCTCTTCCCGGTACGAAACGGGTGATGGCAGGACGGGCACTCTTGGCCACAAAGTTATCTTTTACCCGTCCATTCCACCAAGGAATATCATACAAGTTACCCATTAGCAGTGATCCATCGACAGCCAGATGACCGTTCAGAATAGAGAAAGCATGACGGGAAGGTTGCGTGGATGCCGGCTTACTGGATTTCAGGGATAGTTTTGGACGATCGAGGATGATAGGCTGATCGAGTATCACACTGTCTATCCACATCTCCATGGTGAGACGTGGTTTCTGTAAGGAGAGCTGTGCCATCTGCATGGCCTGTTCCACCGTAGGCGAGGTGGTGGCCTCTAAGTTTCGTGGCAAAAGGTACGGATTCACCGGACTCTGCGGCACTCTCTTACTCAGTTGGTCATAAAAGAGACTGCGCGGTTTGACATGATCATTGCTACTCGTCCATTCGCCATCGCCCGTCAAGGTACCCCAGCAGCCATGAGCACTGCATCGGTCATCGGCATCAGGGGAATAACAATACAAGGTAGAGGCCGTGCATTGCCAGAACATCGAATTGGCAGTATTCCATCCAGTACCTGTCTGGAACTGTTCCAGGTTTCGGAAAGACAGATCATTTCCGTCGATGTTCACGATATCAAACAGCAGACCTGCGGCCCATGAGCCGATGCTGCCACTGAACCCTAACGACTCCTCTCCTTCACACTGTACAAAGGCATTTGGTCCGGCAGCACAAAAGTCAGCTGCAAAATCATGGATGCCCTGCCGGGATATACAACGTTGGAAAAGTGTTTGCTGTCCTCGTGTGAGAAACACGCTACGTCGCCAGCCACCGATCTCGGAAACCGGTTCTGAGGCGATACAGTCCTCTACGGTAATACGACTGGTCTTTTTCTGCAGGTTCACTGCCGATCCTGCGAAGTGTTTGAAGTCCACGCGCCGCACCCACGCATCACGCACGCCATTCATCCAGATAGCGTCCCAGCAATGATCCTCATCGACAGCCTGTGCCAACATCTTGTTATAATCAGATACCAGTGTGAGATTCTCAACACCACATTCCACGATTTCACCGAGGATTTGACTCATCTTCACCTGTGCACCGCCATAATCGGGTGAAAGTGTTGTAGTAATCGGTGCATCCAGTGTGATACGATTACCATTCACCGCTGTCACCACACGCTCCCAAGTGATATCGATATCCGTAGGATGCCATCCCGTATAATCCAAGCCCCCACCAAAACCCGTCATCTTCAACGAGGCAATCCATTCCGCCGTCGAAGGACGTATAATCTGAATACGACTGCCTACAGCAATCCCTTTTGTCTGCGTGAGGGTTAGCTCCGTACTTCCCGCCTTGGTGAAAGTCTGCACCTCTGCAATGACAGGGTTCTCCGTATTAACAGAGCTTCCTTTCCCTTCGAGATAGATAGCAGCCCCACGATCAAAACCGCGTTTTACCAGAATGGTGCGTTGTTTTCCCATACCACGGATCACCACTCCTGATTGAGATATTCTCAGAGGATCATCAAGCAAGAATGTTCCTTCCGCCAGCAATACCGCTCCCCTATGTCCGTTGGCATCAGGTTTCAAAGAAGACACATAGTCAATGGCTTGTTGGATTGTCGAGGAGCAGTCACCCTCAACAGCTTCCACCCATACAGCACTCCGTACATTGGGAATGACCATCTCTGAGGCATGATAGCCACAGGTGGAATAGTCCATGGGGACATAGACCTCACGTACTGGTTTCGGTGCAGCTGTGATGTTCAACATCATACAGCCTAAGAAAAAGGAAAGAATCATCTGCTTGCTGTTCATACGGATCGTTTTTCAAAAGACGAGAAAGGTTCTGATTTGTACTCCCTGGCAGGAAGCGGCAGCTAAAGGTACAGGATGCTCTCATTTCCCATATTGAATAACAAGTCGAGGATGCTCAGATTAGGCAGGAAGCCCCATTTCTGCTGATACACCTGATAATATGGTTTCTCAGAATAGTCAGGATCGGGCAACGGATGTTTAGGACGGATGGCTGCACGGAAGTCATCCACTCTCGTTTCCGAATCCTCCCATGTCGTCTGATACGTGCTCGTCATCCTGATATCCGGATGGATATCCAGCAGCTCGCACATCTTATAAGTAATCTCCAGATTGAAGTCAAAAAGGTTCTCCCATCGTTTCTCGAAGAACGGTAACAGGTCGTCCACGTAATAATCAAAGAAAGGACTGTCACCATAGGCACTCTGCAAAGCATTCCAGTGGACATGCCGCCAGTTGCCGTGGTCACTGATACGAGTGTTGATGATGGGATGAGCTTCTCCCTCCTGTTCTGTTGGTGGATAGCTGACAGGGATGCTCAAGGCTTGCAGTCCGTTTGTCGTTGCAATGACACAGCGGTTACGGAAAGTCTGTTTGATAAAACTCTCACACCTTTCTATATATACCACCTCGTAACGGTTCAGTTTCTGATACCACTGTACTGGTCCGAAGTAACAGGAAGAGAGCAGCACATTCCTCATTTCACATTCAACAAAAAGGCGGAACCCACAATCTCCTGCTGTCTCACCACTGTCATTCCCCTACCCTGATTCACCAAGTAACAGTTATTCTCCAGGCAATCACAGTCATGACAGCTGCAGTTGTTGGGCAGTACAAATTCTTCATTGCTGATCATCACAGTGTCACCGGGCAATTGCTCGATGACACCGATATAAGAGGAGTCGGTACGGAAAACGATCAGGTCACCCCGTTGGAACGTTGACCGTCTGAACTTGTTCACCATCACCCTGCTGTTTCGCATCACCCGTGGCTCCAAGTCAGCACTCGTCACCCGATAGATGGAGAAGGCATAGGTTCTTACCAGCAGCATCACAATGACAGCTGCTACCAGTACGACGGTGAACTTCAGCACATCTCTCATCTCCCTTCACTCATCTCTCACTTGATCTTATCCACCCAACGGAACAAGCGGCTCCAGCGGATACCACCAAAACCACCACGGTCAGGATCAGAACTCCACCAGATAAAGATCGGCTTGCCCACGATATGGTCTTCAGGAACGAATCCCCAGTAACGGGAGTCGGCGGAATTATGGCGGTTATCACCCATCATCCAATAGTAATCGAGCTTAAAAGTATATTCCTTCGCCTCTTTTCCATTGATGAAGATCTTCCCTTTCTCCACTTTCAGGTCGTTACCCTCATATACACGGATGGGACGCTCATACACGGCGATATTCTTCATATTCAGCTGGATGCTCTTACCTTTGGCAGGAATCCATACCGGACCATAGTTATCACGAGTCCATCCCGTATTGGCGTTTCGTGGATACACCTCTCCCACAGGGGCATCGGTATTCAGACGAATACTCTCCACCAAGTCTTTTCTGCTCTCGAGTCCTTTCTTGGCAGCCTGCGTAAGGGGCATATAGTTGAACTGATTCAGGTCACGAAGCTGTTCCATACTGATCTGATACTCCTGCATCACCTCATCGGGCAGGGGCTGTTTCAGTTTCACATAGTAGGAATACTGCACCTCATCAGGTTCTTTATTGGCTTTGCCGTCGAGATAGACGATATGATCCTTGATCTGTAACGTCTGACCAGGCAGTCCCACGCAACGCTTCACATAGTTCTCACGGCGGTCAGTAGGACGCGAAGACACCTCTCCCATCTTCAGCGCCATCGAGTTCTCATGCAGATAGCTGCTTCCCAAGGCGTACACCTTATTATATAGATCATAGATCAGCGTATCCGACATGGTAGAGAAATCAGGGTTACCATACTCCTTCACGTAGAGCTGCTGTCCATAGTTATAGGCCATGTTATAGTATTCCGTCTGATACGGCTGCTCTGTGAGTATGCTGTCACCAGCGGGGTAGTTGAATACCACAATGTCATTCAACTGCACTTTACCCAGTCCCTTCACTCGGCGGTAGTCCCAATGGGGCCAGTCGATATAACTCTTACATCCGATGACGGGCAGGGTGTGCTGCGTGAGCGGCATGGTAAGCGGAGTCTGCGGGATACGCGGTCCATACGACACCTTCGATACAAAGAGGTAGTCACCTGTCAGCAACGACTTCTCCAAAGAGCTTGATGGAATGACGTAGTTCTGGAAGAAGAACTGGTTGATGAAATAGACAGCCACCAAGGCAAACACCAAGGCATCTACCCACGACATCACAAACTTTACCGGACCCTCGCTCTCTTTCCACCACTGCCATTTGATCTTCTTGGTGATGTAGATATCATAAATGAAAGGCACTACCAGCAAGCCCCACCAGCTCTTCACCCAGTAGAGGAAGAGGAGATACAATATCAATACGCCAATGAACTTTGCCCATTGCACTTTGGGATTCAGTTTCTTCTTTGTTTTATCAATCATAATGGTTTTCTTTAAAAGGGAAACATATCGCTAATCGTGAGCAGCCCCTCATGCTCCTTGGTATATTCGGCAGCCAGTACGGCGCCCAAGGCAAAGCCACGGCGGCTATGGGCATCGTGGGTGATGGTGATCATATCTGCATCGCTGTCATAGCGGATGGTATGGATGCCTGGCACCTCTCCACGGCGGATGCTATCAATGGTCAGTGCATCTGGCATGCCTGCTGCTGTGGTACAGCAGCTTACTGAACCATCGGGATTCACAACCTTCCCCACAACCCATTCCTTCTTGCGGTCGATGTTCTCGATAATCTGCTCTGCCAGCGTGATGGCCGTTCCACTGGGATGGTCGAGTTTATGCACATGGTGCGTCTCCTCCATGCTCACCTCATATTGGGGGAACTGATTCATGATCTTTGCCAGGTAACGGTTCACAGCAGAGAAGATGGCCACACCGATAGAGAAGTTGGAAGCCCAGAACAGCGTCTTGCCCTCTTTCGAACACATCCTCTTCACATCATCACCATGTTCTTTCATCCATCCTGTACTGCCTGACACCACTTTCACCCCTTTGGCAAAAGCCTTCAGATAATTACCATAGGCAGCCTGCGGTGCCGTGAACTCTATCGCCACATCAGCCGAGGCGAAAGCATCACTTTCGAACTCCTCCTGATTGTCGATGTCAATAATACTTACGATCTCATGGCCGCGGTTTTTGGCGATCTCTTCAATCATCTTGCCCATCTTACCGTAGCCGATTAAAGCTATCTTCATAATAATTGCAATTAATGGTTTGCAAAAGTAGTGTAAATCAGTCACATATCAAAATAAATACATCTTTTTTAAACATAATTGCAATTTTAATATGATTCCTAACAGGAAAAGAAAAAAGGATTTGTCTCCCGACAAATCCTTTTTATTCTCAACAATTTAACTTTGTAGTATTGAAAAGCTATTATTCTTTGCAATATCAAAACTGTTCTGCATAACACATTGTTTCTTTTAAACTAACTGCTAAAACGAATTCCCGACAAAACTTGGTCAATTGTGATATCTTTAGTCTAATCTTCACTTTCGGAAGACGATCGAACTGTCTTAATTCCGATGCAAAGATATAACCTTTCCAGATTCCCTCCAAGGCTTTTTTACAGAAAATCAAGCCCTTCTACAAAACGCACCCCATTTTGCTACAATTCGAACCCTTCCCCCCTAAACGCACTTTTTGGCACTAAAAATACCCCTTAACGGGGCAAAAAACCGTCTGATATGTCGGTTTTGTTACCTACAGGGGGTCATTATGTTACCTCAGGGGTATCATTTGTAGAAAAAAATAGAGCTTGTCCTCCCGACAAGCTCTATTTCACAATTAACTCAAGTATTGAAAAGCTATTTACTATTTTTCAGTCTATTACATAAAACATAACTAACAAAACTAAATCATTCTATATTTATCATCTATGGAAAAACACCTAATTATATAGTAATACACACTGACGTAATTGAATTACCATTCAAAGTCGCCCCAGAGGTCAAGTTCCTTGGCAGTGGACTCCGGACCACCCTCGCCAACATAGCCTCCAAAACCTGGCATATCCTCACCACCGTTTGGATCCTCGGCATTATAAGAACCGTTAACGCCCACAATTCCGTTTACATTTGAAACAGCACATACCATCTGCTCCATTTCTGCTGAATAAAGCACTGTTTCTGGACTCATATATATCTTTTTCATTTCTTTATTTCCTCTATTTAACGTACTACAATCTTCTTACCATTCACGATATAAATACCCTTTGACAAGTTGTCTATGGACTGATTGCCTATTACCTGACCATTCAGGTTATAAACTACTCCATTGTTCACACACTTCTGTTCTGCAACAGATTCAATGTTCGTAGCAATACCAAAGTTTTCCTCTTCAGGCATAATCAGTGTAAAATCAAGATCCATAGGCTTTGCATTTTGTATTGCAGAACCATCTGTCTTCTGAACGATGGATGTAAAGGCAGACCATTTACCAACACCAACGGCAGTTCTAACATAAAATGCCAATGGCCATACATCTTTTTCGTAGCCCAAATAGAACGAATTTTTAGGCATATCCTGCTTAAGATACGTACCTTTAAAGAAATATTTCTGATTATCTTCAGTGCCTATGCTATAATCATCTTCTGTATAAACTATTGGGCGTTTCACTTCCTCCAAATCTGTATTAGCATTAACAACAGCTTGTGCGACATCCACATCAACACCCGCAATGGTACGACCATATTGCTTCCCTCCTACTGATATCACTTCAACTCGAGTTCCCGGATGAATCATATAAGGACGACCTTTCACAATATAGCCAGGCTTATTTTTATCCACACTCTTAGCTCCTGTAGTTACTGGTGGAATCGCTGCTCTCGTATTGAAACGAACTGTACGTGTCGTCTTTCCGTTATCAGTATGCTCATATACATTGGTGAATTCACGAACATCGGTATTGGCACCATAAGTGGTTTCAACCTGATTGAATGACAAGTCAAAGGGGAATACAGCAGAATACCAACGGCTTTCAACCATTCTGGTGTCTGGCCAAGTCTTTTTTTCAATATCACCTTCTACAAACATGAAATTGTGCCAACCATTGAATGACTGATAATTAGCGCTTCCTTGAGGGACAACTGCCGGATCCAAAAGATAACAATACTGGTTAAACATTCCTTCTCGATTTTTGAAATAACGATGACCGTCCATTACTACCCAACTATCGGAATTAAACATACCGAGCGCACCCATGTCATCAGTTTTGATACCATAAGTATGCAATTTCTTCTTTACATCATCAGAATTGAGATTATTCAACTCATCAAGTGTCAAATCATTAAGAGCTCTTAAGAATGGATTTACGCAGTACTTATAAGCATCTGGATTATTTGGTATATGTAAGCGAGCAGGATGTTTTACATAAGGATGGATAGACTTCCAATCATCAATGGTTACTGTACCTTCTTCAACAAAACTAAATCCATCATAAGTAAGTTCTTCATTAAAAGAGCCATCAAATGTCTCAACTCGATTACCTAATACATAAACATCTTCAAGCTTATCATTTTTCTGAAATGCACTATTACCAATATAGTTTACATTTGCTGGGACAGTAACCGATTTTAAAGCATGATTATATGCAAAAGCACTATTTTCAATCCTTTGCAAAGAATTAGGGAAATGAATTGTTTCCAATGGTGGAGCTGGTTCACTTATTGTTCCCGCAAATGCACTTGGCCCAATTGTTGTGACACCTTCAGGTATTCTGACCTTACTCAGATTAGAAGCATTCTTGAATGTATTGGCTGGTATTGTAGTAAAACCAGACTTATTGGTATCATCTCGCTCTAACATAATAACCTCTTCTATTACTTTGTTATCTTCAAACATGCCCTTTGGATTATTGGGAATTTCTTCTATGTTCTTTGGAAACACAAAGTATTTTAAGTGAATTAACCCCGTACTTTCAGTAGCATTAGTCATTAAAGCCAAATCAGAATAATAATCTAATTCTGCATCGCCCATATCTAATCGTTGTAAATGGTCTTTGAAAAGTGAATTCGAGCTATTTCCCATCAAAGTAGCCATTTCATTATGGGATAATTTATACCCATTTTTTGTGATAATTTTTAATGAAGTGGCATTCTTAACATATTCAGGTAATGCACTCATACTTGCATACCCTTCGTCTCCAGAGCTAAAAGTAAGTTCGTACGCACCTGACTCAGATTCTGTCGGTGGTACAACTGTAATTCCCGCACGTGCATTCATCGTCGCGATGAGACACACCAATAGTAGTAAATACTTTTGCATGATAGTTGATAATAAAATGTTGCTGCTCAGAAATTGAGCGAATAGTTGATAATTGTTAGCGCACACACTAAAACGGCGCATTAAAATTAGAAATCGGCTGCAAAAGTAGAATTTGTTTTTGAAATATGCAAATGAAAAATGTTTCAAAAAGTATCAAAAATGTCACATTCTACAAATAATACCCTCTTTTGCGTCAAATAATACCCCTATTTCGTTATTTTTTGTCGCCCCTTTGCAACTTTATACGACACTTGTTCGGGAAAATGTATTTATTCACGAAGAGGCGTAGAGAGCGCGGAGATGTTCAGAGGGCTCAGTCCAATCATATTGCAGACTCTCTGGAAAGACTCTGTGTCCTCCTCGTCTCTGCGAGAGTTTTCTTTTGAGATTCTCCGTTTACTCCGTTAACTCTGTGTGAGGTGCAGTCAAGAAAATTCGTAAAAATTTAAGGATTGCAAAAGTTCTCTAATTGAAAGAAGAGGAAAGCTCGGAGTGTACGGAAGTATCCAGATGGACCTTTTTGTACAAGTAAAGGCTGATTGGATTCAAAGTAAAGGTTACTTAGATCTCAAGTAAAGGTTACTTCAAACCTAATCAAAGGTTACTTTGAACTCAAGTAAAGGTTACTTGCGGTTGTTCCTGACGTTACTTACACCCTTTCCGACGGCATCTAAGGGCCATTCCGCCGTCACTTTACCCCCTATAGATGACGTCGGAACGAGTGTTAGATGCCGTCGGAACAACCCGTAGATGCCGTTCCTTCGAAAATATATGGTTTTTTACTTTGGGAGGTTTTTTGGATCGCCTTCGGCGAGAAATCGAACAAAATCTATACAAAATCAAACAAATAATAGTACAGAGAATGTAAGATTTTGATAAGATTTTGTTCGATTTCTGCCCGTAAGGGCACCCCCCCAAAGAAAATATAGTCTTTTTACCTCACAAAAACAGTGTTTTCATCACCTGAAAACGGTGTTTTTGACCCCTAAAACCTATGTTTTTGGAGTCTAAAAACGCTGTTTTCGCGAGACAAAAATGATGAATTTTCACAATGCGCTCAATATCAGCGACTTACCAAACCTCGCGAGAATAGCGTTTTTTCGACCGAAAGGACGATTTGTTCCCAAAACGCCCGCTTTTCGCGTTAAACGAAGTTAATTTGTCAAGATCATTCAGGAATTTAACAAATGGAGCGGTGGAATGATATCACTTCTCCGTACCCGATACAGCAAACTCACTGGGATACATACCATATTCATCCTTGAAATACTTGGAGAACTTCTTAGGATTATTGAAGCCCACCTCGTATGCTATCTGCGACACCATCTTCGAAGGATCGGCCTCAATGATCTGCTTAGCACGTTTCAGTCGCATGCTGCGAATAAAAATCATAGGCTTCTGTCCTGTGATGGCATACAGTTTACGGTTCAGTCCTGTACGGTGCATATTCAATTCAGCAGCAAGCTGATCGACGTTGAAATCGGGATTTCCCATGTTCGTGTTCACCACATCGAGTATCTTTTGCAGCAGCTGTTCATCAACGGTAGTGATGGTGATCTCCTCCGGTTTGACCTCCGTACTCTTCAAGAATCGCTGATGAGATTCTTCCCTGCGTTTCAGCTGTTCACGAATACGCAGACGAAGGATGTCAAAGTTGAACGGTTTCGTGATATAATCGTTTGCTCCCATCTGGAGTCCACGCAGCTCATCCTCTGCCATGGCCTTAGCAGTGAGCAGGATCACAGGTATATGACTGATGTTGACATCCTCTTTAATATGCCGCACCAGTTCGAGTCCATCCATACCAGCCATCATCACGTCACTGATTACCAAGTCAATCTCGGTATTCTGCATGATTTCCAGTGCCTGATTACCATCGGTAGCCTGATAGATGGTGTATTCCGAAGAGAGCACACTACTCATGTACATCAGCATGTCGGGATTATCCTCTACTAACAGGACATGCACCTCCTGATCCTTTTCTTCATCAGGTTTTGTAGGAACAGCCTGTCCCTGACCAAACTCCATACTTCCCACATTCTTCAGCTGTATGGTAAATATAGTACCCTCGGGCTGATTGCTTGTTGCTGTAACAGTACCCCCATGCATCTCCACATATTGCTTCACAATATTCAGGCCCAGTCCGGTACTCTCGTTTCCAAGATGATGATCCTTGGATATATAGTAACGATCGAAGATATGGGCAAGGTCTGTCTCACTGATGCCACGTCCTGTATCTTTCACCTGCAGGGTTACCAGCTGCTCGTCTTTCGTCATTTCCACATCGATGGAACCGCCATCTTGAGTGAATTTGAAGGCATTGGAAAGTAAGTTATTGATGACCTTCTGCAGCTTATCCTTATCCACCATCATAAATAACTGGGGCACAGAGGAGTTGAAACGAAGAGACATCTTCCGTTTCTGAGCCATCAGCTGGAAATTATCACACACTTCCGAGATTAGTTTCACCACATCGGCCATATCCAGTGACAATACATTCTGTGTACTGCCTAAACGCTGGAAGTCGAGGATCTGGTTCACCAAGGAGAAGAGATGACGGGCATTCCGATCCACCACCTCCAGCACTTTCCGGGTAGCTTCAGGCTGTTCCTTGTTCAACAGTTCCTCTACGGGAGTCATTATCAGGGTGAGCGGCGTACGAAGGTCGTGACTCACATTGGTGAAGAAGCGCACCTTCATGTCGTTCATCTCCTTTTCGTGCGATGCTCTCATTTTCATCTCACGAACCATTCTACGGTATCTCTGTTTACGATACACAAAGCTAAACAAACTATAAAGGGCTGCAGCAGTCAAGCCGAGATAAAGCATCCAGGCCCACCATGTCATCCAGAACGGCTTTTTGATATAGAGGGAAAGGATATCATATTCCTCCCACTTATCCAGATCATCCACCTGCCAGCGCAAACGTAACTGGTAGTGTCCGGGAGAAAGATTCGAGAGACGGACAACATAATTGTCCATGGGGATCCACTGATCAGACAGTCCTACCAGCTGATAATAGAAGAGTCCTGCCACCTGCTGATGGAATCCGCGGGGACGGCACTCCAACATGATGTTATTCTCGTAGTAATCAAGCTCAAGACTTTTAGCATAGAGGATGTCACTTTGGAAAATGATATTACCTGATGTATCCGCTGGCGACACATCCTGGTCATTGACTCGCAGGGAGGTGATGACAGGATCTGGACGTGACTGACGAAGTACAAGCGGCAGCCGTTCCGTATCTACCAGGCGGTAGCCGTCGGCTGTTCCTGCTAACAGATGGTTGTTGCTCAAGCATATCAGCGCCTTTGCATTGTAATAACGCTCGGATTTGTCGTGCACTCCACTGTAACAGTATACTTGGAAAGTAGGCTCACCACCTTTCATCATGGGGATGATGCGCACTATTCCTAAGTCTGTAGTACACCATACATCCCCATCGCATCCTTCAGCGATGGCATTGATAATAAACTGTTTCATGCGGTCAACACGATAAACCTTCTTGTTGGGGATGTCGTAGATATGAACCTCAGAATGGTTTCTGTGACTCACCAGCCACAACCAGCCCCGATGATCGACGGTGAGTGCCTTGGCTCCCACAGAGATACTCGGATTATCACCGAAAAGGCTGAACGGGATATCCTCTAACTTCAGTGTCTGGCAATCCACTTCCATCAGATGATCTCCCGACATGCCATACACCTTATTATTATAATAGGCCAGCTGCATCAGCCAGACATTACCACTGATGATCATCGCAGTCTGGCCTGTCTGCGGGTTTACCTGCCACAGTCCTTTCCCTATCATAGAGACATACAGCATTCCTTGTGCATCCTCCACCATCGAGAACGGTGAACTTTCCGGGAAGAAGCTACGGCCATCGTTACAATGCAAACCTCCACCATAAAGACCTGTCCATAAACGTTTCTTGGAATCCTGGAACACCATCGTAGCGGCGGTATGTGGATACAGGTTCTCAAAGATCTGATTGGAGCCGTCGGCACTCACACGATAGACGCCATTGTCTTCAGTACCTGCCCAGAAGCTGTTATTACCCGCATCAGACAGAGAGATTACGTCCTCAATCTTGAACTGGGTGGCAGGCACGGCAATACGGTGCACCTGATAAGGATTCTTCGTATGGTTATAGACAGCCATGCCCCGCTTGTGGAATGTGCTGATGACCATATTCTTCCCCTTGTCGAAATAGATATGCTCGATATGACTGTTAGGGAATCCTCCTGTATTCGGCATCGCCTCCACTTGATGGTTCGCAAGACTACCGTCAGGATCATAGACATAAGTACCATCATTGGAGGTGCCCACCAGTACTTGACCGTTGGGAACAGGTGTGATGTCAACCACCATCGGCTTTACAGCCAAGCGCGCCCACTGACGGCTGCGGATATCATAACGGAAGCACTGTAGGGAAGTGGCAAAGAACAAGTTACGTCTGCCGTCACGGCAAAAGAACAAACTGGTATAGGCAAAATCCATAGGAATAGGCGCCACTCTGTAAGCCTTTCCACTCTTAAAGGAGATGGAATAGATATGCTTGTCGGTAGCCACTAACGCCTCCTGCTCGTTCACTTCAATCTCCTGGACATTCCCAGAAGAGGCAGGAAGCAGGTACAGACGCGTCTTGCCCTTCTTGAAGTCGCACAGATACACCTTATTCTGGAAGCCAATCCATACCCTTCCCTGTTCATCAGCCTTATGTGCAAAACGGTTGCCTACGTAGATATCCTTGGATCGCAGATGATTATCAACAGAGGAGATAAGCTGATTGGTACGGGGATTGTAAACCAAGACATCCAACGATTGGGTCTCCAACCAGAGACGTCCCAGATTGTCCTGGTCAATACGTTTGATGATGTCATTCAGCAAGGGGTGACGGATATAACTGAATGGGAAATTGCCTTCGAGCTGCGAATAGGAAATAAGACCATTAGACGTACCAAGCCACACGATACCATCGGTATCGCGGAAGACGCAAAACACCTCGTAGCCCTTGGTGTCTATATAGTCAAAATACAATGTCTCCTCTGCCTGAACGGGTATTGTCATCACGCAAAAGAGGAGAACAATGAGCTTAGCAATGTATCTTTTCATTCGTTAATAGCAGTTGCTTCCTACAAAGGGATGCGCCAAAGATATTCTTTTTTTTTGAATCTTACAAGTTTTTTAACGAAAATTTTGCAGGATTGCTAAGTTTTTTGTAGCTTTGCACGGTTGTTAACGAACACCGAATATTATGGAAATATTACTTCACTATTGTTGGAAACATAAAATGCTCCCTTTAGGGGAGCTGAAAACCACCGACGGTCATACGGTGGAAGTGATTGATCCGGGTCTGCATAACCGACATGCAGGACCTGATTTCTTCAACGCGAAGATCAGGATCAATGGCACGTTGTGGGTGGGAAACGTGGAGATCCATGAGAAATCGAGCGACTGGTATCTTCATGGTCACGACCGTGACAAAGCATACGACAATGTCATCCTACATGTGGCGACAACCATCGATACCGATGTGAGAATGGCCAACGGTCTGTTTGTACCGCAAATGCAACTCGTTGTTCCCGATAAGGTGAAAGAGCACTATGAGGAGTTGCTATCCATCGACCAGTATCCTCCCTGCTATCAGATCATTCCCTCGCTCACACGACTGATGGTACATTCGTGGATGAGCGCCTTGCAAACGGAACGACTGGAACAGAAGACAGAGGCTATCCGACAACGAGTACAGCAATGCGAAGGGTCGTGGGAGGCAGGTTACTTCGTCACCTTGGCACGGAACTTCGGCTTTGGCGTGAATGGAGATGCCTTCGAGCTATGGGCAAGAAACGTTCCGTTGAAAGAGGTTGCCCACCATCGTGATGACTTGTTTCAGATTGAAGCCATCTTCATGGGACAGGCAGGACTGCTGGAGATCGGAATGATTCCTGAACGATACCAAAAGGATGCACTACAAGAAGGATATTTCACCCGACTAAGACGGGAGTATCTTTATCTGCAGCATAAATTCTCCTTAAAACCAATGGATGGGACGATGTGGAAGTTCCTACGGCTCAGACCACAGAACTTCCCCCATATACGTATCGCTCAACTGGCTACACTCTATTATGAGAGAAGGGCAGGACTAAGTCAGCTGATTGCCTGTGAGACAACAGAACAGCTCAAAGCATGCCTCACCACCTATGTCACCCCCTATTGGGAAACGCATTACACCTTTGGCAGTACAAGCTGCATGATGGAGAAACACCTGTCGGCTACCTCACTGAATCTCCTCATGATCAATACTGCGATCCCCATGCTGTTCGCCTACGGACGGCATCATCTGAAAGAGGAACTGTGCGACCGTGCCTTTGATCTGCTGGAACAACTGAAGGTGGAGAATAATTACATCACGAGAATGTGGCGGGGGTGCGGATTGGAAGTGGAGAACGCAGGAGACAGTCAGGCACTGATTCAACTCAAAAAGGAATACTGTGACAAAAAGAACTGTTTGCGATGCCGTATAGGGTTTGAGTATTTGAAGAGAGAAAGATAAAAGATGAAAGATGAAAGATGAAAGATGAAAGATAAAAATGATGAAAGATGAGAGATGAGAGATGAAAGATGAAAAAACAAACAAGTTTGTTTTGTTCTGCTCTCGATTTTACGTAACTTTCAATAAGTTACTGCATCTCGGCATAAAAAACAAACAAGTTTGTTTTGTTCTGCTCTCGATTTTACGTAACTTTGCACACACATTATTATATATATGGATTATATCTTCGAAACAAAGATGATGGTTCGCGACTATGAATGCGACATCGAAGGCA
>OCTX011209364.1_pt1 | contig 17841 bp, 6 predicted proteins | sample 1539691 | NCBI WGS metagenome assembly OCTX01 (sample SAMN02144231, study PRJEB22623) | gut metagenome | biome: sheep rumen | host: Ovis aries | place: New Zealand | reverse complement strand
GCCACTACTAATAGCAGTAATAATTTCTTTTTCATCCAAACGACCTTTAACTATGCTGCAAAGATAATGTTTTATCGAGAAAACTCCAATTTTGATGGTTTGTTTTTTCCATTCGAAAAGCCGAATCGCAGTTTCAAATAGCGTTTTCAATATCTTACATAAACTTTGTATAATGTTTAAATCGCATTTTTCGCAAAAACACTCCAACGGCAATGTTACACAAACAAAAGAGCATGATACATAACATTATTTGTATATTATATATTTTAAGTAATTTTGCAAAGATTTAATTTTACTATCCATGAACAAGTATTTTTATCATCTCTTTTTAGCCATTCTGTTCTTGATGAACGGAGTGAGCGTTGGGGCGCAAGAGCGACGCCCCATCGATTCAAAACATCCATTGTGGCTTATCCACGTCGATGTGTGGAACAAGGCAGATCCACAGAAAATCATCGACCTCATTCCAGACGACATCAAACCGTTTGTCTGCATGAACTTGTCTCTTTCCTGTCAATACGACACGGAGAAGAACGTGTACAAGATGCCACAGAATGCCATCAGGACATATAAGTCTTGGGGTACGGTTTGCCAAGCCAATGGTTTATGGTTTACATGTCAACCTGCCAGTGGTGGACATACACACATTCAAGACGACGACTTGGAGATTTTTGAGTATTTCTATAAACGATTCCCTAACTTCTTAGGATGGAACTATGCAGAACAGTTCTGGGGATTCGACGAAGCAAACGATAAGAGTTCGAGTACGCAAGCATCACGTATCGCCTTGTTTGCAAAACTCGTTCCCATGGCTCACAAATATGGCGGTTTCCTCACGGTATCATTCTGTGGAAACATTTGGTCGCATCTTCTCAATCCCATTGGTATGATGAAGCGCAACAAGGATTTGTTGGCTGCTTGTAAGGAATATCCAGAGGCGATGTTGTGGTTATACAAGTACACCACCTCATCGTGCTTCTACAATAACGAGAGCGTAACGTTCTCGCCCTTTATCTCCGGCCTTGCTAAAAGCTATGGTGTACGTTACGACAACTGTGGTTGGAACGGAGCACTTGATGCCTTGTTAGGCAACAACCACGGAAAGAAATATCCTATCGCCGCAGGTTTCGGAACGGTGATGGAACAAACATGTGTGAACGGCGGTGCCGTATGGGATGGTCCTGAATTGATTTGGACAGAAGACTTCCAAAATCTCAACAACAGCACCGTTGAGGGTTATACTCGCAGAAATTGGGGAACTTTCCCTGGTTTCCGTGGCGGTTGGATGGATATGTTCCGCAAAATCATCGACGGTACCATGTATATTCCTACACGCGAAGAAGTGGTAAACAAAACGAAGATTATCGTTGTCAACGACGTAACAAGCGGTAATGACGAACAGAAATATGCTGCTTGGGGCGACCTTTACGATGGTCTCTACAAGCAAACAGACCCATTCAACCGTGGAAACGGTCAATGGATGGATAACTTCTGTTATTTCAAGAAAACGGGACGATATGCAGCCATTCCCGTAGCAATCGGACTCTATGATGACTTGGCAAAATCTATTCCCGTACAGGTAAAGAAATCTGCTGCCAGCTCTCGTTGGTCTTCACAAACAAAAAAGGTTTCTGAATTCAATGCACAATATCCACAAGTGAGTACGGGCGACTTGTATGTATCTCGTTACAAGAACCAACTCATCACCTATACTCCGTATACCTATTTGAACAAGAAGACTTCCGCAAAGGCTATTGTTCCCCTACTCTACAACACCTGCGATCAGATAGAACTGAACTACGGAAAACTGAGTAGTGGTGTCGTTCGCGAATATGCTGACCACATCAAGCTCTACTTAAACAATTATCGTAATGACACGACCGCATTGGTCATGGATAGCATCATCATTTCAGGTGCAACGGAGGAACCCACTTATACGCTTAAGAAACGTACATTGGCTTCTGCCAGCGTTACCACGAATTGGGATGAGGAAAACAAGGCATATAAGTTGTATGTAAAGCACAATGGTCCCATTGACCTCGACATTCAATGTCATGGTGCCGCTACAGACAGAAGCAATGACTTACTGAACGATTCAGAACTTTCACTCGACTTACCCAAGCAACCAAATGCTTACAACGGTGAAATCATCATCGAGGCTGAAGACATGGACTATAGAAGCATTCGTAGTTGCGTTACCGACCCATACAATTGGTACAGCACTACACGCGGTCATGCAGGAAATGGTTTCATGGATATGGGTACCAATACAGCTGGTTCGCTTCGCCATAACTTGAACATCAAGCAAGCGGGTGATTACAAGATTGCCATTCGATACATGTCAACACAACGTGCTGGTACGCTTTCAACAAATATCAACGGAAAACGTACTTCCGTAAGTCTTGAGAAGACTGCCAATAACGAGTGGAAGAAAGCAACATTCCACGCCTCTTTGGTGGAAGGAAAGAATACATTGATTATCACGAATAGCGGTGGTTTGAGCATGTTTATCGACCAAGTTATTTACACACCTATCGATACACCTGAAGAAGAATTCCAGATTACCATTCGCAATGGCGAACATGGTTCTGTAAGTTGTGATGTGGAAGCAGCAGCTGAAGGTAAGACCGTTCAACTGAACGTAACACCCGAAGAAGGTTATGCTTTGGTAGGATGGAACGTTATTCATGGTTCGGTAAACATTGACGCAAACAATAGCTTCACCATGCCTGATGACATCGTGACCATTCAACCCATCTTTGCCGACATGTCTTCCCTTTATGCATTAGATTTCAAGGACGTACTGAGCGGAACGTTCCCAAAAGGTTGGCAAGCAACACAAGAAAGCAGTGAAATGCACGAATATCCAAACTCGTATACCGGTGGTGGTCGTACGTTTACTGGATTTACAGGCTATCAAGGAAAGGCTCTCTATTGGCGTGTAAACAAGGCTGAGTATGGTAGACAAAACGCATTCTCATTAGGTTTGCAACCTGGTTCATACAAACTGACCTACGCAATGGCTGCCTGGAAAGGTACACCTAAATATAATGTAAGTATTCTGGACGCAAGCAACAATGCGATTGCTCAATCTGATTACTTGACTGCTACACCGAATGCCAACGGCAATACTGCCGCCAACTTAACATCTGCCAAGGAAAACGAATTAAGGTTTGACATTACGAAAAAGGGCAATTACATCATCAGTTTCCAAAACAATGGTTCTGGTTTCGATGAATTCCTGTTGTTGGAATGCCGCCTCAATTCAGTTGTTCCTGATGGCATCATGAGAGTATTGGAGGAAGACGGAAACGCAGACATCAGTAAGGCAAAGTTTTACAATGCCTCTGGCGTTCAAATTCCCAATATGCAAAAAGGCATGAACATTATCGTTTATCCAAATGGCAAGACACGAAAAATCATTATCAGATAATAATCAGATAACCATAAAACAGTATTAATTATGAAAACCGAAAGACAATTTTGGAAACGAAGTCGTCATTGGCTCATGATGGTAGGCGTACTGGTTACAGGTATGACCTCGATGATATCATGTTCGGAATACGACCTCGATGAACGTACTCCAGATGGTTGGGGGGCGAGCATTTACAGTTGGCTTGAAGAGCAAGGTCGCTCGGGCGGTGAGAGTTTTAATATCACCGTGCGATTGATTGACGACTTGGGCTATCGTGAAGTGCTTGCCAAGACGGGTTCAAAAACGCTATTCGTGGCAGACGATGCTGCATACGAAGAGTTTTTCCGCAACAACCCTTGGGGTGTGAAGAGTTATGCTCAACTGTCAATGTCACAAAAGAAGTTGTTGCTCTTTGGCAGCATGATTGACAATTCCATGCAGTTGAATAGTTTATCAAGCGTAGAGGGAACACCGCCACGTGAAGGTGAATGTATGCGCCGCTTGGCTTCCAGTCAGCCATACGACTCAGTTCCTATCCTTCGCCCAGAGCAAATGCCTGACAATCCTTATTGGGCTCGTTATCGTACCAACGGGAAAACGATGGTATGTATGGAAGACTTCTCGGTGGTTCCATTGGTTCACTTTATCGAGAAACAACTTACCAACAAGCGAATCACGAATGATGACTACGACTTCATCTACAATTACGAAACGAAGCGTCAACCTGGTGAGGCCAGCGTAAACGGCGTACAGGTAGTACAAGCCAACATCAAGTGTTCGAATGGATTTATCCATCGCATGGGTAAGGTGATTACTCCGTTACCTAACATGGCAGAGTTGATTGCCAAGAAGAAAAATGCAAGTCAGTTCAATCGCTTATTGGAAAGATATTGCGCTCCCTACCCTCTCGACGAGGCCGTAAAGACACAATATAATTATTTATATGACACGAACGTTGACACCGTTTTCCAAAAGCGTTTCTTCTCAAGGAAGTCGCAAGAAGGACAACCTCTTAACGTAACACCTGACAACGGTCCTGTAAATGGTTTGTTGAAGTTTGACCCTGAATGGAATTCTTACTATGCAGGCTTGAACGACCAAGACGGAAACATCGTTTTGCAAAGAGACATGGCAGTTATCATGGTTCCCAGCGACAAAGCCATGGAAGAATATTGGCAAAATGGTGCAGGTAAAGTATTGAAAGACTATTACGGTTCATGGGATAACGTACCTGATGACGTTGTAGCAAAACTCGTCAACAACAATATGTTAAGTTCGTTTATCTCATCCGTTCCTTCAAAATTCCAAAACATTCTCAATGACGCAAACGACCCAATGGGTGTAACACCTGACGCCATTGATTCTGTTTGGTTGGGATGTAACGGAGCCGTTTATCTTACCAATAGAGTATATTCGCCAACGGCATACGTGAGCGTTTCCTTCCCAGCTTTGGTGAATGAGTCGATGCGTATTATGTATTGGGGAATCGAACAATTACAATACGACGTTTATCTGAACTCATTGAACTCATATTATAGTTTCTTCATTCCAACCAACAATGCCTTGTTGGAATACATCGACCCATGTTCATACGGAAAGAGTCAAACACAATTGTTCCGCTTCCATTACGATGGAAAGAAGGTCAATATAGAAGACCGCGTTTGGGCAAGTATTTGGAATTATGATACTGCTACCGGAGAAGTAGGAGATTCCATCGGATTAGCTGATAACAACCAAATCAGAAACCGATTGAAAGACATCTTGGACACGCACATCGTGATTGGAAACGTGGAAGATGGCAAGACTTTCTATCGCACGAAGGGCGGCACGGAAATTCGTGTTCATAACACAAATGCCGGTAGCAATGGAATGACCGTAGAAGGAAGCTACCAAATGAATGAAAGCAAACCCATTCCCGTTAGTTATATTTATGACCAAACACAAGGCGGAAACGGAAAGAGCTACATCTTGGAAACGCCCATCTTGGGAACTCGTCAAACGGTACGAGACGTATTGGCAAGCAAACCAGAATTCTCAAAATTCCTGGAATTGATGGATGGTAGTGGTTTGTTCGAGATAATCCATAACAAGCGTAATGCTTGCGGTGGAACGAACATTTCCGTCTTCAACACGTATCATTATACAATTTACGTACCTACCAATGAGAGTATTGAAGCATTGCAAAAAAGCGGCAAATTGCCGACCTGGGAATTAGTTGACACTCATGAGGAAGTTGGCAACTATGCCGCCAAGACACGCGACTCATTGCAAATCGTGAACTTCTTGAAATACCACATTCAAGACAATGCCCTCTTTATTGGAGCAGAGGAAGAAAGTGGTGATTTTGAAACTGCCGTTATCGACCCATTGACCGAACGATTCTATCGTATTAGGGCAAGTCTGAAACCTGAAGGAATTACATTGATTGACCATGCGGGAAATAGCCGAAAAGTAGAGACGAAAAACGGACTCTACAACTTGGTGGCTCGTGAGTTCCAATATAATTCGACCGATGCTTCTTCAGCCCGTGCGATAGAAACCAGTTCTTCGGCCGTGATTCACCAAATAGACAAACCTTTGATGATTGAAAATTGAAGATTATGTATACCTATATTAAAAAGTTATTCAAGGAAAGAAATTGGACAGGTAGATTGACTTTCGTAGCATTCTGCTTACAATTATCTATCATTCAATTTCACTCTTCCACCTGTTACGCTCAAGTGGCTGGCGACATCATCACGGGTACTGTGACAGATGCGTTCGGTCCTATAATGATGGCAAACGTCGTGGAACTCGATGCTGCCAATCGTATTGTAGCATCTACCCAAACTGACATCAACGGAAACTTCTCATTTAAGTTGAAGAATCCTAAAGATAAATTGCGTATCTCTTACGTGGGTTATAAATCCGCTACTTTCCCATTTAACAAGACCAGTTATTCGGTAGTGTTGGAAGATGCCACTCAGATTGGCGAAGTAACGGTCTTTGCAAAAAAACGTACAGAAGGCTCAGGTTTGTCTATTCCAGTAGATGAAATCTCTACTGCACGACAGAGCATCGACATGAAAGAGTTCGAGGGATTGTCGTTTACAACAGTAGATGAAGCTTTGCAAGGACGTATCGCTGGTCTTGACATCGTTGCCAACTCTGGTAACTTGGGTTCTGGAACATCTATGCGTTTGCGTGGTGTGTCGAGTATTAACGGTTCGAGTGAACCTCTTATCGTAGTTGATGGAAACGTATGGGAAACCAATACAAACGATTTCGACTTTACTTCTGCCAACGAAGAGAAATTTGCACAATTGCTGAACGTCAATCCTGAAGATATCGAGAGCATCTCGGTTTTGAAAGATGCTGCCGCAACAGCTATCTGGGGTTCGCAAGGTTCAAACGGTGTAATTGAAATCAAGACAAAACGTGGTACTCGTGGAAAGACACGCGTCACCTATAGCTATCGTCTGACTGGTACGTATCAACCTACTGGTTATCAAATGCTCAATGGTGATGAATATACGATGTTGTTGAAAGAGGAATACTTCAATCCTTCTTTGAGCGACGCGTCAAGTAACATCCCAGAATTGAACTACAACCCCAGCTTCCCAGAATACGAGATGTATAACAACAATACCGACTGGTTGAAGGAAGTAAAGAAAGTTGGATGGAGACAGAATCACAATTTAGCTCTTAGCGGTGGTGGTGAGAAAGCTCACTTCCGTATTAGTGCTGGATATGACCATGAAACGGGTTCTATCATCAAGCAGCAACTCGACCGTTTCACTTCACGTGTCAACTTAGACTACTTTGTTTCTGACCGTATCAAGATTGAAACCAATATTTCCTTGACGTATACTCGCAACCAAAAAAACAATGGTGACTTGTTGTCTATCGGTTATGTGAGAATGCCTAACTTGTCTGTTTACGAACAAGACAAGCAAGGAAACGACTTGGACGAGTATTATAGTATGTTGCCAACCGTTTCCAGTCAGTTACGCGATCAGCTCAACGACAAAAACCCTGTGGCTTTGGCTCATTTGGCCAAGAACCATGAGACCAGTTACAACATCGATCCAGAGTTTAAGTTACGCTACAACTTGTTGAATCTCGACGAGGATAAGACAAGGTTGACTTATGAAGGTAAGGTGGTATTCAACATCTTCAACAGATACGAAGACCAGTTTATGCCTCTTTCATTGAGTACGAGAGGTTGGAATGATACTGACGGAAAACAAAGTAACCGTACAACCGCCAATTCCAGCAAGAGTTTAGGTGTTACTACCACGCACACCCTTACATTCTCGCCAGCATTCCGAAACAAGAACCACGTGTTGACGATGATGTTGCGTGGTCAACTTACCAGCGGTGAATCTACTTCACAAAGCACATCTTCTTGGGGATTGCCTTCGGGAAGCATTCAAAGTGCAGCCGCTGAGGGAATCATTGAAGGAATGAATACGGGTAGCGGACAATGGAGAAGTATTTACTTCACCTATTCAGCCCACTACGCCTATAAAGGTAGATACATGGCAGACTTCTCCGTTCGTCGAGACGGAACTACCAAGTTCGGTAATGACCAAAGATGGGGTAACTTCCCTGCATTCTCCTTGCGTTGGAACATCAACAAGGAACCTTGGTTCCAAAAGGCTTTACCTTGGATTTCCATGCTTTCCGTTCGTCCAGGATGGGGTATCGTAGGTAAACAACCAGGTTCTGAGTACCTCTATTTCAGTAAGTATCGCAATGGTTCGGGGTACCTGAATCAAGGAAGTATCTATCCCCAAAACATTCAGTTGAGCAACTTGAAGTGGGAACAGAAAGAGACTTACAACTTAGGTGCTGACTTCGGATTCTTCAACGATCGCATTACGGGTAACGTAGAATTCTATTGGCAATATACCACCGATTTGCTGATGGCAAACAGAGGTATTCCTACATCAGCGGGTTACTCATCATTTGCTTGGCAAAACGTAGGTAACATGAAGAATATCGGTTGGGAATTCAACCTCAACGGAAATCGCTTTATCCGCTTGGGCAAATTCAGCATGGATTTCAACGTGACGTTTGCAAACAACAAAAACCAAATTACGGCGATGGAAGAGACATGTTTAGCAAGCCTAAACAATGAGTTTGACCGCCAGAATGGTTCATATCTCACTCGTGTAGAATTGAATCGCGCCATGGGTAGTATCTATGGTTTCCGCTATAAGGGCGTTTACCAATACTCCGACTATACTCCAGAAGAAATTCGTGGTGTCAGTGGACCTAATGCTCCTGTGGCAAGAGACGAGAACAACGTTGTGATTCTCGATGAAAACAACATGACCAAGCCCATGATGTTCTGTGCAGGTTCAGTGAATTACGAATTCCGTGGTGGAGACGCTATGTATGATGACATCAACCACGACGGACAAATCAATGAACTTGACATCGTGTACTTGGGTTCTTCACTTCCTAAGTTTACGGGAGGTTTCGGATTCAAGTTGAACTTCGGTCGTTTGACATGGAACAACCAATTCAACTTCCGCTATGGAAACAAGATTATCAACCAAGCTCGTATGCGTGCTGAGAATATGTATTCGAACAACAACCAGAGTCGTGCCGTTAACTGGCGTTGGCGTGTAGAAGGTGACATCACGGAAATTCCACGTGCTCTCTATCAACACGGTTACAACTGGTTAGGTTCTGATCGCTTTGTGGAAGATGGTTCATTCATCCGATTGAACTATTCTCAATTGAGCTACTCACTTGGCCCGAAGATTCTCAAGAAATGGGGACTCACCCAGCTCAGTTTCTATATTTCCGCCAACAACCTCTTCTGTCTCACCAAATATTCAGGTGCAGACCCAGAAGTTGGATATGGTTCTATGGGAATTGTGTATGACGGCGCGAAGACTCCTCGTGCAAAATCTTTCACGGGAGGTATTACGATACAATTCTAATCAACATGAGAATCTGAACCGCAAACATTAATTATAGAAAAAATATGAAAACAAGATATCCATATAGAAATAAAAGACAGAAGAGAGGAATGACAGGAATATTGCTCCGTGCAGCATTATTCATCCTACCTTCTTCCATCTTCATTTCCTGTTCCGACTTTCTTGACATCCTCCCCATGAATGAGGTGGTGCTTGAGAATTACTGGACAGAAAAAGGCGACGTAACAAGTGTGGTAAACAGTTGTTACGAGACATTGGAAAGTAGCGACTGTCTCACTCGTATGGGCGTTTGGGGAGAATTACGTTCGGATAATCTTAGGTTAGGCGCAAACGTACCCAACGAAATCAACGAGATTCTGAAAGAGAACCTCCTACCCTCTAACGAAATGTGCAAATGGTCGCGCTTCTATGAAGCCATCAATCGTTGCAATACCGTATGTTATTATGCTCCGCAAGTACAAGCCATTGACCCTAACTATACGGAAGAGGAAATGCGAGCTAATATCGCTGAAGCCACGGCTATCCGCGCTTTGTGCTATTTCTACTTGATTCGTACTTTCCGCGACGTACCCTATTCTACTCGTCCAAGTATTGACGACTCTCAGCAATACGTCATTCCAGCAACACCATTCAACAACGTTCTGGATTCGCTCATCAACGACTTGGAGAAGGTAAAGGGTGATGCTGTTCGTCGTTATTTCACCGATGATAGCGCCAATGCTTATCAAAATTCCAGCAAGATTACGAGAATTGCCATCTACGCTTTGTTGGCTGACCTCTATCTTTGGAAAGGTGATTGGGACAATGCAATTAAGTATTGTGACTTAGTTATCGACTACAAACGCGCTCAATATCAAGAAATGATTGACCGTGAGGGCAACGTGAACAATATCGCTCTTTTCGGCAACATCCCCATGATATTGGAAAAACCTATCGGTAGTACCGTATGCGGCAACACGTACAATGAGATTTTCGGAACAGGAAACTCATTCGAAAGCATCTTTGAGTTGTATTTCAGCCAAAACCAAAGTCAACAGAATTCTTGGATTACCAGTTATTATGGCAACAATACGAATACGATGGGAAGACTGAGTGCACCTGATTTCTTGGCGAAAGACGTGGCACTTGGAACAAACAACGTATTCAAGAAGACTGACGGTAGAATCTATGAATCTACGGAGTTGACTAACTCTCGCTATGCAATCACAAAGTTTGCTCGTCGTACCGTTAGTTATTCTACACAAAATGTCAATTCAGAGAAAGACTTGAACTTGACTTCAAGCAGACGTTCAGGCGGTGACGCTAACTGGATATTCTATCGTCTGAGCGATATGTTGCTCATCAAGGCAGAAGCTTTGATTCAGAAAGGTGCTGATTTCTATGAGCCTGCATTCTCGTTAATCAACATCGTCAATAAACGTGCTAACGACGTAACGTCAACATCACGTTCCGACACGTTGAAATTGGCCGATTACGCCGACTCAAAGGCTTCCATGGAAGATTTGCTGATGTCTGAGAGACAAAGGGAGTTTATGTTTGAGGGAAAACGTTGGTTCGACCTCGTGCGTCTGGCTCGTCGTGATGGAGACAATGCCCGTCTCATCTCGCTCGTTTCCCGCAAATACATCGAGAACGTGAACGCCATCAAGATTAAGTTGGCTGACCCCAATATCATTTACTTCCCATACTTCAAGGGTGAATTGAAAGTAAATCCGCTATTAAGACAAAACCCTGCATTCGACACGGGTGAAGACTCTGAACTCACGAAATAACGTAAAGTGAATCATTTATTTGCTATCGCATTTAATAAAATATTGAATTATGAAAACAGAAAAACAATATAGGAATGAAAAGAAGAAAGGAATGACGCGGATGTTGCTGTGGGTAGCAGTCTTCGCACTCATGACTTCATCCTTCATTTCATGCGTTGACAACGATGATGACATTCCCATGAATTATTATTCATCGACGAAGGTTACCGCAGCGGGTTTCTTGACGGAAAACATCGACCAATTCAGCGAGTTCGTCGGAATCCTGAAACGTACTCCCTATTTCTCCTTGCTTTCCACGTATGGTGAATATACCTTGTTTGCCCCCAACAACGAGGCAATAGGTCGTTACCTGAAAAAGATGGGTTATGGAAGCATTGATGCCATTCCCACGGAATCATGCGACACGCTGGCTCGCACGCACATCATCAAGAAGGGTGCTTTCTTTACGACTGACATCAGCGAAGGTGCACTTCCCGAATTGAACATGGACGATGCTTACATCGTACTTTCCAGCGATTCTGACGTGAACAACAACAATGCGTTGGTATATTATATTAATAAGAATGCGCGTATACTTGAACGTGATGACTCCGTGACTAACGGTGTTGTACACGTACTGAACAACGTCATTACTTCCAGTAGTTTGCTGTTGGCAGACAAGATTGCCGAAGACTCTACGCTGACATTGTTCTCTCAAGCCTTGCAATTAACGGGAATGGCTGACTCATTGGTGAAATACATCGACGAGAAATATAGTTGTAGTGAAGACTCTGTACACAAAGGTGTCATGGTAAGATGTACGTCTGGTTCTGCATTGTATACTCGCTCCTACTGGCCCGAGAAGAGATACTTCAAGTATACGGCTTTCGTGGAGCCCGACTCTGTTTATCATGCAAAGGGCATTAAAAACATTGAGGATTTGAAGGCATACGCCAAGAAGATATACGACCAAACTTATCCAGAGGATGCAGGTCTTTACGACGATGATCCAAAGCTTCGCAAGAATCCTCTCAACAGATTCGTTTCTTACCACTTGCTTCCACGTATCGGACAATACAATAGTTGGGTCATGTCTGGCGATTTGCGCGAGCATTGTTGGTATACGTCTATCAGCGACCCTGAGGAATTCTATGAGACCATGTGTCCTGGTACGATGATGAGATTCGCTGGTCCTCCAGCTGGTTTGTTCATCAACCGCAAGGGTTTGCAAAATAGGTATACCGTACGTGGCGTGAAGGTACTCTCTCCTTCCGAGTCAGGTTCGGCTGACCAAAATGCGCTCAATGGCGTATACCATTATTTGGATGATATCTTGGCTTATACCCCGCAAGTGCGCGATGAGGTTTTGAATTGCCGTATTCGTATCGATGCTACGGTGTTGAGTCCCGACTTCATGAACTGTAACGGTCGTGGTCGTTATGGTGAGGATATCCTTACGGGATTCAAGAACAAGTTCATTACCGACTGGAAAGTAAGCGATGAAACTTATGTGGGCGTACATAGCGACGTGGGTTATTGGAACTCTTACCAAGCCAATGCCGTTTGTATCAGTGGCGTGTTTGATGTGGCATTCAAATTACTTCCCGTGCCATCTGGAACATACGAGATTCGCCTTGGATATACGGTTGGTGACGAACGTGGTGTTGTGCAGGTTTACCTGAACAACGAACCTTGCGGAATCCCCGTTGACTTGCGCGTCTATGGTCCCGACCCAACGATAGGTTGGACGGAAGACACCGACGATGAAGAGGAAAACACGGCTAACGACAAGGCTATGCACAATCGTGGTTACATGAAGGGTATGGACAGCTATCGTCCATGGGACGCTGATAACCCCTTGCGTGCCAACAACTGGAACTTGCGTCGTGTTCTCGCTACGAAGTACCTCGATTCTGAAAAGACTTATTACTTGCGTTTCCGTCAGGTACTCGATGATCCCGACCGCTACTGGTCGTTCGACTACATTGAATTATGCCCCAAGAGCATCTATGGAAGTCCAGAGGGTGAGGATACCCACTAAACAACAAATGATATAATGATACGATCTATGAATAAGATAGAATATAACATAAGCAAAAGAAGTTTGAGCAGGGCTATCAAATGGCTCGGAGTTTCATTCTTCACCCTTTATGCTCCTTTCTTCGTTTCTTGTTCTGAGTGGAACGACCACTACGAGGGAAACGGATTGGAACAAGTTGACCAAACACTATGGCAACAATTGAAGGGAAATAGCCAACTGAGCGATTTCTGTCAGGTGCTCCAGGAAACGAAAGTTTTCCGTATGCACAAGAAAACGCCCGTGAGTTATGCCGACTTACTGAATAGTGGTCAGTCGTTCACCGTTGTGGCTCCATTAAATGGAACGTTCAACAAGGATTCTCTCTTGCAATTGGTACAAACGGCACAGGGTGACTCTGTCGTGGAGCGCTATTTCGTGCACAACCACTTGTCTCGTTCCCTGAATTCCACGGGGCTTGACTCGAAGACGATGCTTCTCCTCAACAAGAAACACGTAACGTTAGAAGAGGGTTCGATTGAAGGCGTGAATCTCACGAATTCCAACATTCGTGCCAAGAACGGTATCTTGCACGTAGCTACCCGTCCTCTCCCCTATCAGAGAAGCTTATACGAAACACTTAGCGACATTCCCGAATTGAGCAGCATCGGTAAGATTCTACGTCAATACGAGGAGGATTATTTCGACGCCAACAGTTCCGTATCGAGTGGTATCATCGAAGGTGTACCCGTATATGTAGACTCCGTGGTTATCGAGCGCAACCGTATGCTTCAGCAGATTGGATTAATCAACGCCGAAGACTCCATGTATTGGATGGTTGCTCCTACGAAAGAGAGTTGGCAGAAGGCTTGGGATGAAGCCAGCAAGTATTTCAAATACGACCAGAAAGTGTTGAAACGCGACTCCATCGAGCAACACTGGACAACACGCGCCTTGCTTGATGATGCCATCTTCAATATCACCGACCAGCGCACATTGGTCGACTCGTTGGTATCTGTTCAATATCTCGCCAATCGTACTTCTTCCACTAACGGCAAGCCTGTTTACCACGTATTCAAGAAGCCGTTTGAGTATGGTGGAATCCTTTATGGTACGGAGAGAATAGAGTGCAGCAACGGCATATTGTTCAAGGCACAAGAGTGGCCTTTCACCCCAGAGCAAACCTACTTGCGTGAGTTGTGGAGCGAGGCAGAGCAAACCTTCCTCATCACCAACGAACTTGAATGCTCATACAATACCCGTCGAATTGCAGCAGACAGCATTTCCGAAGGTGGTTATTTACAGATTGTTCCCAGCCGAACAACATCCAACTGGGAATTGACATTCCGCGTCAACAATACGTTGAGTGGCAAGTACGACATTTGTGCCGTCATCTTGCCCAAGAACGTAGTTGACAAGACCATTGTAGACACGAAACCTTGCAAGTTCAAGTCAGTCATCAACTATGTTGATTCAGCGGGCGTTGAGAAAACTTTCAATTGCAACAACACTCAATTCCAAAACAACCCAGAGCGCGTGGATACCATCGTACTGGCAGAGGCTTTTGAGTTCCCCGCTTGCAATTACAACCAGAACGACATCAAGGTAAGCGTCAAGATACAATGCTCCATCTTGGCTCGTGAGACATCAAGATACTCGCGCGAAATGTATTTGGACTGTATCTATCTGCGACCCAGAAGAACTATTGAAAATTGATCATTGAAATTAAAGATTATGAAAACGATAAAGCAAATATTTCATCGTATGGATTGGACAAGAAGGTTCTGGGTTGTAGCGTTTTGCCTGCAATTGGCAATCTTCCCCTCTTCCATGTCATACGCACAAGATAATATGATGACGGTAACGGGAACCGTAACGGATGCGGCCACGGGAAAGACCATGGCGGGTGTAATCGTCACGGCTTACAACGACACGCATTATTCTGCCATGACCGACGAAAAGGGTTATTATGAATTGAAGGTTCCTACGTATACTCGTTCGGTTACCATGCGTATCGAGGGTTACAACATCCTCCAGAAGGCCATCGCCAACAACGTGGCTAACGGTCGCATGTACATTGAAACGTTCTCTAACAATTATCGTCAGAATACCACCGCCACCGTATCGGCAGAGGCTGACCATTTCGACAACACTTCCGAGGTGAGCATCGCCCCGCTCATGCAACAGCAATTGGGCGGCGACATGCGTTCCACCACACGTAGCGGCATTCCTGGTCTGGGAAACGTTATGCTCATCGAAGGCATTAACTCCTTACACGCTAACGCCCAGCCATTGGTAGTGATTGACGATGTCATCATGGATATGCAATATAGTCGCAACATGTTGCACGATGGTTATTACAACAATTTGTTGACCAACCTCAACGCCAACGACATCGAGCGTGTCACGGTCATCAAGAACGGTACTGCCCTCTACGGAGCCAAGGGCGCCAACGGCGTGTTGCTCATCAAGACCAAGCGCAACAAGAGCATGGCTACGAAAATCGACGTGACCATCAACGGACGTTATGAGCTGACGCCTCGTTTGCCAAAGATGATGGGAGCGGAAGACTATCGTCTCTATACCACCGAACTTCTCGCTGACAAGACCAGTACGTTGGGTTCGATGAAATACCTCAACAACGACCCTGGGTATTTCTACTACAACCAGTATCATAACCAGACCGACTGGACGGATTATATCTACGACAATGCCTTCTCGCAAAACTATGGCATTAACGTACAAGGTGGTGACAACGTGGCATCTTACAACCTCTCCGTAGGTTATAGCTTGGCTAACAGCACCTTGAAGCAAAACGACTATTCACGATTCAACATGCGCCTGAATTCTGATATTGAGGTGCTGCGCAATCTCAACGTTCGTTTCGATGCTTCCTATAGTGACGTCAACCGTAGCTTGCGCGATGATGGTGCACCCCTCGAACCATTATCGGGTGTCATTACTTCACCAGCGTTTATCTCTTTGGTCAAGTCGCCTTTCCTCTCTCCCTACGCATTCGACAAGCAGGGAAGGGTGAGCCATTACTTGGCAGAGGCTGACGACTATCTCGAGGGAATGTTCCAAGGTCGCGGAAGACTGGCTAACCCATTGGCGATATTGGAGCATGGCGACGGTAAGAACCGTAACTCTCACGGCAACCGCCTGATTATGTTCTCCGTAATGCCTCAGTATAAATTGAGCAAGCACCTCACCGTGAGCGAGCACTTCACGTTAGGTTTGGTAAACACCAACGAGAATTACTACCTCCCCATCCAAGGTGTCCCCACGTTCGTGATAGATGGTCTTGACGAGGGAACGACATTGGAGAATATCGCACAAAGTCAGGCTGCCCGTCAGACAGCTATCCAAAGCGACACGCGTCTGTCTTGGCAGAATCGTTTCAAGGCGCATTTCATCGACTTGAAAGGTGGATTCCGATACCTGAGCAGCAATTACCAGTTGACCGCCCAACAGGGTTACAACACGGGTAACGACAAGACGCCAAACATGAGCAGTTCGTTGCGTTTCAAGGACACCAGCGGTGCTGATGACAAGACGCGCGAGATGATTTGGTACGCGTTGGCAGACTATAACTATGCCGAGCGTTTCTATCTCAATGCAGGTCTTTCCGCCCACTCCTCATCACGTTTCGGCGATGATGTTTCTGGGTTGAAGTTGGCAGGAGTTGTCTGGGGATTATTCCCAAGCGTAGAGGCAGCATGGGTGATGACCAACGAGAAATGGCTTTCTGGTGTCAAGGGAATCGATTACTTCCGCTTGAACGTAGGATTCGACATGACGGGTAATGACGACATCGACTACACCGCCTCTCGTAGCTATTTCGTGGCCAACCGTATGCTCAATAGCACCGCTACAGGAAAGTCTATCGGCAACATCGGCAACACCGAATTGCAATGGGAAACCACCAAGCGAGTAACGGGTGGATTTGAAGGAAACTTCTTCAACAACCGCCTCTTCGTTAGGTTGAACCTCTTCAAGAGTTGGACTTCTAACCTCCTCTCTCTCCACCAATTGGCTTGGACCAGTGGTTTGAAAGAGAACTGGAGCAATGCGGGCAAGCTTGAAAATGCGGGATTCGACTTGAACGTCAACTTCAAGATGCTCAACCTGCGCAATTTCCAATGGGAGTTGGGTGCTTCTATGGGACACTATAATAATAAGGTGACTGCGTTGCCTAACGACAACCGCTCCTTTGAGACCAACATCTTTGGTGCAACCGTACTCACGAAGGTGGGTGAACCCGTTGGCGTATTCTACGGATGGAAGAGCAATGGCGTTTACAAGAACTCGCAAGAAGCTGCCAAAGACAACTTCTTCATCGTGAAGGAAAATGGCGACCAAGCTTATTTCCAAGAAGGCGACGTCAAGTTTGAGGACTTCGACAACAACAAGGTCATCAACGATGCCGACCGCACGATTATCGGTAATCCCAATCCCGACATCTACGGCAACATTTTCACCTCCGCACATTGGAAACGTCTTACCCTTTCTGCCGTGTTCACCTATTCATTGGGCAACGACATCTTCAACTACCAACGCTCTTTGTTGGAAGGTGGCAACCTGTTCATCAACCAGACCACGGCGATGAACAACCGTTGGACCACGAGCGGACAGGAAACAAACATCCCACGTGCCGTTTACAAAGACCCCATGGGCAACTCGCGTTTCAGCGACCGATGGATAGAAGACGGCAGTTACCTG
>OCTX012285559.1_pt1 | contig 17846 bp, 19 predicted proteins | sample 1539691 | NCBI WGS metagenome assembly OCTX01 (sample SAMN02144231, study PRJEB22623) | gut metagenome | biome: sheep rumen | host: Ovis aries | place: New Zealand | reverse complement strand
ACCTGTGTGACCACCTTGGCAGTCAGTTGCATGAATGCCATGCCGGCGGGGCTGGCAGGATCAAGCACTGCGGGAACACCGCTGTCGCCGCTCTCGCAGACATCCTGCACAAGGGGAATCTGCGCAAGCAACGGTACATTCAACTCCTCCGACAGTGCCTTGCATCCACCGTTGCCGAAGATGTAGTAACGTTCGTCGGGATGCTGGGCAGGGGTGAACCACGACATGTTCTCCACAAGACCGAGAATCGGCACATTCACCTTGTCGTTCATGTACATGTTGATTCCCTTTCGGGCGTCAGCCAGTGCCACCTGCTGAGGCGTGGAGACGATGACCGCTCCGTGAATGTCGATGGTCTGGATAAGTGTGAGGTGGATGTCGCTGGTTCCGGGAGGTGTGTCTATCACGAGGTAGTCGAGCGGTCCCCACAACGCGTCGGTCAGCAGCTGCTTGATGGCGTTAGAAGCCATACCGCCTCGCCAGAGCGTGGCCTGGTCGGGGTTCACGAAGAATCCGATTGACAGCATCTTCACCCCGTACTTCTCAACGGGGACAATCATATCCCTGCCGTCAACCTCCTGAGCATAAGGCCGCCCGTCTTCCACCTGGAACATCTTGGGCATGGACGGACCGAAGATGTCGGCGTCGAGCAGACCCACACGGTGGCCCAGCTTCGTCAGGCCGACGGCCAGGTTGGTGGCCACGGTGCTTTTGCCCACACCGCCCTTGCCGCTCGACACGGCAATGATATGCCTCACATCCTTCAGTGGCTTCTCTGGTTCCGGAGGGAGTTCGGTCTGTGTCTTTGTCTTCACGGTCACCTCCACGTCCTTGCTCACATACGCATGTATGGCCGCCTCACTCGCAGCCACCAGTGATTTCATGAACGGATCCTTCGCTTTAGGGAATATCAACGAAAATGAAACTTTCATGCCGTCGATATGAATGTCGTCCTCGAGCATACCGTTCTCGATGATGTTCTTCCCGTTTCCGGGATATCGCACTGTCATCAGTGCCTCTTTGATAAGATTTGGATATAGTGTCATACTGCAAAGTTAGCAAAAACAAAAGACAACTGCAAAAGAAATCGAAAAAGAATGATGTCTGTATCGTTTTTGTTCTGCAAACGCTTTGACACGACCAAAAAAAATATTATTTTTGCATCAAACTTTAACCTCTCCAAAAATACTTCCTATGACTTTTCTTTTCGACATTTTCAGCACAGAAGGACTGATTATCATCATCCTTGCCTTCTTCGCCATATTTTTGCTCGTGATCAGAGACAAGCGAAAGGAGAAAATCCTTAAAGAATCGGAAAAAAACCGTCTCGCAAGCGTTGACGACGTTATCGCCCAGTATGGCGAGCCGGACCATATCGTGGTGGTCAATCCCACCCGTGGCAACGACACAGAAGGAACCGTCTTGGAATTCAAGTCCAAGAACATACTCTTCATCAACGGTCTCCCTATTGAGAAGCAGCACATCAAAGATGTGTCGTTCAGCAACTTTGCCAATGCCTACCTCCCCAACGACTACAAAGTCATCATCATCACGGACGGTGCCGGACAGAACGTCATACACATCCCACTCGGCGCCGGCAATGATGCCCACTATGCCAACGAGGTGGTCAAGGAAATCAAGTCTTTACTATGAAAGCCCTATAGACTATAAATCTGTCAGCATAAACGCCATATACAACGAAAGAGTGAGTAATGGTCCCTGACGACCTACGTTGTATTTGCCAAGCTTCAGTGCACTGTCCACATGATATTTCTCCGGATGGTTCAACAACGTTTTCATTGATTTGGCATTTCCCGTCTGCGCTTTACACTCAACCGGCGTACATTTGCCCTTATAGCATATCACAAAGTCAATCTCCAGACTGTCTGTCTTTTGGAAATAATAAAGCTTTCGTCCCATCTTGCCCAACATATCAGCCATCAAATTCTCAAAAATCGCACCTTTATACCCCAGGAGATTTCCCTGGAGTATATCACTCTGAGTACCCTCGTCAAGCATACTGACAAACAGTCCTGTGTCTGCCATGTATATTTTAAATTGGTCTACTCGCTGAAACGGCTGTTTCGCTTGAAGAGGACGTAGGCAATCACAGGCGCTCCGATAAGAGCCGTGACAGAATTGACAGGCAGTGCGCCCTCGAATCCAGGCATACGGGCAATGAGATTGCAGACAAGCGCCAATGCCGCCCCAGTCAGCGCCGTGGCCGGCATGAGCAAGCGGTGGTCGCTGGTGCGGAACAAGGCACGGCAAAGATGAGGAACCGCCATGCCGATGAACATCACAGGGCCGCAGTAGGCGGTTACGATGGCCACGAGCACACCCGAGCAGCCAATCACAAGCATTCTCGACCGCTTCAGATTCAACCCCAGATTCACAGCATACTCATCCCCCATCAGCAGCAGGTTCATCGGCTTGGCCATCAGCATGCTCAGCGGAATCAATACTGCCATCAGAAGAACGAACAGCATCATCTGGTCGCCCGACACGCGGGCGAACGATCCCAGTCCCCACACCACGTAGGCGCGGATGTCCTCCTCGGCTGAGAAAAACTTCAGTACGCCCACAATGGCTGTGACAAGATAACCTATCATCATTCCGATAATCAGCAGCGTCACATTCCCTTTCACTTTCTGGGAGACGAACAGAATCAACCCCATCACCGTCAGTGCACCAACGACAGCCGCCACAGAAATGGCCACGTCGCCAACATACCCCATCTTGCTCAGCGCCACGCCACCCAACGAACCAGACAGGAGCACCACAAAGGCCACACCCAGCGATGCGCCGTTGGAGATGCCCAGCACGGAAGGACCTGCCAGCGGATTCCGGAACACCGTCTGCATCTGCAAGCCGCTGACCGCCAGACCCGCACCGGCCACTGTGGCAGTCAGAGCCTGGGGTACACGCGAACTCCACACGATATTCGACCATATAGTCCAGTCTTCAGGAGAAACATGGGGGGGTTCACCACGCGCAAGTATCCTCAACACGTCGGAAAGCGGGATCTGCACTGACCCCAACAACAGATTAAGCACAAAAAACACGATGATCACAAGTGTGACCAACATAAATTTTGGAAGCGAATGACGTCGCATCATTCAAAGAAAAATTATGGCATGTTCTAATAATTAATAAATCCAAAAGAATTATCTTTGCCCGTGTTTGCCTCTTTTTGGCATCTTTGCTCTTAACCTCTTGAAGAGTAGCTCGCTACGCTTCTTCGAGTTTGCGGGCAAATCTGCTCAAAAATAGTCTAAACACAGCCTAAAGCTAATTTTTAGAACCTGCCTTATGTTCAACATGAATATTTAAATCTACACATCCATTCCGTCAGTACGACACTTGGCACGCGATGCCCTCAGCACGTACCTTGTCCGCAATGGAATCCAGCTCCTCGTGAGTGGCCTTACGAAGCAGCGGAGACGGCGTCTCGCGGTCGATGGTGTAAATCATCACGCACGACGGACCGACACTCTTCACAGCTTCAAGCCAGGGAATGACAAACTCATCGCCCACATTGCTGACGTCAACTCCTTCGTGGGTCCCGTTCATAAACATGGTCTGGATGATGCAGTGACCATCAAACTCACGCATACGTTCCACGATTTTCCTCACGTCGTAGCTGCTGCCGCCCGGTTTGTCCACCATGCGGATATAATCGTCAGAGACCGTGTCAAGCTTCAGAATGTTGTTGTCAACCTTCAGCAGAGCGTCGAACACGCGCTGGTCAAGAATCTGAGTCGCATTGCTCAGCACACTGATTTTACACTCAGGAAAAAGCTCGTCGCGCAGTCCCCGGACGTCGTCCACGATGACGGGAAAGTCGGGATGGAGCGTCGGTTCCCCATTTCCCGCAAAAGTGATGACATCGGGATGTGGTCCCTTTTCTTTCATGGAAAGCAGTGTGGAGCGGAGCGTGTCGTGCACCTCCTGGCGCGTAGGCCTGCGGTGGCCGGTTCGTCCGTCCTTGTTGAATCCACACTCACAGTAGATGCAATCGAACGAGCAGAGCTTGCCGTCAGCCGGCATGAGGTTCACGCCAAGAGAAACACCGAGTCTGCGGCTATGTACCGGTCCGAACACCGGTGATGGATAGAGTACAGTCATTTTGCTTAATTTACAATTGATAATACGAAAGAATAGGTTTTTGCCTGAGGATGAATGGTTCTAAAACCAAAGGCAACGGTTCATCACGAACCGTTGCCTCCCTATTTTTAACCTAAACCTTAACTATGAAAAATCTAATTTTTCGTTTGCAAAGATGGCAATAAAGTTTTTAATAACAAAATTTTATTACACTTTTTTTGAAAAAAAATGCTATTTTTTTGAAAAAAGGTCAATATGACACTTTTAAATGAAGAAAAAGCAAGTGAGTTTTACATTTTTTGTTTAATTTTGCAAAAAAGAAAGAGGCACCATGCTGACAGAAAAAGAAAAGAAATTCATACAAGGACACAGAAATGACGATGTGCGCGAGTTGATGCTACAAGGCTCGAAAGACCCTGAAATCGACCTGCGGAGAATAGCCGTTCAGATCAGTGGATGGCAAGCGGCATCAAAGAAACTGCCCACATGGGCACGTACCGACGGCATCGTCTATCCTGAGCATCTGTCGATGGAACAGTGCTCGTCGGAGGCAACAGGCAGATACAAAGGCAGGGTATTGATGCGCAGGCTCCTTGCGCAGAACTACAATAAGGAAAAAGACTGTCCACTGGCTGGTCCGCCGTTCAAATTCGCCGACCTCACCGGTGGCTTCGGTGTGGATGCCGCAATGATATCCGAGAGACTGAAAGAGACACAGACCACCTTTGTGGAACGGAATCCGGACCTCTGTGAGCTGGCACGGCATAACCTGCCCTTGTTGGGAGTGAGGCATCTGGAGGTGGAGTGCGGTGAAAGCGAGGCTGTACTCGAGCGACTGCCCTTTCAGGACGCCATATTCCTCGACCCGGCCCGCCGCGACACACACGGCCGTAAGACCGTAGCGATTGAGGATTGTACTCCCGACCTCACACGTCTGAACCGTCAGCTTTTGGACAAGGCGCGGGTGGTGATGGTGAAACTCTCGCCCATGCTCGACCTCAGCCTGGCTGTCTGGAGTCTGAAAGGCGTGGAAGAGGTACACGTGGTGGGCGTGAACGGAGAATGTAAGGAACTGCTGCTTGTGATGAGCGCTGCTGCAATGGAAGAGGGCAGGCGGGTGAGCGTGAGTTGTGTGAACTTGAAAGGAGAGGATCAGGAGGAATTCCATTATTTTCTCGACGAGGAGGATTCGCAGCCCAGCGAACATGCATATACAAAAGAAGTGGGAGCCTACCTGTACGAGCCCAATGCCTGCATCATGAAAGCCGGATGTTTCAAAACCCTTGGTGCTTACTACGGACTACAGCTGCTGGGCACGAACAGCCATCTCTATACTTCACAGGACATGACCACAGACGGCTTCCCAGGGCGTATCTTCGAAGTGCAAACTGTATTACCTTTCAACAGGAACAATGCCAAACGTCTGCATAATACCATTGACCAGGCCAACATCACAGTCCGGAACTTTCCGCTCTCCGTCGCAGAACTACGCAAGCGGCTAAAAATAAAAGAAGGCGGCAACAACTACCTCTTCGCCACCACCCTACCGGACTCATCTCTTGTCCTTATCCTTTGTACGAAACCAACTATTTAGACAGAGAAGTCCACAAAATCCATTTAGTTCGAGAAAATGGAATATACAACGAACTTGTGAGAAGACAGCTGGAGCTAAGTGAATAAGAAGACAAATGCCGCAGATTAGCGTCAGCCCGGCATAAAAGAATTTCTAAAAACAATGACAGGATGCTGCGGAGTTTCTATTCCATACAGCATCCTGTCATGTAAGTCAATATAAGTCGAGCCATCAAGGCTGCTTGCCGATATAGGCGAGGATACCACCGTCTACATAGAGCACATGTCCGTTGACTGCGTCGGAAGCGGCAGATGCGAGGAACACAGCCGGCCCGCCGAGCTCTTCAGGCTCGAGCCAGCGTCCTGCAGGGGTCTTGGCGCAGATGAAGGAATCGAACGGATGACGGCTTCCGTCGGGCTGACGCTCGCGCAGCGGTGCGGTCTGCGGAGTTGCGATATAGCCCGGACCGATGCCGTTGCACTGGATGTTGTACCCGCCATACTCTGAGCAGATGTTGCGTGTGAGCATCTTCAGTCCTCCCTTGGCAGCAGCGTATGCGCTGACAGTCTCTCGTCCGAGCTCCGACATCATGGAACAGATGTTGATGATTTTACCTGCACGGCGCTCCATCATCTCAGGAAGCACAGCTGCAGAGACGATATAAGGAGCAACGAGGTCTACGTCGATGACCTGCTGGAACTCAGCGCGCTTCATCTCGTGCATCGGTATGCGCTTGATGATGCCGGCATTGTTCACCAGGATGTCAATCTGTCCTACCTCCTCATGGATTTTCTCCACAAGTGCCTTCACGTCGTCTTCTTTCGTCACGTCGCACACGTAACCGTGAACGTTCTCGATGCCAGCCTCCTTGTAATTGGCCAGACCGCGCTCGAGAGCCGCCTCGTTGATGTCGTTGAAGATGATGTTCTTAATACCTGCCCCTACAAACGCCTTTGCGATGTTGAAGCCAATTCCGTAAGACGCACCGGTAATCCAGGCGTTCTTACCTTCAAGTGAAAACATATTAGCCATATATTCGTAGTTTTTTTATGGTTTTGTCATTCTTTTTGCAAAATTACTAAATAAAATCCAAACTGCGAAACGTTTCATAAAGTTTCTTGCAATGAGCGCGACTGATAAAAAGCAGAAAACAGCCAGAATGCTGTTTTGCATATCAGGGGCAAATATTTATAGGAGAAGCAGTCCGCATATTAGCTCAAAGTCATGGTTCTGCACCCACTGTTGGAAGAGTTACAAGACGCCCCGCGGGGCGTCTCTACTTCCTGGTGAGTTTTCGGTAGCGCTTATAGGCGAAACGGAGGATTCGCCCGAGCCAAGTGTAGCGGATTCCCCAGTCGCGAATGGCGAGCTTGAAGAGCGCCTCTTTTTTCTCGTCTTTCCGTGGTGTCTGGAATGTGACGACGATGGGATGGTCGAGCGGCTCGCGGTCGAACTCATAATGCTGTAGCCATCGGCTGCCTCGGAAATGGGTGCCGCTGTCGAGTCCTATGTTCCTGACAAGGGTGTGGTATGGCGTGATGCATAGTCCGCCGGCCTTGTATATGGCGATTTCCCAGCAGATGTCCCATGGTATGGGGTCTTTGTCGAGCGACTTGAGGCATGGGAATACCCCATCGTACTGTATGGCATTGCAGTCCTCGCGTGTCATGCCTTCCAGAGCCTCTTCCCTGCTCTGGTAGTGCTTGAAATGTGCTTTCCATTTGTGAGCCCATGTTCCCCATCCCCATCCCGACATGTGCGGTGTGAAGTAGAACTCGTCGTCGTCCTGCACGTCTTGCGTGTCCTGTGCGTCTTCCCCATTGGAGATTTCCTCTTCTTCGTTATTCAGGAGGTCGAGGTTAGTGAATCCGGACACATGCATGACGACGGGGTCGTCCTTGTAGATATAAAAAGCCTGGTTCATGTAGTCGAGGAAATAGGGTGAGGTGACGATGTCGTCCTCAAGTACGATGACGGTGTCGTGGCGGTCGAGCACATAGGAAATTCCCTCGATGATATTGCGTTCGAGGTAGATGTTCTCAGGGCGCTCCACGATGGTGAGGCTTTTCAGGGCGTGGGTCTCGGCCACCTGCCGTTCCACCTCATGAAGCAGTGCCCTGACTTGGTTCACTGTCTTCCACGACCGCTCGTCCTTTCCCCCATCGGAGAAAACATAGACGTCGGTCTCGGCCGCATGCTTGTTTTGCAAGAGGGCTTCAAGTGTACGACGCGTGTTGTCAGCACGGTTATAGACAAACATTGCTACAGGTGAGTGCATAGGCATATTTTGTCATTTTGTTAGTTTTCATTCATCAATGCTGAGTTCTCCCACGTGTAGGTTGATTTGGTCCACATTGGGCAACTGCATATAGTCACCATATTTGAGTGTGAGCACCTTATGTGTGTCTTTGGGCACGGGGAACATATGTCCTTCGAACTCCATCTCTGTGAGCGGGAAGATGTCCTCAAGGTGTCGCGGGTCGTGGTAGGGAATGCCGAGTCCGTAGGTCTCGCGTGCACGGCTGAGCTTACAGAAAAGTTTGAGGACGGGGTGTACGATGAATCGGTTGAACCGTGTGATGGCACGTACTTTCCACATTTCCTTGTCGCCTTCGCCCATCCGGTTCATGATTTTATAGACGTGTCCCTGTGTCTTCTCAGAGAGTATATGCGCCCAAAGGGGCTGCTTGTAGAATGGGAAGATATCGATATAGATGCCTCGCTCCTTCCACACACGGTCGTAGCGGTTGCTCTCCTCGAGATGCGAGCGGCGGTCGCGCACCTTGGCGTAAAAGAAGAAGTAGTTCGGATCGGTCTCTACAGACTGCAGCGCCATCGTGTCGGGCAGTTCTTGCGGCAGCACCTTCATGAGTCGTTTGTAGTCGGGCAGGAGCATCTCGATGTCGAGGTCGTCGTCCCACGGGATGAACCCCTTATGGCGTGCCGCCCCGATAAGGGTTCCGCTGCTGAGCCAGTAGCGGATGCCATGCTTACGGCAGATGCGGTCCACCTCCACGAGCAGTTCGAGCATGCGCAACTGCTGGCGTCGCAGGAGTGAGCCGTCGGGGTTGAATTTCTGCCTCAGGGCGTCTTGGTCTATGGTGGATGAGTCAGTCATTATTCCATTGATTGCTGGTTGCAATATCATCAATAAACAAATGCAAATTTATTAAATTCTTTCCTTATTAGCAAATTTTGAGATTATTATTGCTGAAAAACATCGGTTCACAATAACACTAAATCAGAGAATTATCGGACACCATAACATAAGAATACAAAATCAATTTTTCACCATATTTTTGTTAATTCAATTTATATTTCGTAACTTTGCGATTGATAATGTAATGTTACAGGTTATGACAACATCACAAGCACAATTGAACACAGAACTCTTTGGTGCGCTCCAGATTATCTCAGGAGATGAAACCTTAATGAAAAAGGCAGTCAAGGCACTGAAACGCATAGCATCAAAGAAACAATCCATGGATGAGACAGAGTATATTATGTCCTCGCCCGCCATGGTTGAGATTCTTCGTCAAGGAGATGAAGATATAAAAAACGGAAAAGGAAGAGTTGTCAAGCTGGATGATTTATGGAAATAAAACTGCTTCCCAAAGCTGATGAGGACTTGGCTTATTGGAAAAAGACTGGGAACGTCCGTATTATGAAACGTATAACCGCTTTATTAGCCGATGTTCTGAAACATCCTTTTACGGGTATTGGAAAACCTGAACCTCTAAAGGGAGAAAATGGAAAGTGGAGCCGTCACATCACAGACGAACACCGCATGATTTATTCTATCAGCAGTGGCTGTATTTATGTTTATGTTTTTTCCTTGCGATATCATTATAGCAAGTAAGCAATAAGAGTCACTCACGAAAAGGAAACAAACTGTCCCACCCTACCTTTTTCTTTCAGCATCAATCCTGTCGAGCAACGGCGTGCTTTCGTCAGTGGTGAACTTGCGGGCGAACATCTTTCCAGACTTCATCAGTTCGTCGTAGTCCTGCTCCTTCCACACGCGGATGACAGGTATGTAGTCGATGTAGTGGAGGAAGGTGAGGTCTCTTAGCGTCTGGTAGTCGCCGGTATGCAGGTCAGCCCGTTGTCGGAATTCAGGATGGTTGAAGACGATGGTCTGGATGCAGGTTTCGGAAGGGGCGAAAGAGGACTTGAAATATCGCCTGATGGCAGGATTGCCAGCCCACGTGGCGTATACATGTTCAGCCAGCGGCCGCGAGAGGCACAAGTAGTCGCTGCCCTTATATAGCCGCCAGGTCTGCTCTCCGACGGTCAGGTTCAGCTTCTTTCTCACCCCTAACCATTTGCAGAGCTTGCGTATGCCCATCGAGAGAGAGTCGTTCAGCTTTGGAGAAAGCCATCGGAAATCGGTCTGCGGCCGGAAGAGTCGGTAAATCCGTTTCTTCGGCTCCTGCACCTCGTCGGAATCGAGACAGATGCCAGAAAGCAGTTCCTTGTCGCCCGCCGCTGTCAGGCTGTCGGCAATCCGGCGGTTGCTCCATAGTGGATAGTCCTGGCCGCTGAGAATGAAAAGGCGAGAGAACGGGGCTCCAAAATCCAATGCCGCCCGTATCATCCTCATCTGGAACTCCACCTGTGAGTAGGTTCCCCAATACACGTTGACACGGTTGTCCAGGAAATGGACATTTTCAGCGGAGCACAACTGCACAAACGGACTGATGTCCACTTTCTTGTCGACATGGACGAAAAACTCGCAGCCCTCAGCGTCTAAAGCCGCGATGAGACGTTTCAGATGTTGCGGATCGGCAAAAGCAGATATGAGGTAAGCAATGAACATGTTTTTTTGAGAAATGGGAGTAAAAAGGGGAGTAAAAGGGGACAAATGTTTATGTTGAGCGGTAAGTCATTCTTCAGTTACTTTATGCGGATGTCTCAGGAAATGCAGGCTCTCACGCAATATTTTGGCTCCTGCAATCCAGATGACAGCGAGGTAGAGGACTGCTGCAATGAGTATGCGTGCGATGAGCAGGAGATAGATGTTGGAGATTCCCCGTGTGAGGAAATAAGTGGCGGACATCGATGCCGCCGCCACAATCGCAAAGGGGAGTATGTCCTTGAGAGCCGTGGTGAGCCTTAGTGGGATTTGCCGGGCAAGGAACGCATGCCAGACGAACAGCCATGCGATGAATATGACGACATAGGAGACAACCATAAGACTGATGCCCTGAAGCCGGATGTCGATTGATCCGAGGCTGATGCTGACATGCCAGTCGAGGAACTTGACGCTGCAGAGCATGGCAATGACGAGCAGTCCCTGACAGAGGATGTTCCACATATACACCCCGCTCTTTCCCCGGCTGATGAGCAGGTTCTGATAAAGGGCCGCAATCGGCATGAAAGCTCCTGCCACACACAGCAGTTGCATGATTTCGGCACTGGGCAACCACTTCTCCCCTACCGCGATGGTGATGAACTCAGGTGCCACAAGCACGAGTCCGAAAAGGGCAGGGAAAGAAATGAGTGATGTGAACCGCAGCATCTTGCGGAAAGCGCGTACGAGTCGTTCCTTGTCGTCGCCCACCTGCACGAACATGGGCTGTGCCACCTGCTGCACCATCCCGGTGATCATGTTGCTGCCCATCTTGTTCCATTTGTCGGCCTGAGTGTACTGCCCTACCTCATGCTTCGTGTAGAACCATCCGAAAAGCAGCGAGAACACGTTGTTGTTGATGCAGTTGAAGATGTTGGTGACGAGCAGTTTGCATGAGAAGCCGAACATCTCGCGTATGGGCTTGAAGCTGAAACTCATCGACGGACGGAACCCCGAGAAGTACCAGCTGAGTACAGAGACCGTGGCCACGAACACGATGTTCTGCGTGACCACACTCCAGTAGGTCATTCCGCATACCGCCATCGTAATGCCGACGGTGCCGGAAATGAGCAGGGACGTGATGCCGATGATGCTCTGCTCCTTCACCTTGAGTTGCTTGAAGAGCATGGCTCGTGGGGTGATAGAGAAGCTGGCGAGGAAGAATCCGGTAAAAGCATATCGCGAGAGCCACAACAGCTCCGGCTCATGGAAAAAGCAGGCAATCAGTGGTGCACAGAACCAGAGTATGACATACATCATCGCACTGCATCCCACGTTGAACCAGAAGACGCTGTTATAGTCCTCGTGGGTGGCGTTCTTGCGGTTGGTCAGCGCAGAGATGAATCCGCTCTCCTGCAGTGCCGAGGCGATGGCGGAGAAGATGGCGAGCTCTCCGGCCAGTCCGTAGTCGGCGTCGGACAGGAGACGTGCGAGCACGATGCCGAACACGATGTTCAGCAGTTGCATCACGCCATTGTTCATCATGCCCCACAGCAGTCCGCGGGCTGTCTTGTCTTTCAGTGTGGATTCCATTCCTTTCTGTCAGTGAAAACACTGGTTTACGATTATCAGCGCAAATTTACGAATAAAAATGGAAATAAGAGGTAAAAAGGCTGAAAAAGTTACAAGACGCGCCGCGGCGCGTCTCTACTTCATTTATGCGTTGATGATAGATGCGTATCTGCTGGTCCACCGCCAGACGGTGGTTCTTGGCAAGTTGAGCAGGTGTTGTATCTGCGGGGGAGTGATGCCGATTCGCATGAGATAGCAGACAAGCATCTGGTTGTGGTTGAATTTTCCCAGTTTTTCTGCTAAAATGTCCTTGTAGTCGGGGTAGAGCAAGTCGATGGCTCCACAGAATGCATCCCAGTCTTTTTCCTTCATCGTGTACTGGCCAACAGCCGCCTTCCTCACTTTCTGCACGATGTCCTCGTTGTTGACGGTAAAATGCATTTGGTTGAGCATTCCGATGAGCGACTTGTTTTGCTTGATTTTCTCTTTCAGTTCTTTCTCCTTTGCCGCCGAATCCTGGTCATATCGCTCGATTTCAGCCTGGTAATGAGCCACCTGCTCTACTTTTTCCTGTACGGATGCTTTCATCGTGTCTATCTGGCTTTGCTGCGCACTGATTTCCATCTCCAGCGCATTTTTGTCCTTTCTGAGTTTCAACAACTCATTCTGCATGGCCACGTTCTCTTTCAGCCTTCTGTTCTTCCTGTAGAAGAAGAAAAGCAGTCCGCCAGTCAGCATGAGAGATGAGGCAAGAAGAACAAAAAGGAGAAGCGTCTTGTTTCTGCTGTTTTCATTTCTTAGCCTCTGCTCTTCTCTTTGGTTCCTATGGTATTGGTACAGATTATTCACAGTGGCTGCCAGTTCCTGCCTGCCTCCCAGGTTGAGCGTGTCGCTTACCATCACAAACCATCTCGCATAGCGGTTGGCCTCAACGATGTCCCCCTTGCGGTCGTAGTAGTCGAACAGAATCTTGGTGGCATCGTACACCCCCTCTCCGCTAAGCCGTCCGTCAATCACTTGATTGAGGCAATACACCATAGAGTCTTGTTGTCCCGTCAACTTGTAATATTCGCCAAATGCAAGATAATCGTCTGCATTATATGACATCGTTTTTTCGAACCTCACCATCATCCGTCGGCAGACAGCCGCCTCTTCTTTCATAGTCAGATAAGAAAACTGGTAAAGCAGGGCGGAACAGAGATCTTCATCAATATCGTCCGACTTGGACTTCTGTATCATCCTTAGTGCTTTCTTGAAAGTCTCGGCAGCTCCATTCTCATCCTGTTTTTTCAGCTGAGCCGTTCCGATATGTACCAAAGTCCTTGGATTTTCCATCCTCAAGCCTGCAAATGCCGTCCACTCCTTCTTTGCCATGTCGAGCGCGTTGTCATAGTCCTGCACGCTGTAGTACAGCCATGTGAGGTTGGAAAAGGTCTTTGCCAGCATCAAGGAGTCACAGTCTTTTGGATTGTCCGCTGCCACGTCCTTTGACTGGTGAAAAAACTCTAATGCCTTGGGAGTGTCATTCAAGTCGCGATACACACTGCCGGCATAATAGAGCACCTCCTGTTTCTCTGCCTCAGTTCCGTCTTTCATGAAATAGTCAACCAGCCGACGTATCATGATGTCGGATGCTGGCTGAATATAAGCCTTGTCGTTCAGACGGATGTTCAGCAGATGGTATTTATTCTGGATATATTCATCGTTTCCGCTCACCTCAGCCTGTATGGAGTCCAGCATCCTGAGTGCCAGTTCAGGATTGGTCTCGCCAGTATGCTTGATTTCATCCATATGCTCCAGCAGATCTTTTTTGCTTCCACAGGAGAATACGGCCATCAGGAAAACGAACATAGAAATAGTCTTTCGCATAGAATCAAATAAATGAATGGTGACAGATGCAAAGTTAGTAATTTTCAAACAAACACGTACAGTTTTTTGGAAAAATAATTGTTTCAAATGGTTCCATTCAATCTCCCTTTTCAACTATTTAAGCTTTTCATCATTCACAATAACACAATAATAATCAAAATATTAAATCTGCAATTCAAGAATCTTAAAAAAAGTGGAACAATATGGAACAACATTTTCAAGCATTTCTTGATTATTTTTACTAAATTTGCAATACAATGCTAAATTCATAAATCACATGAAAAAGAAAATTTTCACATTGTTATTATCATTTTCCATGATGTTGCTGACACATACGTTCGTTAGTTGTGACACCGATTATCCGAAAAAAAGGAGAGACCGCCCGACAGTGGGCCCAACTACCGGCAACACCGCCCGTCCCCACCGAGTTCCACAAGAAATAAAAGGAGAGGACAATGAAGAAGAGTATGATGAATAACCATCTAAAAAAATTTTAACTATGGCAAAAAATCCTTTATTGGGCAAGCAGACTGTCTCAGCCATTCTCACAGCTCTGGCAGCCGGGATGATGTCCTTCACATGTTGTGAATTTTACGACGACAATGAGTACGACAGGATGATGAAAACGCCTTGCACGGTCCACGTTCGCAACTTGTCGGAACATCGCATATTCATTTGCGTTGCAGGCAAGCCTGTCACAGATAATGCCGAAACATCCTACACACTCTTCCGCCCAGTCATCTCGGAGGTGAAACCGGGAGTCTACGGAAAGAGTATCGATGTGTATGCCATCGAGAAAGTCGATGTTGGCCTCCACACGACAGAACAGACTACGTGGGGAGACTATTTTTCCGATGACATAGAGCGACTGTATATTGCAGTATCGCCCTTTCGGTCGAAATTAGAGAAATGGGTCAGCACACACAATGACACAATTCTTTCAGAGCTAAGTGAATGGACTCCCAGCATGATTAACCTTGAAGGCGACAACATAGAGTACATTTATTATGGTCCGGAAACGAATAATAAAAAAGGTGAGTGAAAAAAAGTATTATTAAATACGACAAGTGCAGGAATGAAGCTACAATACGCACCGCGGCGCGTCTCTACTTCAGCTGCCATAATACACAAAACACATAGACATATGCAGAACCGAATCTTATCATTCGTATTATTGTTCCTGACAATCACAGTGGCAAACGGTCAGGAAAAGAAATGGGAACTGAGCGCGAACATCGCCTTCGGCTATGGTGAATGCGGAAGGTATTTCGATGGATGGGAACATACCTCAAATGAATTATTCTCATGGAAAGTGGGATTGGAGCTGACCCGTCATTTCAACGACCTAATTTCCCTCCGCACCGGCATAGACCTGATTGGCGACGATGATGACTTCGACGAATACGTATGGGAGGGCAACCGCATCCACAGCCACAACATCAACAATGAGGACGAGGCCCATTTTATGTTCATCCATGTGCCTGTGGTTCTTCAGTACACGGTGGGCAGATGGAGAGAAAACCGACACAGGCTCATCCTCGGCATCGGTCCCTCGCTGAATTTCACGGTCAAGAACAACACATACGATTACAATGCGGACTACATCGGCGGTCCGACAAAAGGCGGCAACACCTACTATGCCCAACGGATGAGCGCACTCAACGGTGAGAAGAAACTCAAAACCTTCAACATAGGCATCCAGCCCAGCTTCGCCTACCACTACCGTCACTGCCGCTTCGCACTTGAAGCCAACATCGGGCTGCTGGACCTCAACAAAAAACAAAAAGTGGAAACCGGACACCGCCGCATCTTCCACATTTGGCCCACATTTTCATACTATTTCTAACTGATATGATTACGGCTGATTCATCATGAGCTCTAGAATGGAATGCTCCGGAAAACCCTCCAATAATTTGGCGAATTGAAAAAATATGCGTATTTTTTTGCCGAGAAAATGCAAAAACCGGAAAAATGAGTACAAGATGCCATATCAAAGTGATTAAGAACAACCGGACCTGCTATGGATAGTCTGCTAAAAACAGCATTCCAATGGAACAGAAGCTGAGGCAAGTTATTTTTTTCTTACTAACATCCACTACAAGTTCAGAAATGACACACAAAACACATAGACATATGCAGAAGCGAATCTTATCATTCGTATTATTATTCCTGACAATCACAGTGGCAAACGGTCAGGAAAAGAAATGGGAACCTATGGTCAGCCTGTCAATGGGAGGATACGGAGGAGGAGACAGCGGCATCACGTTTAAAGCCGGAATTGGCCTCGGATACCGCTTGAGCCAACTGTGGTCAATCGTTCCAGGCGTTGAATTCATTGCTGCAGGTGAGTTAGGAGAATCATTCGACGAGACTGACAATGAGGACAAAGGAGGCTATGTTTTCCTCCATATTCCCCTGCAAATGCAATATCACTGCCAGCTATTGGAAGACTCAAAGCAGGATCTGATTATCGGCATTGGCCCATCGCTGAATTTCACAATAGACAATAATAAGTACTGGTATGACCATGAACTTTACAACAGTCCTTTCCTTAGGAAAGACTTTGCTGAAAGGGCGGCTGTGCTGGATGGAAAAGACAAGATCAAGAGATTTAACATAGGCATTCAGCCGAGTGTGATGTACCAATTCAACCATGTGAGACTTGGGTTTGATGCAAACTTCGGATTGCTCAACCTGAACAAGAAATATGCCGTCAGCACAAAGAAACGTTATTTCTTCCATATTTGGTCCACCTTCACTTATCGGTTCTGACAAGTCAACGACCGACGGGCGATGTATCATGGAAAACCCTCCAATAATTTGTCAAATTGAAAAAATATGCTTATTTTTGCCGTCAGAACGCAAAATGGAAATATCATGGGCGAGAACGAGATGCAATTCCCATCGGAGAAGCTGAAGGAAGGCATGGGGATGGATGAAAAGAACTACCCCCTTGACGGCCGCCTGCTGACAAAAAACGGTATGACTATCTCCACCACGGAGCACAACGTGACGAAATGTGAGGCCTGCTGACGCGTCAGTAACCTTTTCTGGAAAGCAGAGATACGCAATAAGCCAAAGTCTTCATTTTTAGGTATATAAAAAAAAGAGAACGTTACTTTTTCGTTACTTTTGCATAACTGTCACGTCTCCATACGTTACTTTCACGTTAGGTTTTTTTTCAGAATGACACTTTTTTAAGAATTAATTTGTATATTTGCAGATTATTACAACACAAACAAATTTACGTTATGAAAAAATACTGTTTTAAGTCCATTCTGGCGTTAGCAGCCCTTATGACCTTCTGTCCCGTTATGGCAGAAGAACCCATATACAACATGCCTGATCAACGACGAGGTGATGTGAACAAAGACGGCAATGTTGACATCAGCGACATCGTGGCAGTCATCAACCACATCAGCGGAAACGTACACTATATATTTTCCAACGTGAACGGCGACGAGCATGTGGATATCTCCGACATCACAGCCATCATCAACATCATATCAGACAGCAGCGAACCAGATTTGTTGGAATGGGAAGACCTGGGCACAGGCACATTCACCGACAATTTCTGGGAAGAAGGTAGTTGCAGCGTAGAATTATTCCAATGCAAGGATTACCCAAATGTCTATCGCGTTGTTGACCCATATGGACAATTCGGTAAAGAATACTACGATGACAGCCGTTCAGTTTTCCTCGATATCGAGATTCTCCATCCTGGTGACAACCTGTTCGGAACAGAAATCACACAGTCCGAACTGGTGTATTTTGAGCCGTTCAACACCGGTTACCTGCATTCATCATATAAAGGCTACATAAATCTGTACCATCCGTCACATTTCAAGGACGAGGAAGAATCATTCACCTACAACAGAGTTGTCCTCTCCCCAAAGGCCGGTGTTCCGGAACAGATAAAACTCGCTCCTTACT
>OCTX012014527.1_pt1 | contig 17847 bp, 13 predicted proteins | sample 1539691 | NCBI WGS metagenome assembly OCTX01 (sample SAMN02144231, study PRJEB22623) | gut metagenome | biome: sheep rumen | host: Ovis aries | place: New Zealand | reverse complement strand
TGGACCAATAATGGTAAATTCATGCATTGTCTACCCGTTAGACGTGGATTAATCGTGACCGATGACGTGATTGAAAGCGAAAACTCTCTCGTCATACCTGAAGCTGCCAATCGCGAGATTTCGGCAGAGGTGGTTCTTAAACGTGTGCTTGAGAGTCTCTAAACGATATGTTTAAGAGGTCTAAACGATATGTTTAGGGGTTCTAAATGATATATTTACACATCGTAAACAATATATTTATCATTCATGTATGAAGATTTCATTTGAGTGCGATTACAACAACGGTGCCCATCCACGTGTGATGGAACATCTGATGGCTACCAACGACAAGCAGAGTTTGACGTATGGCTTCGATGAATGGAGCGAAAGCGCCAAGGAAAAGATACGTTTGGCATGTGGTCTTCCTCATGCTGACATTTACTTTATATCAGGTGGAACACAAGCAAACCTTGTTGTCATTGATTCTATGTTGATGAGTTGTGAGGCGGTGATTACCGCTGAAACGGGTCATATCAACGTTCACGAAGCGGGAGCCATTGAAGGGAGCGGCCATAGAGTAATTGCATTGCCCGCACACGATGGGAAATTGTCTGCCGAAGACCTCAAATCATACATGGAAAGGTATGAGAACGATGAGAGTCGCGACCATTTAGCCCAACCAGGAATGGTTTATATCACCTTCCCAACTGAATACGGAACCATCTATCAAGCAGAGGAAATCAACGCCATTTATCAATTGTGCCGCAGATACCGTTTGCATTTGTTTGTCGATGGTGCACGTTTAGGATATGGATTGATGTCTGATGCTTGCGACATCTCCCTGCCTTGGCTGGCTCGTCATTGCGATGCGTTCTATATTGGTGGTACGAAGGTGGGAGCACTTTGTGGTGAAGCGGTGGTATTCACGCATGAGAATACACCACGTCATATATTCTCAAACATCAAGCGTCATGGTGCTCTTCTTGCTAAAGGCAGACTTACGGGTATTCAATTCGAGGCTCTGTTTACCAATAGATTATATTTCGACATTTCCCGTCATGCTATCAACATGGCTAACAAATTGAAACTCATCTTGAAAGAAACGGGATTTGAATTGTTCATCGATTCACCTACCAACCAGCAATTCGCCATTATTCCCAATGAGATGATGAAGAAACTGGAGAAGAAAGTTATCTTTACGCATTGGGAACCATACGATAACAACCATTTCGTGTGTAGGTTTGTAACGAGTTGGGCAACAACGACTAAAGACTTGGATACACTCAAGCGAATTTTGCAACAATGCAAGACGGGTAAATAAAAGGAATTGAGACATGAAACTAAACGTAAACATCAAGAAAATAGACATACTGGCTTATGGAGCGGTGTTTCTTTGGGCGGTAGTATGTCTTGTTTTCTTTTTGTTCTACTATCATTATCATTTCTTTTACCAAGAACAAAACCAACTTTTCCTTTTGTCTTGGGATTACGTAGAGACTTATTTGCCGCATATTGGTTGGCTTGCCAATCTTATAGGTGATTTCCTCACGCAATTCTACTATTATCTTTATGCTGGACCAATCATCTTAACAGGTGCCTTGTTGACGTTGGGCGACTTAACCAGAAGGTTTCTCCAACAATGTCATTTGAAGTATTGGAGTTTTTTGGTGGCCATTCTCCTCATGACGGTGTTTGTCGTTTTCTCTTTCAGATACGATTACCATTTGTCTAACATCATCAGTGCCATTGGATTAATGGGTGCGTTTTGGTTGGTTGCACATCTTTTCCGTCATGTCAAGAATATCTTCGTCAAGTCTATAGTTGCCGTTTTAATCATCGGAGCGACATATTGGTTGTTCGGTATTCCTAAGATGGGAAAGTTTTCTTTACCTAATTTCTATCTCGAAAAACAATTTGCCGTTGACAATGAGTATTATTTCGGCAATTATGAACGTGTGATTGAAATGGTAGAAAACGATGACAACCCTACTCCAGAGATGTTGTTTTTCTATAATCTCGTACAAGCAAAGCGTCATAATTTACCCAATGTATTACTGAAATACATTCCCAACGACTTGGGAACATTCTATCGCATAGGACCAAAATCACCGATGCTGACCATCAAGAACATGAATGAATTGTATTGGGAATTGGGAGACATGACGTTTACGGAACGAGCAGCGATGATGGGAAATGTATTTTCTGAAAACAATCGTAACGTTCGAATGATCAAACGATTGGCTGAAGTGAACTTAGTGAGTGGCGACACGCTTGCCATGAATAAGTACATGCGCATTCTCAATAACACTTGGGTTTACGCCAAGCAAGTCGAGAGAATGAAACATGATGAAAGACTTTTGTCAAAACGTCAGTTTGTCAATCGCCAAGACACCATGCAGGTGAGTGATAATCTCCACATGATTATGATGGAGCTGTTGGACTCGAATCCCAATAACGCTATAGCACTTCAATACATGCTTTGTAGCGATTTGTTGTTGAAAGACATCAAGAATTTCAAGCGTGATTACGACCGCTATTGCATGGATATAGGAAACGAACAACAAGAGAAACTCTATCAAGAAGCACTTTGTATTTGGTTGGCAGGAACGAATGCAAGTCCTGAAGAATGGAATCGCTACGTGCATAATAATCAAGTAGCGCAACGATTCATGGAGTATAGCCAACAAAGGGGAAACAAGCAATTTGCCGATACGTATTGGTATTATTTCGACACCGCTAAAACACCGACGCCATGATGAATAAACACCATATTTCCCGAGTATGTCTATTCCTCTTGCTGATATGGTTTGTTGGTTGCACTCCTACTCCCGACAAAGAGGCAGGTGCTCCAAACATCTATCCCGATTACACAGACGTTACCATTCCGCCTAATATCGCACCTCTCAATTTCCTAATGCGTGATGATGTAGATGCCGTGGAATGTATCGCTGAATGTGGCGAATATCGTATTTGCGTGAACGAATCGGGTAATGAGATTTGTTTCAAGGAGAGTGATTGGAAAAAACTGATGCAAGAAGCAAAGGGTAAAGATATTCACGTAACACTATCGGCGAGATATAACCAAGGCGAATGGAAAAGATGGTATTACCAATGGCATGTTTCCAACGATTCCATCGACCCTTACCTGACTTACCGACTCATCGAACCTGATTACGAGATATTCAATAACCTTGAACTACGTGAACGTTGCGTGGAGAATTTCGATGAACGAGCATTCGTATCTCATCTTTCGGTTGGCAATAGATGTATGAATTGTCATACTTACGCTCAACAAGACCCGAATCTCAGTATGTTTTACGTGCGTGGGGAGAATGGTGGAGCGATTCTCAACCAACAAGGTACGTTGACCAAACTCAACATTAAAGCAGACGGAATGACGGGTGGAAGTGTTTATTTTGGTTTTAGTCCATCTGGTAGATATGTGGTATTCTCCACCAATACCATCATTCCAGCTTTTCATTCACAAGCAAATAAGCGATTGGAAGTTTTCGATAAGGAATCAGATGTATATGTAGCCGACTTGCAAACACATACTATTATCCGTTCACCTTTATTGTCTCATGCAGACGTACAAGAAACTTTCCCCACCTTTTCACCTGATGGAAAATATATCTATTATTGTACTGCCAATAACGTAACACTTCCCCAAGACATCAAACAATTGCAATACTCGCTTTGTCGGATTCCATTCAATGAATGGGATGGTAGTATTGGTACACAGGTAGATACTTTGGTTTATGCCAAACAGCATATTGGCAAGCATAGTGTTTGTCATCCAAGGATTTCTCCAGACGGTAAATACATTTTATATAGTGTTGCCAACTATGGCACTTTCCCCATTTGGCACCCTGAAGCCGACTTGCAGATGATGAATTTACAAACGGGAGTGATTGATTCACTACAAATTGTCAATAGCAACAAAAGCGATACGTATCATAGTTGGTCGAGTAACAGTCGTTGGTTTGTATTTGCTTCCAAACGTGATGATGGGCTATATGGCAAGCCATACTTTTGTTACGTCGATAAAAGCGGTAAAGCACATAAGCCTTTCTGTCTTCCACAAAAGCATCCAACATTCTACGACAATTTCCTGAAGTCGTATAATGCGCCTGAATTAGGTAAAGGACGATTGCCGTTTAATCATCAAGACGTAAAGAATGCGATGTCTCAAGATTTCGTAACATTCAAATAACCACTTAAAACTCCACGTATGGTTGCAGGCGTTCAATGTCATGAGGAGTAAATTCCTTCATCATACGCAATTCATCCATACTTTTCAGCGCCCCTTTCAATCGACGATAATCGAGAATAGCCCTGCATTGATAGAAGTTTAAATATGGGTGAGTCTTCATTTGCCTAAGCGTCATCTTATTAAGGTTCATCTTTCTCACGCGTATTTGAGAGAGTTCAAAGTAACGCATCACTTCTTCAGGCAAATCTTCTATTTCGTATAATTGTTTCACGCTTACATATCCGCCCAACCGATTGCCGTAACGGACGATTTCACGAGCATAGTAGCTACCAATCCCAGGTACTTTCTTCAACGCATTCGTATCTGTCTCAGATAAGTCAATGCGCTCGTTGTCTTTTAGTTTCACCGTATTTATCTTAGCAATACTATCTTTCCTTGTCTTCTTAGGTTTTTCTTGAGTGAAAAGAGTAGATGCAGGAAGATAGTCGGATGAGATACGAATATATGGTTCCAACTCCTTGAATTGTTTTACAGTCAGCCCATACAATCGTGCGAAGTCTTTTGGTTCTCGATAGATTCCCCCTTTTGCCCTATAACGATAAATGCTTCTTACTTGCCAAGTAGTCAATCCAAGTCGTAAGAGTTCGGTACTATCAGCAGTATTGGGGTCAAAGGGGAATCGTTCTACCACTTTCCCATCTACATGATAATAAACTTGTTCGTTCCCGTCGTCATCATGCTTATAATCAGCATTCCCTTTCACGTAATGAATAGCTATACTATCCTGCTCTTTAACATGTACGGGAAGAGAAGATGTTTCCAAGTCTGTTGTTTCTTCCTTGCTTCCCAATCCGTACAACAATACAGAAACCACTACAGCCAACACCAACAATACGACCAATACAGAACGGTCGGATTTCTGAAAATAGAAAAATTCCTTGTAATTCATAGTATTAATATAATTCGAGTACAAAATTAACTAAAATATTGATAATAATACTCATACCGTTCATTTTTTATGTGTTTTTTCTTTCATTTTGTTCGTTTTTTAGTATATTTGCACACGAGAATACATTAATAACTAATTTACAAACGCATGAAAAAATTTTTTACTCTGACATTGCTCTCACTGATTGTATCATTGGGAGTGAATGCACAAAGCAAAAAGACCTGGGATTTCACTAAAGGTCTGAGTGCCGAAACCGTTGATAATCTGAATGCCGACGAAACCAACTGGAAAGCAAACGGTACGGATAGTGACGGCAATACCAACAACTGGCAAAATGCCGTGAAGCCTTCTCCCAACGAGGAACTAACCGCCAACGGCGTGGTTATTAAGGAAACTGCTGGTTTGTTATTCGACATTGGCAATAACAAGTCGAACAGTATTCACATTGCACAAAACAAGATTCGTTTGACTCGTGCAAACACCACCATTACGTTCCCCAAACTGAAGAATGGACAAAAGGTGACTATTGTAGGACGTTCGGCAAACGGTACAGCCACTGACCGTGGTATTCAACCCGTTCAAGACCACATTCAATTTGTCAGTGGTGAGCGTACAGACGAAAAGTGTATCTTCTTGGGCAACTCTGTAGAAGGTTCTCTTGGTACTTATTCGTTTACTTGGGAAATAGTTACTACTGAGCAAGATGCAGTAGATGTGCAATTCAAACTCTCTCCTAATGCTGGTATCGATTTCACCTTATTCGTGATTGACGAGGGAGATGCTGCAGTCAATGCAAACATTGCCTATTTCTATGACCCATCTGCTGGTGAAGACGCCTTCCTCAATTACTTACAGAATCGTGAGAACACGAAGGTTACAAAGTTTGATGCATTTGATAATAACACTATCCAACCTGAAACCTTACAACAATTTGATGCGGTCGTAATCGGCTCTTTCGCACAAAATTCTCCTCACGCTTCAGTTATTAAAGAGGCAATGCCGTGGGTGCCTATGCTCAACCTTAATTCCAAACTCTATGCAGCATGGGGATATGGTGAAGAAGTACCACAAGAAATGCCTATCGGTATTGTTAGCGACAGAAAGAGTCCACTTTTCAACAACGTGGAATTGATGGAAGTTGACGGTATGTATATCGTTGAACTCTCTGCAGAACCATTGATTGGTATTAAGTTAGGTGAATATTTCAACGGTGATGCTACTCCCATTGTATGCGGTGATAGTGAAACACCATTGGCACACTTGCACAATGCCAATCACAATAGTTACATCTTCTTGCCAGGCAATGCCTCTCCTACACCTGCCATGTTGCAAATCGTAAGCAATGCAATTGACATGCTTATCGATTCCAAGAGCGAAATCACGAAGACTCCTGCTCCTGTTATCTCTTACGAGTATAAGGACATGAATACCAACGTAACCATTACGCCTTCAAGGAATCTTCCGAAGACTCGCTTGTTCTACACCACCGACGGAACGGAACCAAACGAAGCAAGTGCTGAATATACGGACGTTATCAACCTTACTTCAGCTACTACGGTGAAAGCGGTTGCCATAGCCGAGGGTTATCTCTTAAGCGATGTTACCGAACAAGAAATTGAAATCAAGTCGCAACCAAAGACTCCTCAAATCTCATACGAAGAAAGCGACGGATTCACCACCATCACGATTACCAGCGAAAGCGAAGACGCTGAGGTATGGTACAACTTCAACGAGACAACAGATACCATCATATCATCTAAGTACACTGAACCCATCGTTATCACCATGCCTGCAAACATTACGGTATTCTCCGTAGCTGGTGGAGCAGTATGGTCAGAGATTGCACAACAACGCATACTTGTGAAGAACCCACGAGTGGTGATTGACGTTGCCGCTCACTTCCGTGCTCCTAAATGGGATAATATTTCCAATGGTAGCGGTCTTTTCTCATGGGGAAAGAGTGCAGCATCCATGTACGAAGGTGAAGGTGATGAGATCATTGTAGACCCAGAAACCGGTGAGGAAACAATTGCACACGGAGCAGAGAAAGAATATGAAACCATCGACGAGCCAGGTGATGACCCACAATGGGTAATCATGTCTAAGGGACAATCCGTAATATGGCAAAGCAATGGTCCTTCTACTACAACCATCGGTTCAAACGAAGGCGGTTACTTCCCAGCAACTGCTGAAGACATCGACGAACGATTCCCCGTAACCAGCTACGATATTCAATTCTACAAGATACAATCTGGCGAACCAGCTAATGCAGTTATCCAGTCAAAGAATAAGTATCAAGCTCCTCTTGACGTTGTTACAATTGCCAACATGCAAGGCGGTCCTGTTAGCGTACAAGTATCTGCCGATGGTGTAAACTGGACAAATGTTGGTGATGATATTGAGGCTACGGGGTACACACGTATGTGGAAGAAGTACACCAATAGCTACAATGGCAACGATGAAGTATATGTTCGCTTAGCACAAACGACAGGTACACTCGGCGCAAAGATATTCGACATCTATATTGCCAATGCCGGTGAGGAATCAAAGAAGTTGCTTGAAGAACTCAACGAGGAATACACCAACGGAATCCAAGACATTTCTTATTCTACGAAGAAGATTGCCGCAGGTATCTACAACCTTAATGGTGCTCGCGTAAATACTCTCCAACGTGGAATCAACATCGTAGTTTACGGTGACGGACAAGTTAAGAAAGTTCTCGTGAAATAACATTTTCATAATATCATAAGATGGATTTCCCATCTACGCAAAGAAATGAGCTTGGCAAATCGTCAAGCTCATTTCATTTACCATACTCTATGCATTTCACGAATTGATAGGCACAAGCGTAATTACATCGGGGTGCATAAATTTCCTTTCTTTGCCTTTTTCTTATTTTTCTCCAAGACCTCCCGTCGTTTTTCATAAAATCCTAAGTATTAAGGAGTTGTAAAACGGAAAGTCTTGAAAGACCTCATGTAAGACCTCCCATAGACCTCCCCTAACACCTCCCGTCTTGCCGACCAGGTTTTCGATAGACTCTTCTTCCGCTCTCTCATTTCAAGTCTATCAGAATATAGCTTCATCGAACATTTATTTTGCGAGCTTATTCAAGCACCAACATGAGGTCTTACGGGAGGTCTATGGGAGGTCTTACGGGAGGTCTTAGGTGAGGTCTTGAAATAATCAACTCATTGATAATATGATAATTAGCATAAAAAAACGGGAGGTCTTGATAAAAATGAAGAATGAAGAATCGACAATTCGCAATTAGGCTATTTTACTCACTAAACACTAAACGCTCAACACTAAACACTAAACACAAACCATATGTTTAGACAACGTAAACCATAACTTTGTATGCTGTAAAACATTCGTTTGTAAAGCACAAATCAACACCTAAATAACACCCAATTGATGGAGGAAAACCGACAATATGCAAACGGGACAAATAAACCTTACTGCAAACAACCATGCTTGATAAAGGGAGCCTCGCAACGTTCCCCAATTGGTGTATTCATCCTTTACGATTTGTTGAGGAACAAACCAACCAACGAAAATACAGGTGAGGAATGAACCTAAGGGTAATAAGAATTGAGCAGTTAGGTGATCGCAGAAATCAAGGAAAGGCATTCCCATAAGCGAAAGACCGTCTACCGCACCCATTGACAATGAACAAAAGATTCCTATCACACAACAAACCACCGTTTCAATCCATGCTCCACGATTCCTACTGATGTGCAATTCCTCATAAAAGAAAGCCGTTCCAATCTCATGCATAGAGATGGTAGAGGTTAGAGCAGCCAATGCTAATAGTCCATAGAATAAGATGACAATGACGAATCCCAATCCTGCAATGCCAGCAAAAGCCTGATGGAACACATTGGGTAAAGTGATGAAAATAAGAGATGGTCCACTATCGGGATTCACTCCCACGGAAAAGGCCGAAGGGAATATCATCAATCCCGCAAGAATGGCAATAAGCGTATCAAGAAGGGCTATCTGACAAGCCGACCTCATCAGGTTGGTCTGTCTGCTGAAATACGAAGCGTAAGTACAAAGACACGCCGTACCCAATGAAAGCGAAAAGAATGCCTGTCCCATCGACTCCAACAACATATTACGATTGATTTTCGTGAAATCGGGCTTAAACAAGAATTCAATTCCTTTCGTTGCTCCTGGCAACATACACGATGCTATCACAATAACAATCATCAGCACGAGAAGCGTAGGCATCAATAAGTTAGAAGTCTTCTCAATTCCATTTCTCACACCATGCACCACAACGAAATGAGTCAATACGATAAAGGCAATTGTCCAGAAAACGGGTTTGATAGGATTAGTGGAAAACTCTTTGAAATAATCCATCACATATTGAGCATCGCCCATCAGTTGTCCTGTAACTGAGGCGAAAAGATATTGTAAGCACCAACCAGCCACCACCGCATAGAATCCAAGAATAATCATCGACGTAATCACGCCCATATAACCTATGATTTGCCAGGGTTTACCTCGAGAAAGCATCTTATAAGCACGTGCAGCGTTGGCAGACGAATGACGCCCGATGATAAATTCACTCATCATTCCAGGTATTCCCAACAAGAAGACAAAGACTAAATAGATTAAGATAAATGCCGCCCCACCATTCTGACCGGTCATATAGGGAAATCGCCAAATATTACCCAAACCCACCGCGGAACCTGCCGTAGCGAGTATAACACCTATCTTTGTGCCGAAATTGCCTCTCTCTGATTGATTCATGATGCTATTGGAATGAGTAAATCCAGATACTAAACGAACATTCTAAATACTAAATAATCCCAAACTGATGCAGGAATATCGCCAAGATGCAGAGGGGACAAATAAATCGAATCAAGAACAAATAGCATTGAAAGAACGTTCCTTTGAGTGTTCCCCAATTAGTAAACTCATTGCGAACGATATCCTTTGGTACGTACCAACCCAAGAATAGACAAGTAAGGAAACCACCAACAGGCAAGAATATCTGTCCTGTGACAAAGTCGAAAATATCAAACAACGACTTCCCATAGAGTTGCAAGTAATCCATATCTCCCAATGACAACGAACAGAATGCGCCTAAGATAAACGTGGTAACCGTAACGATGACTGCTCCCTTCTTTCGCGTAATGTGTAATTCCTCAAAGAAAAAGGCAGTACTTACCTCGTGAAGTGACATCAGAGAGGTAAGAGCCGCTAACGACAACAAGAGGTAGAACATCAAACTGATAATCCAACCGATGACGGGAAATCCCACAAATGCCTGATTGAATACATTGGGTAATGTAATGAAAATCAACGAAGGGCCACTATCTGGATTGATACCCACGGAGAAAGCAGCTGGGAATATCATCAATCCAGCCAATATTGCAACCATTGAATCGACCAATGACACTTGTACGGCAGACTTCAACAAATTGGTTTGTCTACTGAAATACGAAGCATACGTACAGATACACCCCATCGCAATGCTCAAGGAATAGAATGATTGTCCCAAGGCACCAAGGAACACGCCACTATCCACCTTCTCAAAATGAGGATGGAAGAGGAATGAAATACCTTTCTCAGCACCCGGTAACATACAAGAAGCCACGACGATGACTAACAAAAGAATAAACAAGGCAGGCATCAACATCTTAGATGCCTTTTCTATACCCCCTCGCACGCCATGAATAATGACGAAATGCGCAATCAGCAAGAATAACAATGTCCAAAAAACAGGACGGATTGGGTCTTGTGAAAAATTCTGGAAGTAGGAAGTGACATAATTAGGATCGCCTTTCAACTCACCCATAATGGACGAGAACACATATTGCAAGCACCATCCCGACACCACGGCATAATAACCAGTGATGAGGAATCCCGTAAGTACACCCATAAAGCCAACCACTTTCCATAGCGTTCCATTGGCGAGTTTGGAATAAGCACGTGCCGTATTGGATGCTCCATGTCTACCGATAATAAACTCGCTTACCATACATGGAATACCCAACACCAATACACATATTATATATATAAGGATAAATGCTGCACCACCATTCTGACCAGTCATATAAGGGAAACGCCATACGTTACCCAAGCCGACAGCAGAACCAGCGGTAGCAAGAATCACACCTAATTTACTTCCAAAATTCGCCCTTTCTTCTGACATATATAAAATAATTGCAGTAAAACAATGCAAAATTATAAAATAATTCTTACTTTTGCACCAAAATTGAAAGTAAACATGAATTATTTACGACATTTAGCAACAAAATATCCGATAACCTCCACTCTCATCATTATCATTTGGATACTTTGTCTCATTCCCGCTTTTCCAGAAACGCCATTAGATGACATTGACTTGATAGATAAATGGACTCACATCGCCATGTATGCGGGAACGTTTGGAATCATGTGGATTGAATACTTACGAAAAAACGATACCTATAATCGCAAGAAAATGCTATGGTTAGGTATCGTTGCTCCCATCCTCATGGGAGGATTGATTGAAATATTGCAAGCCAATTGTACGGGTGGAAGAAGAAGCGGCGAATGGCTGGACTTCTTTGCCGATGCAATTGGCGTCATCATAGCCGCTATCTTCGGTATTCTTCTGGTATGGTATCACGCCAAAGCGAGAACGGATTCCTAAGCATCTGCTTATTGTAGAAGCGATGGTCACCCGTTACTTCTATACCGATGAAATCGGGCTTTTCGTAGTTTTCCCATTCGCTTCTGAGCTCCACTTCTGCAAGAACGAGTCCTTCGTTGTCGCCATAGAACTCATCTACCTCAAACGTATGGTCGCCACATTTCACCAGATATCGGCGTTTATCTATCACGCCACCGCTACAAAGGCGCATTAGGTTTTCCGCCTCATCCATCGTAATCTCCTTTTCAAACTCATATCTCGTAAGCAATCCCACAAAAGGTTTCCCCTTGATGGTGAGATAAGCCTTATCGTCGCGAATACGAATGCGCACGGTGGCATTATCGCATGGAATATAGCCCTGTTTAATATGGCTACTTGAAAAGGCGGCGCGTTTAAATGCGTCGCCTTTCTTGACAAGAAACTTGCGTTCAATCTCCAATCCGCTCATGATGCAAGTATTGTAACATAAATCATGTAACAGATAGCCAATACTATCAACACTCCGAATATCCAATTAACGACTTTCTTGCCTTTTTTCTCTTGTTCTGCTTCGCGACGAGCGCGTTTAACCTTACTTTTTTCACTCATAGTTTTTATATTATTAAGTTATTCTTTTTCAAAAGGTAAGTGGTGAAAGAAGTTTGCGAAGAAACTTCATTCATCATCCGTAACGGGGAATTCCATCAAATAAGCCTTGATAAACTCATCTATCTTACCATCCATCACGCCATCCACGTCGGTGGTTTGGTAGTTAGTACGATGGTCTTTCACCCTTCTATCATCGAAGACGTAGCTTCGTATCTGACTTCCCCACTCTATTTTCTTCTTGCCAGCCTCTATCTTAGCCTGTGCTTCCAATCGCTTTTTCATGGCTCTATCATAGAGTTGTGATTTCAAGAGCAACAATGCTTTTTCCTTATTCTTGGGTTGGTCACGCGTCTCGGTATTCTCGATGAGGATTTCCTCTTCCTCTCCCGTATCGGGGTCAGTATACCAATAGCGCAAACGAACGCCAGACTCTACTTTATTGACATTCTGACCACCCGCACCACTTGAACGGAACGTATCCCAAGAAAGTTTTGAAGGATCCACATAAACCTCGATGGTATCGTCTACCAACGGGGAAACGAACACGGAGGCAAAGGAAGTCATGCGCTTACCTTGTGCGTTGAAAGGACTTACGCGCACCAAACGATGAACGCCATTCTCGCTTTTCAAATAACCATAAGCATATTCACCGCCTTCTATCTCCATGGTGACGCTCTTGATACCAGCCTCATCGCCTTCCTGCAAGTTGGAAATCGTTACTTTATGTCCGTGAGCCTCAGCCCATCGCATATACATACGCATGAGCATCTGTGCCCAATCTTGACTCTCCGTTCCACCAGCACCCGAATTGATTTTCAATACGCAATCCATCGGGTCTTCTTTTTGGCGCAACATATTCTTGAGTTCCAAGTCCTCTATGGCTTGAATTGCCTTTGCGTAGTCTTCGTCCACTTCCTCTTCCGTAACCATCTCATCATGGTAAAAGTCGAAAGCCAATTGCAACTCATCAGCCAATTGTCTGACATTCTGATAACCTTTAAGCCATTTCTCAATACCCTTGACTTTTTTCATTTGTTCTTGGGCGCGTTTCACGTCTTCCCAAAAATCAGGTGCTTGCGTGCGAAGTTGCTCTTCTTCAAACTCCACTTGCTTTTGGTCGATATTCAAGTAACGATGGAGTGCTTCAGCACGGTCTAATACATCTTTTAACTGGTCGGCTGTTATCATTCTACGTACATCTTATCAATAATATCCTTATAGTTTTTGCTTATGACAGGACGTTTAAGCTTCAACGTATTTGTGAGTTCGCCATTTTCCATTGAGAAATGGTGAGGCAACAACGTGATACGTTTGATTTGCTCATATTTTGCCAATGATTGTTGCAGAGTTTCCACACGTTCCATCATCATCTTCTGCACCGCTTCATTTTCACACAAATCTTCCCTGCTTTCAAAAGGCAAACCATGTTCTTTTGCCCAAGCCTCAATCAAGCGGAACTCAGGAACAATGAGAGCGGAAACAAACTTACGTTGGTCGGCAATCACCGCCACTTGGTCGATATACTTATCCACTAACAACATACCCTCAACCATTTGCGGAGCGATATACTTACCGTTGGAAGTCTTATATAAATCCTTGATACGATCGGTCAAGAACAACTCACCGTCGCGCATGTACCCAGCATCACCCGTATGGAAGAAACCATCCTCGTCGAATGCCTCAGCATTTACATCATCTCTCTTGTAATAACCAGGAGTAATGGTTGGACCCTTCAACAAGATCTCATTGTTTTCTCCGATTTTCACTTGAATGTCTCCAAGAGGACGACCAACGGAACCCACCGTACTAGTCATATTTCTATGGTCGCAAGAAACTGTCGCCAAGCTCTCCGTCAAACCATATCCAACAATCATATTAACACCGATGGAATGAACGAATTCTTCCACTTCGGGAGAAACATACGCTCCAGCAGTAGGGAAAACATTGGGATGGTCGAGTCCGATTTGTTGGCGAACCAAACTCAATATCGTTCTGTTTACGACCTTATATTTCAATGCCAACACCAATGGTGGACGTTTACAACGACAGAGATAATCGATATTATATCTCTTTCCAATGGCTAAAGCATATCTGAACAACTTTTGCTTGGTAGGACTTGCTTCATCTATCTTCTCTTTCACGCCAACATACACCTTTTCCCAGAAACGTGGAACTGACGACATACACGTAGGATGTGTCTCACGCATCGATTGTTGGATTTCCAAAGGATAGGTGTTGATGATGAGTTGCGCACCTTGAGTAATACAGAGGTAAGTCCAACCACGTTCAAAGATATGCGCGAAAGGCAAGAAGTTGATAACCCTATCATCTTCGCCTACTGGCACAACGCCATTGTGATTGCGCATTGCTGCAAAATACTGGCCATACGTCAGCAATACACCTTTCGAATTGCCTGTAGTACCACTGGTATAGATAATATTACAAACATCCTCAAACTTGGCTTGCTTCCACAACGCCTCCACTTGTGTCTGTCTTGGCAAGTTCGCTCCCAATGCGAGGAAGTCCTCGAAGTAAAGTGCATTGGGATCATGTGTTGAGATTCTCACGCTACGGTCAAAGATAATAATACGTTCCAACGTAGGACAAAGGGCAAAAATACGATGTGCCTTATCATATTGATCTTGCTCGCCTACGAAAAGGAAACGCACGTTGGCATCTTTCACCACGAATTGAATTTGCTGTTCACTGGATGTAGCATAAATGGGAATCGTAACAGCTCTAATCCCGTATGCACCGAAGTCGGTGTATAAATACTGAATGCAATTCTGGGCAAACACGGCAACATTCTCCTGTTGTTGAACGCCAAGATTCAACAACGCATTGCTTACCTGTTTCACTCGAAGAGAGAATTGGTTCCACGACACGGTCTTCCATTCATGACTGCCAAACATACGGAATGTAATGGCATCACGACTTCCATATTTTTTCGCTTGCTCATGAATGAGAATCGATAAATGTTGATTATTCTGCATACGCGTACATCATTAATTTATGCAAAGGTACTGCAATTCACGCAAAACACAAAGCAAAAATCGAAATTATTTCGTAAATTATTGGTTATTATAATGAAAAAAACGTATCTTTGTCGTATCAAAACTCATCATAATGCATACAAACATGACGCAATCAGAACTCCTTTCAGACGCTATTGCCCTTCTCAAGGACTTGATAGCAACACCTTCCATCAGTCGCGAAGAAGATGCAGCAGCACAAGTTTTCGAGAATCAACTTAAAGCATACGGATTAAAATACGAACGAAAAGGCAACAATATTTGGTGCCTTTCTCCTAAATGGGAAGAAGGAAAACCAACATTGTTACTCAATGCACATATAGATACCGTAAAACCCGTAGCATCATGGACTCGCAATCCTTTTGAACCTACGTTGGAAGATGATATTCTCTATGGATTGGGAAGTAATGATTGTGGCGGCGGTTTGGTAACGTTGTTGCAGGTTTATCGTTATTTTCAGGAACACGAATCACCTTACAATTTGATTTACTTGGCATCTGCAGAGGAAGAAGTATCGGGAGCCAATGGCATCAGTTGCGTTTTGCCACTATTGCCAAAGATAGACGTAGCGATAGTAGGTGAACCTACGAACATGCAACCAGCTGTGGCTGAAAAGGGATTGATGGTGATAGACATGACTTCCCACGGCAAGAGTGGACATGCTGCTCGAAACGAGGGCGTTAATGCCATCTACGAGATGCTTGATGACTTAACGTGGATTCGTAACTATCAATTCAAGAAAGAAAGTGAGTTTTTAGGTGCAACCAAGATGACCGTTACCATGATTAATGCAGGAACACAACACAACGTAATACCAGATGAATGCAAAGCCGTTATTGACGTGAGGACGAATGAATACTATCAGAACGAATTTCTGTTTGAGTTTTTACGCAAGCACCTTCATTCCGATGTCAAGGCTCGTTCGTTTCGCCTACATTCCTCACACATAGACATCAATCATCCCTTGATTCAGAAATGCATTAGCATGGGTAAGAAACCGTTTGGTTCTCCAACGTTAAGCGACCAAGCACTCATGCCATTCCCATCGTTTAAGATGGGACCAGGCGAATCGTATCGTTCACATTCCGCCAACGAATTCATTCGTATCAGCGAAATGCAACGAGCGATTGAAGAATATATCCAATTGATTGGTTTATCTTCTTAACCAAGCTTCTGGATTGAGTTTTGAGGTTTCCTTTCGTAATTGGAACTGAAGAACATTATCTGTTCCTACAGAACCAAGTACTTGTCCTGTACTCACCTTTTGTCCTTTGTTGACTCCAACGGATTTCAAGTTGCAATAGACGGAGATATAGGAACCATGACGCACCATGACAACCATCGTTCCTGAGAAACTAAATACTGCACTGACTTCGCCATCATAGATGGAACGAGCCATACAACCAGGACTTCCCATAATGTTAATGCCCTTGTTGTCAAGCGTTACGTTGCGCAATCCCTCAACGGCATATTGACCGAAATGGCTGACAACCTTATATTTACCTGTGATTGGCATAGGTAAACGTCCTTTGTTGGCTTCAAAACCACCGCTAAGCATTCGGTCCACCGTACTCATGCGCATACCTTCTTCGTTGACTTTTGTAGCTTCGGCAATCTCACGTTCTGAACGTTCGGCTTCAGCCGCGGCTTTACGTTCGGCGGCCAAACGTAGTGTTTCCGCTTCACGGGCAGCCTGTTCTGCACGAGCCTTTCGTTCGGCAGCAGCACGAAGATTAGCTTCACGCGCATCTTCTCGTCTTGCCTTCTCCGCTTCAAGAGCGGCAGCACGTGCCTCTGCTTTCGCCTTGGCCTCACGTTCCTTTGCCTCGGCAATACGACGTGCATTTTCTTTAGCAGCAGCTTCGGCGGCAGCTTTCTTGCGAGCCAACTCATCAGCACGTTTCTTGGCAGCAGCTTCGGCGGCAGCCTTTCTCTTTGCTTCCGCTCCTGCTCTTGCGCGAGCCTTTTCTACTTCAATGGCTATCAAACGGTCGATTTGCGCATTCAAAGCAGCGTCTTTCTTATGTTGTTCGGCAATAATACCCTGAATGCTCTTTTGTTGTTGTTGCAACGAAGAAACCATCTTCTTTTGTTCGTCTTGCTGACCTTCTAATGCAATTCGCTCTTTCTTACCTTTGGAAAGCAATGCGTTTTTCTGTCCTTTAACGGTTTCCAATTGTTGGTATTTCTCGTTCACTTGGTTTTGTTTCGACTTCACCAAATCGCCTTGCGCCCTCTGGTAATCAGCATATTGACGCACGAAACGCATACGACGAAACATTTCGGAGAAGTTCTTGGCAGAAAATACGAACATTAACTTATCTTGCACCTTACGGTAACGAGCCATATATCTCATCGACTTGATATACTTCAACTTACGATCTTTCAATTGGTCTTGCAACGTAGACAATTGCGCTTTCAAGATATCTATATC
>OCTX012021307.1_pt1 | contig 17854 bp, 18 predicted proteins | sample 1539691 | NCBI WGS metagenome assembly OCTX01 (sample SAMN02144231, study PRJEB22623) | gut metagenome | biome: sheep rumen | host: Ovis aries | place: New Zealand | reverse complement strand
CTTACGGTTTTCACCCCAGCATATAATCGGGCACACACTTTAGGCAGAACGTATCAAAGTCTTTGCCGCCAGACATGCAAAGACTTTTGCTGGTTGGTTGTCGATGACGGGAGTACAGACAATACCCATCAATTGGTGGCATCGTGGGTAGATGCGTCACAAGCTACAGCAGATTTCAGTGGACAATGCGAGGCTGGTTTTTCAATTCGGTATATCTGGAAAGAGAATGGTGGCTTGCATACGGGATACAATACAGCTTATGCAAACATTGATACTGAGTTATGTGTTTGTATTGACAGTGATGACTGGATGCCTGATGATGCCGTAGAGAAGATTACTCGTTGTTGGCAAGAAAAAGGGTCTTCTAAGTATGCCGGTATCATGGGATTGGACTTTGATACCAAAGGGAAGCCATTGGGCGGCTTTTTCCCGGACGATCTCCATGAAGCCTATTTCCTTGATATGTACATTAACAATATCCATCGGGCCGATACCAAGGAAGTGATGCGTACCGAACTGATGAAGCAAGTTGCGCCGCAAGTGGGCTTTGAAGGAGAAAAAAACTTCAACCCTGTTTATATGCTTCTCCAGGTGTGTGATGATTACCCGCTAATAGTGCTTAATGAAAACCTTTGTATTGTCGAATATCAGCAGGACGATAGCATGTCGCGTGGTATCTATCGTCAATATATGAATAGTCCTCGCAGTTTTGCCAAGTTGCGTTTGTTGGAGATGAACTTGAAACGCAATACATTCAAGCATCGTTTCCGCTCGGCTGTTCATTATATTTCAAGCTGTTTGATTGCAAAAGACAAAAATTGGCTAAAACAGGCATCAAACAAATGGTTGGTTCTCATGGCTGCTCCGTTTGGTCTTGTTTTGTCCTTCTTTATTAAGTCAAAAGCCAAGAAATGAAGTATTCAGTCGCCATACGAACATTAGGCACTTCAGGCGAGAAGTTTGTCCGTGAATTGGAATCAATCCAGCGTCAAACTCTTCAACCTGAGAAAGTGGTCATTTATATAGCGGAGGGCTATAATAGACCTGAATATACTATCGGCAAGGAAAAGTATGTTTGGGTCAAGAAAGGAATGATGTCACAAAGGATTCTGCGCTATGATGAAATTGAATCACCACTACTGCTGTTGCTCGACGATGATATAGAGTTAGCTCCTGATAGTGCCGAAAAACTTATTAGAGCAATGGAAGAGAATCAATTGGATTGCATTGCACCCGATACATTCCGGAATCATAGAATGCCTTTATCTAGAAAAATTCATGCAGGGGTTACTAATCTGGTGTTCCCTCATTATGGTGACAAATGGGCTTTTAAGATTCATGCTAATGGTAGCTTCAGTTATAACAATAATGTTAAAAAAGACGTTTACCTCTCTCAGAGTGCTGCAGGACCAGCCTCATTATGGAAAAAAGAGGCTTTCTTGGCATTACATCTGGATGATGAATTGTGGCTTGAGCGATTTGGATTTCCGTTTGGAGAAGATGCCTTGACATACCATAAATTGTATAAGAATGGGTTTAGGTTGGGCGTTCATTACAATAGCGGAGTAAAGAACCTGGATGGGAAATCCTCGAGTGGGGCTTTTCAACGCAATACAAGGAAGTTTTATGTCCGTTCAATCGCTTCTCTGTTGATTTGGTATCGAATTTGTTTTAGCCCTTCGAATTTATCAATCTTTAAGAAGATTTGGGCTGTGTTTTCCTTTTCGATTAAAGCCATATGGCTCTTATTAGTGAATATCTTAGCTGCTATCCGATTAATGAGGCCTCAGGTGATATATTATTATCTGAAAGGACTTTGTGATGGAATCAGACTGATTTGTTCGAAGGTTTTTCAGTCTCTTCCCAACTATGTGGTACGGTAAATAAAGATGAAGATTCTTCACGTCATCACATCACTTTATAACGGTGGAGCAGAGCGCTTGATGGTGGATCTGCTTCCTCGCTTAAGAGACTATGGTAACATCGAGGTGGATTTGCTGCTGTTCAATGGCGTGGAAACCTTCTTCAAGAAAGAGCTACAGCAGAAAGGCATTAAAATCATTTCTCTTACGACTACTAATGATGTTTATCATCCACGCCGCTTGCTGAGACTTCGTCGTATTATTCGGCAATATGATATTGTGCATACTCACAACACCGCCTGTCAGTTTTATGTTGCGTTAGCCACTTGTCTAATGCGCAACAAGCCTCTCTTGGTGACTACCGAGCACAATTCAACCAACAGGAGGCGTGCAAAAGCATGGCTAAAACCCTTTGATCGGTGGATGTATAATCGATATGCTGCTATCGTGTGTATTGCTGAGCAAACACGTCGCAACCTCATAAACTATATCGGTGATAACAATCGTCTCTATACCATAAACAATGGTGTGGATGTAAAGAGATTTATCAAACCGATAGGTCAGATAGCCAATAAACATGAATTTGTTGTTACAATGGTGGCTGCCTTCAGACCACAGAAAGATTTTGAAACTTTATTGCGGGCGATGAACAGCATGCCGGCTAATTACCGCCTTTGGATTGTGGGTGGAGGTGATAGGCACGAAGGTGAACGCATAAAGGCATACAGCACTAGTCTTGGCTTGGATAAAAGAGTGGAGTTTCTAGGAGTACGTAAAGACGTTCCAGGCATTTTAGAGAAGAGTGATATCGTCGTTCTTTCATCACACTGGGAGGGACTGTCTTTATCAAGTATAGAAGGCATGGCTTGTGGACGTCCATTTGTCGCAAGTGACGTGGATGGCCTTCATGATATTGTGAACGGGGCAGGTCTTCTCTTTCCTGAAGGAGACGATAAGGAATTGGCGAACCAAATTCAATATCTGTGCGAGCATCCTGATGAATATAATCAAGTTGCTTTGCGCTGTCAGAAGCGTGCTCGTCAATATGATATATCTATTATGGCCAAGGAGTATCTTGGGCTATATAAAGAATTGACAACCAACCACTAGATATATGGCAAGGATTTCGGTGATTATGGGCATCTATAATTGTGCTTCAACATTGGTTGAAGCACTTGATTCCCTGTACGCCCAAACTTATCAAGATTTTAAGATAATCTTGTGTGAAGACGGTTCGACGGATAATACCTATGAAGTTGCTCTGCATTACGCTTCGGCGCATGACAATATTATATTGCTACGCAACGATAAGAATATGGGATTGAATTTTACCCTTAACCGTTGCCTCGAGCTGGTTGATACCGAGTATGTTGCCCGTATGGATGGTGATGATATCTCGCTTCCTACTCGTTTCGAGAAAGAAATTGATTTTCTCGACAGCCATCCAGAATTTGCCATAGTCAGTTGCCCAATGATTTATTTTGATGAAGGTGGTGACTTTCGTACTGGTAGAGCAACTGCTTTTCCCCAAAAGATGTCTCTTATTTATGGCTCTCCATTTTGTCATGCACCTTGTATGGGTCGAACAACTGTATTCAAAGCAATTGGTGGATATAGTGTGGGAAAAAGATATTTGAGGATTGAGGATTACGTACTTTGGACAAAGCTTTATGCCGCAGGTTATGAGGGCGCAAACCTACAAGAGCCATTGTATAAGATGCGAGATGATCGCAATGCCCTAAAGCGTAGGACCTTCAGGGCAAGATGGAACTCTACTGTCGCAAAATTAGAGGCCTATCCTAAATTGGGTATACCGTTGAAGTATTACCCAATAGCCTTACGACCAGTTTTGATAGGATTATTGCCCTCTTGTTTATATACATATTTACGCAATCGTCGTCATAATGTCAATTTTTAGAACAAAGGAAACATATCAAGAAATGTGTAAGAACTCTGGGCTCTTGCATAAACTTACTGATGAGGAGCATCATAGCCTTCAGTTACATTTGTGTAAAATGTACAAAGAGTTAGAGGCATTATGCGATAAGCATAACCTTACAATAATGATGGCGTTTGGATCCGCACTTGGAGCTGTTCGGCACAAGGGTTTTATTCCATGGGATGATGATATGGATCTTTTTATGCCTCGAGCCGATTATGATCAATTAATTCGAGTCTTTGCTGAAGAGTTGCCTGATAATTACGTGATATATGCCCCAAATAGTTCTAATGGAGCTATTGCCCGTTTTGCTAAATTAGTTGATAAGAATACCCGTTTTGTGGAAGTTGAAAACGAAACAATAGATCGGTATGCTGGGGTTTTTATAGATATCTTTCCGCTCGATTCCATATCAACAAACAGTTTAAAGAATAAGGTAAAAAGGGTAATCTCAATGCTCCTGATATATTTGACGGCTTCTGTTAACCATTATCAATCTCATAGTAAGATATATAAATCACTGATGTGCAAAAGTCGAAAAGGCGCATTTAACTATTGGTTTCGCAATAGTATCGGATTTCTTTTCTCATTTATGAGTGTTCAACGGTGGTACAACTTGGTCGATATCTTTTGTCGAAATGCATCAATAGCCAACTATGTTGATTTTGTCCAAAGTGACTATCGGTGGAAACCACTAGAATGTAATTTGTTTTTTCCGCCAGTACGTGGAGAGTTTGAAGGTATGCAGGTCTATTTGCCACATTATCCTGAAGAGTATCTTAAGATGGAATTTGGTAACTGGAAACAGATACCACCTGAGGATAAACGTCCAGAACATTATGTTGTTGAATTTAAAATATAACTCAATATGTTGAATTTTACAGTAGGGCCTGTCATGTCAAGTGATCAGGTGAGAGCGATTGGTCGAGAGCAGGTGCCTTATTTTAGGACATCAGAGTTTTCTGAATTAATGATGGAATGCGAGAGCCTACTCACTGAGTTTACTGGAGCACCCATGAATTCGCGCTCATTGTTCATTACAGGTTCTGGAACCGCATCTATGGAGGCGGTGGTAATGAATGCTTTTACATCTGAAGATAGAGTTTTGGTTGTAAATGGTGGGAGTTTTGGCCACAGATTTGTGGAATTATGTGAATTACACGGAATCCCTCATGCATCGATTGATTTAAAATTTGGTGAACCACTGATGAATCAACACCTTGAAAAGTTTGAAAGTAAGGGATTTACTGGGTTTCTTGTTAATATGCATGAGACATCAACCGGCGTTCTGTATGATATGAATCTCATCAGTGAATTCTGTAAACGGAATTCTCTTTTCTTGGTTGTTGATGCGATTAGTTCATTCCTTGCTGACCCTTTCAATATGCGTGAACTCGATGCACAGGTGATGATTACTGGTTCGCAAAAGGCTCTTGCTTGTCCTCCGGGCATATCAATTATCGTCCTATCGGGTAAGGCCGTTGATAGGGTCTATAGCAATAAGTCACGATGCATGTATTTCGATTTAAAGGATGCTCTTAAAAACGGAGAACGAGGTCAGACACCATTCACTCCGGCTGTCGGAATTATTAGACAGATTTATGCCAGATTAAAAGAAATTCAATCAGCTGGAGGAGTTGAATCCGAGATTAGAAGAATTGCTGGTATTGCCAGTGACTTCAGAGCGAAAATTGCAGACCTTCCTTTAGAAGTCTTTTCTCCTTCTATGTCTAATGCTGTAACCCCCCTTCATCCTCACCATGCTTCAGCTCACCAAATATTCTTGACCCTAAAAGATGAATACGGAATTTGGATTTGTCCAAATGGAGGCGAATTGAGAGATAGTGTTTTCCGTGTGGGACATATTGGTTACATAACTCTTGAAGACAATACCACTCTTGTTAATGCATTAAAAGATATGCAGCAAAGGGGACTTATATAATCCAATCATGATAAAATGAAGAAAGTAATAACATATGGTACATATGATCTTTTGCACTATGGCCACATTCGCTTGCTCGAAAGGGCTAAGGCTTTGGGTGACTATCTGATTGTTGGGGTAACTGCAGATAACTTTGACCTTGCCCGGGGCAAGATTAATGTCCAGCAATCTGTCATGGAACGCATCGATGCCGTCCGCGCCACAGGATTGGCAGACGAGATTATCGTTGAGGAATATGAGGGTCAAAAGATTGACGATATCCGCCGGAAGGATGTAGATATATTTGCTATCGGGAGTGATTGGTTAGGCAAATTTGATTATCTCAAGGAGTTTTGCGAGGTTGTATATCTCGAGCGAACAAAGGGCGTATCTAGTTCTGAACTTCGCGCAGAGAAGCGTGAAGTCTCTATTGGGCTTGTGGGGGAATCGACGATCCTCAACAAATTTGAGCGCGAAAGCCGGTATGTTAATGGGGTTAAGATAACTGGAGTTTACTCAAGGGATAAGGCGGATTTTTCTGATGAGTTAAAGTTATTGCCATTTATGCCAAATTACGATGATTTGTTGGACTTGTGTGATGCTGTCTATATTATCTCACAACCTAGGGAGCACTATATGCAAATCAAGCAAGCATTACATGCAGGAAAGCATGTATTGTGTGAGTCTCCAATAACAATAAGTCAAAAGGACTTTCACGAGCTCGTTGAGTTGGCAAAATCAAAAGGTTTAATTTTGATGGATGGGATAAAAACAGCTTATTCGACGGCCTACGACCGACTAGTTGTTTTAGCAAAAAGCGGTCGTATTGGTGACATTGTTTCGGTAGATGCGGTTTGCACTAGCATGTTTGATTTTGAACGTCATAAAGATAAGTCCAAAGTTTGGAACAGTATTACTGCATGGGGCCCCACGGCTATGTTGCCCATCTTCCATCTCTTGGGTACTGATTATACTCGGGCAGACATTGCGACACGTCTATATAAGCCAGGGAATGATTTTGATATCTTCACAAGAATCGCTTTTACTTATCCAAATGCAGTGGCTTCGATAAAGGTTGGCGTGGGCGTAAAGTCAGAAGGGGAACTTGTTATCTCGGGTACCAAGGGGTATATCTATGTGCCTGCGCCATGGTGGAAGACCGATTATTTTGAACTTCGGTATGAAAATCCGGCTGACAATAAACGCTATTTTTACAAGCTCGATGGAGAAGGAATCCGCTACGAAATAGTATCCTTTATCAAAGCTATTCAGACAGGACGTCCAAGTCCTTATCTGATGGATGCTATTTCGACAGCGATTATCTGTATCATTGAGTCGTACTACAATAAAACAGTTTTGTTGCTTTCCTGAGATTTTATGAATATTGTTGTCCGTAAAATGGATGAGAGTATTACTTGGGATGAACTTGCGGACCTCCTGCATGATTCTTTCAAGGAGAGGCTTGCTCAAGGCTTGCGATTCACCTGTTCTTTTTTATCTGCTGAGGAAATTAAGCAGAAATGTAAGGACGGGGTCGTGCTTGTAGCATTGGATATTGATAGTGGAAGCCAGTTGGTGGGGACCGTTGCTTTCAAAAAATTGTCCAAGAGCAAAGCAGAACATTTCAATCTTGCGATAAAGCCATCCTTTAAGCATAGAGGCGTAGCTACACAATTACTTAATGCATTGTTGGATTTGACGATACAAAATGGTTGTGACCATATTGTATCAGATACGGCAGATTGTGCATCTAGCTCGGTATTGTGGCACAAAAAGAACGGTTTCTATCCTGTTTATCTTCGTTCTTTCTCCTCAACCAATTATTACTCGATTGTTTTCAGAAAACAATTACATTACCATTGGTTCTATTCTAATGCCGCTTGTTGTGCTTTGTGCTTTGCTTTATCATCAAATGCTTATAAGTTGTTTCGCAATATCAATGGCTCGTTAACTGGATTTGGGAGAATTGTTAACTTTTTTAGAAAAGAATAATGGAAGAACTATCATTGCATGAGATTCAGAAATATTGTCTCGATGTCTTACTACATATCCATGATTTCTGTATGGCGCAGAATATACCTTATACGCTAGCTTATGGAACACTTATTGGCGCAGTGCGCCACAGTGGGTTTATTCCTTGGGATGATGATATTGATATTATTATGACGAGAGACAATTTTGAACGCTTCATGGTTGAATATAAACCCAGTGAAGGTTTTATGCTTGTCGCGCCAGAAGACAAGAAATCATATATTGCATTCGCAAGAATGTGTGATTGTAAGTATACAGTAGCGGCTTGTCGTACACCATGGAGCGGATATACCACTGGTGTATGGGTGGATATTTTTCCCATGGACTCTATCGATGATGATGAAAATAGTCACAAGTATCGATATGAAATAATTCATGAGCGGTGGGCGAAACTGGCCATACCTCGTGGCGCAAAATCCTCTTTATCAATGCAGTGGGGGGTGAAGGATAATTTCAAAATTCTCATTAAGAAACTGATTTCATTTAATGGCATGGGGCTAAGAAACAAAGTGGAATCATTTATGTGCATGATTCATGATAATAATTATGATGATTCTTATCATTGTGCTCAACTTGCATGTTGTGATGAGTATGGTTTCTATGAGAAAAAAGACTTCGAGGAATATACATCACTTGAGTTTGAAGGGCACCAGTTATGTGTAATTAGGCAATATGATAAGTTTTTACGCATGTTATATGGAAACTATATGCAGCTTCCTCCTGAAGAGATGCAACAACCTAAACAGTATGGGAGTGTTCGCTTTTACCATAAATAAGTAAATCCGTCACCAATGAAAAAGATTATTCGTAGTTCTACGGTGCCGCAGTCGTTGAATACGTTCTGTAAAGGTATGTTGAAGGAACTGTCGCAGGAGTATGAGGTGGTGGCTGTGTCATCACCAGGTGAAGCGCTTGACAGGGTAAGGCAACGCGAAGGGGTGCGCACTATAGCGGTCCCAATGGCGCGGCACATATCACTCCTGAAGGACTTGAAGTCGCTATGGCGCATGTGGCGGGTGCTGCGCCGGGAGCGTCCTGACATGATCCACTCGATGACGCCTAAGGCTGGCCTTATGAGCATGGTCGGCGGCTGGCTGGCCGGCGTCCCCGTGCGTGTACACACGTTCACGGGACTGGTTTGGCCTACCGCTACTGGCTTGAAGCGCCGCATCCTGATGGCAACAGATTGGCTGACTTGCGCTTGTGCTACGCACGTTATCCCCGAAGGGGAGGGCGTGAAGAGCGATTTGCTCAATCACCGCATCACCCGCAAACCAATCCACGTCCTGGGATATGGTAACGTGATGGGCATTGATTTGGAGCGTTATAACCCTCAGAATTATGAGACGATTGCTCATGAGGGATTTACTTTTGTGTTCGTGGGCCGCATTGTGCGTGACAAGGGCATTAATGAGTTGGTCGCTGCGTTTGACCGTCTGCATAAAGAGTATGACAACACGCGATTAGTGCTTGTTGGACCTCGCGAAGATAATCTGGATCCGGTTTTGCCCGAAACCCTTCAACGCATCAATCTTGGCGATGGCATCGAATCGGTTGGCAGCCAAAAAGATGTAAGACCCTTCTATGCCCAAGCCGATGCCCTGGTTTTTCCCAGTTATCGAGAAGGTTTCCCCAATGTGGTGATCGAGGCGGGTGCTATGAGCCTAGCTAGCATAGTCACTGATATCAACGGTTCGCGCGAAATTATCATCGATGGTCAGAACGGCATCATCGTTCCATCCCAGAACGAGGAGGCACTATACCAAGCAATGAAACGATTTGTAGAGCACCCCGATGAAGTGGAGACAATGGCCGCTAATGCTAGACCTCTCATTGCTTCTCGCTACGAACAAGGCTATGTCAGGCAATGCCTATATGACTTCTATAAAGAGATTCTGAAAGATTAAGATGAAATTATATCGTGATTGTATCAAGCGGGTGTTGGGTTTCAGCATCGCTCTTGTGGCTATTACTTGTCTCTTGCCGCTGCTGCTAGTGGTGACGATATGGCTGCACTTCGCCAACAAGGGGGCTGGCGCTTTTTTCCTGCAGGAACGCCCAGGCAAGGATGGCAAGATTTTTAAGATCATCAAATACAAGACAATGACCGATGAGCGTGACGCTAATGGCAAACTGCTGCCTGACGCTCGGCGATTGACTAGGGTAGGGCGTTTTGTCCGCTCAACAAGCATAGATGAACTGCCCCAACTCTTCAATGTGCTCAAGGGCGACATGGCACTGATAGGGCCCCGTCCGCTGTTGGTTCAGTACCTGCCCCTTTACTCTCCTGAACAGGCGCGCCGCCACGAGGTGCGACCTGGCATCACAGGATGGGCACAATGCCATGGACGCAACACCCTGTCATGGCACGACAAATTCAAGCACGACGTGTGGTATGTGGACCACTGCAGCTTCATGACAGACGTGAAAGTAATACTTACTACGATAAAGAAAGTGATCGTTCGGGATGGTATATCCCAAAACGGTCAAGCAACAATGGAAACTTTTAACGGTAATAACTGATGTATCTATACGGAGCAAGCGGACACGCTAAAGTCATTATTGACATATTAAATGCATCTGGAATCAAGGTCGATGCATTGTTTGACGATGACCTCTCAATCAAGGAGTTGCTGTCTATTCCTGTCAAGCACCACTGGAATGGCGAATCCCCGGTTGTGGTAAGTGTGGGTAATAATCTCTCCCGAAGGCAGATCGCTGAAAAGCTAGGCTGCGAATTCGGTACAGTTATTCACCCGACAGCTGTAGTTTCTCCCAATTCTATCGTTGGAGAGGGTACTGTGATCATGCAAGGATCTGTGATTCAGAGTGATGTGAAAATGGGAAAGCATTGCATCTTGAACACAGGAGCTTCAATTGACCATGAGTGTATCATTGGCGACTATGTCCACATCTCGCCTCAAGCTACCCTATGTGGAAATGTTCAGGTGGGAGAAGGAGCTTGGATTGGAGCAGCGGCTGTAGTCATACCAGGTGTTAAGATTGGCAAGTGGTGTACAGTTGGAGCTGGCAGTGTTGTGGTAAGTGACGTGCCAGATGGAGCGACTGCCTATGGCAACCCATGTCGAATTAGAACAAAGCCCGCGATTCCGTATAGCGATCCCACAGCATCTTGCGCAAAACGCATTGCTATCTATGGTGCTGGCGGACTTGGGCGCGAAGTGGCTGGCGGCATACAACGTATTAACAATGCCGGGCGGCAGCAGTGGGAGATTGTTGGCTTCTTCGATGATAATATCCCGGTGGGGACAAAGGTATCGCACTTCGGACAAGTGCTTGGTGGTATTAATGAGCTCAACGCATTCAGTGAGCCTCTGGCACTGGCGATTGCTGTCGGGGCGACAAAAACAAGAAAACTCATCCATGATCGCATTATTAACCCTAACATCAGTTTCCCCAATCTGATAGCTCCGTCGTTCAGGGTTCTTGATAGGCAAACCTTTGAGATTGGTGAGGGCAATATCATCCAGGATAACTGTAGCGTTACTTGTGATGTAAAGATTGGCAACTTCAACGTTTTCAATGGCTCTAATGCGTTGGGACATGACGTCAAAGTCGGCGACTTCAATGTGCTGATGCCTGGCGTGCGCTTGTCTGGTGAGGTCAAACTGGGCACTTGCAATCTGCTGGGCGTGGACAGTATTGTGCTGCAACGCGTGAAGATTGGTGACAATGTCACTTTGGGCGCTGGCAGTGTGATGATGACCAAACCCAAAGATGGCTTCACTTACATCGGAGTGCCTGCCAAGAAATTTGATTTTGAATAATTAAACAATTGAGAAATAATGGAGTATAATCCTTTTTCGCTCAAGGGTAAAACCATTCTGGTCACTGGGGCATCGTCAGGCATTGGCCAGGCGACGGCTATCGAGTGTGCGCAGATGGGCGCTGAAGTGGTAATCACAGGGCGCGACACCGAGCGTCTGCAGGCAACAGCAGACCTCGTGGGGGCCCCTAAGGCGCTGATTGTCGCCGATTTAACTAACCAAGAGGATGTCGAGCGCTTGGTCGCTGCCTTGCCGCCACTTGATGGTGCCGTGCTGTGCGCGGGTAATTCAACGACATTGCCGCTGCAGTTCGGCTCTCGTGAGAAATTTGATGAAATGTTCAATGTCAATTTCTTCGCTCCTGTCGAGTTGTTGCGGCTGATGTACAAAAAGAAGGTTCTCCAGAAGGGAGCCTCGGTGGTACTGATAGCCTCGATTGGCGGTACTCACAGTTTCATGCCGGGCAATGGCGTGTATGGAGCATCCAAGGCTGCGCTCAACTCGCTGATGAAATATGCTGCCCGCGAGTATGCATCGCGCAAGATCAGGGTCAACAGCATCTGTCCCGGTATGGTGGACACCCCGCTCATCCATCGCGGGACTATCACCGAAGAACAACTGGCCGAGGACGCCAAGCGTTATCCGTTGGGCCGATATGGTAAACCCGATGATATCGCGAACGGTGTCGTTTACCTCCTGAGTGATGCTTCATCGTGGCTTACAGGGCACGATTTAGTCATAGATGGGGGCTTCTCGATATAGTTTTTTCTTGTTTATTTTGTGTTTTTCAAAATTGTATGTACTTTTGCCCGATAAATCTATAGAATTGAAAAATTAGGTACATAATATAACCAATATATGAATTTAGAGGACTTTATTGAAAACTTTGCGGCTCAGTTCGACGATACTGAACCAGAATTGTTTACCGCTGAAACACAATTCAAGCAATTGGATGAATGGTCATCCCTGGCTGCATTGTCGATTATCGCCATGGTTGACGATGAGTATGATGTGATTATCAAGGGTAATGACATCATCAGTTCTGATACCATCAAGGATTTGTTCGACGTCGTTGTAAAATTACGTGGATAAACCGCTGCCTTAGAACAGGCGCATCAATGGAATCAAAAGTAAAGGAAATTATAGCCCGTGTACTGAACGTGGCTTTTGACCGGATTACCGACGACTTGTCCTCGGGCGAAATCCCTGAGTGGGATTCTGTTGGTAATCTGGCAATTATTAGTACAATTGAGCAGGAACTTGACTTGGAGTTCCCGCTCGAAGATCTTTTCGATCTGACCTCTGTACGCTCAATAGTCGAGGAGGTCGAGAAACTCACAAATGTTTGACGCCCCCCACAGCATACTGCTGTGTGAAATTTCCAGGCATGCCATCGAAACCCCCGACAAGGTCGCTCTTGTCGAGGGCGATTTTCAAGTGACCTATGCCCAGCTGATAGCCCGCATCGAGCAGACGGCGTGTGCCTTGCTCGCATTGGGCCTGAAGCCTGGCGACCGCATCGTTCTGGCAGCGCAAAAGGAACTGTCTTTTGTCTATCATTATTTTGCGGCCCACTTGCTGGGAGTGGTCAATGTGGTAGTGGATGTGGCATCGCCCCGTGATCGTTTGGACTACATCATTGATGTGGTCAAACCATCGGCACTATTCAGTTCCGGACTTGAGGGTGTGAATGGGGTGCCATGTTATTCATTTAATCGACCAGAATCGGATGATGCCCACTCGGCTGATTTGACGTGGCCGACAGTTGATGTCAACGATGTGGCAGATGTCATGTTCACCACAGGAACTACTGGAGTTCCCAAGGGTGTGTGCCTGACTCATGCCAATATCGCTGGATCGGCGAGCAACACCAATGGCTTTATCGGCACCTGTTCCGACGACATCGAGGCTTTAGCGCTACCGCTGAGCCATTCGTTTGGCCTTGGACGCCTGCGTTGCGTGCTTATCGCGGGAGCTACACTGGTGCTGGTTGGCAATTTCGCTAACCTTAAGTCGTTTTTCTCTGTACTCGATGCCTGGCATGTGACAGGTTTTGGCATGGTGCCAGCGGTTTGGCAATACATTAAGCGGCTGAGTGGACGGCGCATTGCCCGCTTTGCTGAACAGTTGAAATATATTGAAATCGGCAGTGCCGCCTTGCCTATCGAGGACAAGCGGCTACTGATGGAAATTTTCCCCAATACGCGCCTGTGCATGCATTATGGCCTCACCGAGGCCTCACGCGCCATGTTCACCGAGTTCCATGCCAATGCCGGTAACTTGGAGACTGTAGGCCGTCCTGCTTCGTCATTGGTCGAGGCGTCGATTCGCGACGATGATGGCAATCCCGTTGCCAATGGCGTGGATGGCGAAATTTGCGTGCGTGGCAATATGGTTACCCGTTCCTATTTCAAACCCCATGACAACGCAGGCAGTTTTTATGGTGACTGGTTCCGCACTGGTGACTGGGGACATCGTGACGATGAGGGCAATTTCTATCTTACTGGCCGAAAAAAAGAGCTCATCAACGTCGGTGGCGAGAAAGTGAGCCCAGCAACTATCGAAGACGCGATACGTTCCCTTGGCATCACCGACTGTGCCTGTATCGCCGTGCCCGATCCCAACGGAGTATTGGGCGAGGTACCTAAAGCCTTTCTCCAAAAGGGTGACAATCAAGTCACTATCGAAGATATCAAACAGCAATTAACCCAATTGCTGCCACCACACGAGATACCCGTTGAGTGGGAATGGGTTGACAGCATTCCCCGCACTAGCTCAGGGAAAATACAACGATTAAAACTCAAACAATAGGATATGTCACAACTCACCATCAACAACGTGCGCATCGCAGGCATGAGCGCCTGTGTGCCCGCCACTGTCGAGGATAACCTCACACTTCCTATCTATAAGGACCAGAACGATGCCCTCAAGGTCATAGCATCGACAGGCATCGAACGCCACCACAAGGTAGAACCCGGCACAACGGCATCTGATCTCACGGTAAAGGCCGTGGAGCGCCTGCTGGCTGACATGGGGTGGGCGGCCGAGGACGTGGACTGTTTCGCCTATGTGTGCACGTCGCGAGACTATATTGCTCCACAGACGGCTTGCGTTCTTCAGGACAGGCTGAAGCTTCGCAGCGACTGCTGCGTGTTCGACTTGCCTTTTGGCTGCTCTGGTTGGGTCTATGGTATGAGTATTGTCGGCTCACTGATGTCACACGGAACATTCAAGCGTGCCATTCTGGTAGCTGCCGAGACCAATACTCAAAACCGCAATCCCCGCGATACCACGGTGCGCCCGCTGTTCGGCGATGCCGCCACGGCAACTGCGCTGGAATTCGATCCCGAGCATTCACGTCCCATGAATTTCATGTATGGTGTTGATGGCAAGGGATTTGACGCTGTTTGGGCTCCTTATGGTGGAATGCGTAATCCCGTCACTCCCGAGTCGCTGGAGGAGAAAGAGGTTTCGCCAGGCGTTTATCGTCGTGGCGTGGATATGGTAGTCAACGGCATGGACGTGTTTGGCTTCGCCATTAAACAGCCGCCTCGCTCCCTCAAGGAGTTGATTGCCACCTTCAATATTGATGTTGAGACGGTTGACCTGTTGCTCCTGCATCAAGCCAACAGGTTTATCGACGAGAAAATACGCAAAGCCATCAAGATTCCTCCCGAGAAGACCCCCTATTGCCTCGAGGAATACGGCAACGTCACGAGTGCATCTATCCCCTTGACCATGGTGACTCGTTGTCAAGATAAGCTGTCGGGAGACAAAGAGCAGCATTGCCTGGCCTGCGGATTTGGGGTCGGCCTGGCTTGGGCGAGCATGGAATTCTATGCTGGCGGTCTGAAAATGAGTGACGTGATTACTTATTAAAAATAGTAATCCTATGGCAAAATATATCAATTCCAACCAAGAGTATTACTGGGGTGACTGGTATTTCAAGAACCACGTCATGTGCGACGGCTTTAACTACAAGGCTCACAAGAAGGAACTCTCGGCTTATTATGAGAATAAGGGATTCAAGGTCTCGATGATGTTTGATGACTATTTCTCTAGTCTGAGTGGCATCCACAGCGATCGTTACTTGTCGATGGATGTATATTACTTCTATGTGATTCCGGCGCTTAACCGTCATGATTTCAAGGACGCTTATCTGGACAAGAACATCTATAGCGAGTTGTTCCCTCAGGTGAAACAGCCCCTCGCCATCATAAAGAATATCCACGGCCATTATTATCGTGACGGAGAGGAAATAAACCTCGATCAAGCCATTGAGGCTGTCTGCGCAGCTGATCACGACCTCATCATCAAGCCCACAGTCGAGACCTGCAATGGTGAGGGCGTTGAGCAGATTGATGACCGGGATCCCGATAAGCTCAGGACCCTGTTCAATCAATATGCCCTTAACTTCATTGTACAGGAGAAGGTAAAGCAGCATCCTGATTTGCAGCGCGTTAATCCCACGTCGCTCAATTCTATGCGTCTTTATACCTATCGCCGTCAGGACGGGAGTTATGAGTTCCTGTATCCTTTCGCTCACATGCGTTTCGGGGGCAAGGGCGCCATCAAGGATAATGTGTCGCAGGGTGGTGGTACTTGCCTGATTCATGATGACGGCAGGGTTGACGACAGGGTTTATCGCTTCAAGAACATGGAAGTGTCCTCGCTCAAACTGGAGACCGGGGTGGAGAATCTTGTTGTCCCCAATTACGGCAAAGTCATTGAAACGTTGCTTTCACTGCATCGTCGATTGCCGTATTTTGATTTCGTGGGCTGGGATGTCACGGTTTTGCCCGATGGCGAGCCCTTGCTCATTGAGTTTAACCTCGTGCCCAGTGTCGAGGGGCCTCAGATGATGGCCGGCCCCATGTTCGGGGAGTATCTCGACGAGGTGATAGATCGGGCGCGGCAGGTTAAGTGTGCTCGCATGCAGACGTATAAGAAGACCTTTGGCAAGGAAATGAACTTCTTTTTGCACATGCAATAAAGGTTCAGCACAATTTTATAGTGGGTCTTTACGTTATATAATATTAACCAAAGTTTATTTAAGTGGTCATACGGCAAGTCGTCAATACGGTTTTCAACTCATGCAGCTATGTCCTGTCTCAGGGCGATGCTTCTTGGATTGTCGATTGTGGCGACGTGGAACAGCTGTTGCCGCTCATTGGTGATCACTTGGCGGGGGTATTGTTAACCCATACCCACTTCGACCATATATATGGCCTCAATCAACTGTTGCAACACTATCCGGGCATTTTCATCATGACTAATGAGGCCGGGCGTGAAGGCTTGCTCAGCGATAAACTGAACTTCTCACGGTATCACGAGACACCTTTTGTCCTGGATGAACCCGAAAGAATCAGGATTGTTGCCGATGGCGAGGTGCTGAAACTCTTTGAGGATATCGATGCCAAGGCCATCTACACGCCGGGACATAGCCCCGATTGTGTGACATGGCAGGTGGGCGAGACTGCGCTCTTCACGGGCGACAGTTACATTCCGGGAGTGAGGACGGTCACCAATTTCCCGCATTCCGACAAGGTGCTGGCACTGCAAAACCGGGAACGCATTTTGCGACTGGCTGAGCACATCCAGATTTATCCCGGCCATCCGGCACAGTCTGAAAATGTTTTATGATATTAAAGTAATTTCGATAATATGGCTAATAACAGAGTTTTGCTTTGTCTGGCTCACATGAGCGGCCAGGAAATGAAATACATCCAAGAGGCGTTTGACACCAACTGGGTCGTGCCCCTTGGACCTAATGTGAATGCCTTTGAGGAAGATCTTGAACGCCTTTGCGGTAACGATAAGCGGGTGGTCGTTTTGAGCTCGGGAACGGCGGCTATCCATCTGGCGCTCGTCAAGTTGGGCGTCGGTCGCGACGACGAGGTGATTTGCCAGTCGATGACTTTCTCGGCCAGTGCCAACCCGGTGACTTATCAGGGTGGCATTCCCGTGTTTGTAGATAGCGAACCCGACACCTGGAACATCGACCCCAACCTGCTTGAGGATGCAATCAAGGACCGCATTGCCAAGACCGGACGTAAGCCCAAAGCCATCATCCCCGTCTACCTCTATGGTATGCCGGCCAAGATTGACGACATCATGGAGGTGGCCCGTCGTTATGAGATTCCCGTTGTCGAGGATTCTGCCGAGGCCTTCGGCTCTCGTTATCGTGGACAGTTGTGCGGTACCTTTGGCGATTATGGCATCATGAGCTTCAATGGCAATAAGATGATTACCACCAGCGGCGGTGGAGCTCTCATCTGTCCCGACGACGAGGCAAAGAAGAAGATCATGTTCT
>OCTX011632272.1_pt1 | contig 17855 bp, 16 predicted proteins | sample 1539691 | NCBI WGS metagenome assembly OCTX01 (sample SAMN02144231, study PRJEB22623) | gut metagenome | biome: sheep rumen | host: Ovis aries | place: New Zealand | reverse complement strand
CGATGACATCCGCGACTGCAACTTCTACATAGTAGCCGTTCCAACGCCTGTTGATGCCGACAACAATCCCGACCTTACGCCACTCTACGGCGCCAGTACGACCGTCGGAAAAGTCATCGGCAAAGGCGATGTTGTCGTTTACGAGTCCACCGTCTATCCAGGCGTCACGGAAGACGAGTGCATCCCTGTCGTCGAAAAAGTCAGCGGGCTCAAGATGAATGTCGACTTCTATGGCGGCTACAGTCCGGAGCGCATCAACCCGGGCGACAAGCAGCACACCGTAGAACGCATCAAGAAGGTAACGTCCGGCTCCACCCCTGAGATTGGAAAGTATATCAACGAAGTCTATTCGTCCGTCATCACAGCCGGCACACATCTTGCCCCCACAATTAAGGTGGCAGAAGCAGCCAAGGTGATAGAGAACTCTCAGCGTGACATCAATATCGCATTCGTCAACGAGCTCTCCAAGATATTCACAAAGATGGGCATTGACACGCATGATGTCCTTGAAGCAGCCGGCACGAAATGGAACTTCCTGCCCTTCCGCCCAGGTCTGGTGGGCGGGCACTGCATCGGCGTTGACCCGTACTATTTGGCTCAGTGTGCACAACGTCACGGCTACAACCCCGAAATCATTCTTGCCGGACGACGGATGAACGATGGTATGGGCGAGTATGTTGCCATCGAGACCATCAAACTGATGCTCAAAAAAGGCATACAGGTAATTGGTTCCAAGCTCATCATCCTGGGTTTCACCTTTAAGGAGAACTGTCCCGACGTCCGCAACACAAAAGTTATCGACATCTATCGTTCATTGAAGGAGTACAACATCAACATCACCGTCTATGACCCTTGGGCAAATCCCGACATCGCCAAGCATGAATACGGCATCGACATCGTCAACACCCTGCCCGAAGAGAAGTTCGACGCAGCCATTGCCGCAGTTGCCCACAAGGATTTCGAATCGCTCGACGTCCTCTCACTCCTTAAGCCCCTTCACATCATCTTTGACGTAAAGTGCACCCTTCCTCGCGACATCGTTGACGGAAGACTCTAAACAAAACGGAAAGCAATCATCAAAAACATCATGTACAAGAACCTCACATTCCCCAATAATTCTTTGTTTCTCGTTACAGGCGGCGCCGGCTTCATCGGCTCCAACCTGTGCGAAGCCATTCTCAACCTCGGCTATCGCGTCCGCTGTCTCGACGACCTCAGCACAGGTAAGCAGGCCAACGTCGATCTGTTCAAAGACAATCCGAACTATGAGTTCATCAAAGGCGACATCAAGGACTTCAACACCTGCATGAAAGCATGTGAAGGCGTGGATTATGTCCTCAACCAAGCCGCCTGGGGAAGTGTGCCGCGCTCGATAGAGATGCCCCTATTCTACTGTGCCAACAACATCCAAGGGACGCTGAACATGATGGAAGCAGCAAGGCTAAACAAAGTTAAGACCTTTGTATATGCCTCCTCCAGTTCCGTATATGGCGACGAAGCACATCTGCCCAAGCAGGAAGGAGTGGAAGGAAACCTTCTTTCACCCTATGCTCTCACAAAAAGAGCAGATGAAGAGTGGGCAAAACAGTATTCGCGTCATTATGGCCTGAAGACAATCGGGCTAAGATACTTCAATGTCTTCGGACGCCGACAAGACCCTCATGGAGCATATGCAGCCGTGATACCCAAGTTCATCAAGCAACTTCTGAATGATGAGCGTCCGACCATAAATGGAGATGGGAAACAAAGCCGCGACTTCACTTACATCGAGAATGTCATTGAAGCCAACCTCAAAGCATGCCTTGCCCCAGAAAATGCAAGCGGAGAAGCCTTCAATGTGGCCTACGGCGGACGAGAATATTTGATTGACATCTATTATGCTCTGACTAAGGCTCTTGGCAAAAACATTGAGCCCATATTCGGTCCTGACCGAGCAGGAGACATCAAGCATAGTAATGCAGATATCAGCAAAGCTAAGCTACTATTAGGGTATGAACCTGAATATGACTTTGAAAGAGGTCTGAGCGAGGCAATAGAGTGGTATAAGGAGAACCTGAAATAAGCCACTTGATGGAAACATCTGTCCCAAAGCGCTTGGACGAAGTAACATTGATGCGATGTGTATTAGCACTACTCATTGTGTTCATGCATGCTTTCACTTGCTTTAACCATAGTTGGCAAGAACCGGCGGGGTATGTAGATGTTCCTTTGTATAAGTGGTTATCTCGGATTTCATTTGCTTTCACATTAGAGGCATTCGTGTTCATTTCCGGTTATCTGTATGCTTATCAACGAATCACACTACATAGAGTTGAACAATTAGGGACCCTGATAATAAACAAACTAAAACGGTTAATACTACCAAGTATACTGTTTAGCGCATTATATTTCGCAATATTCTACCAATACAAAGGTTCAGCAGACTTGCTATATAATCTTGTCAATGGTTGTGGGCACATGTGGTTCCTGCCTATGTTGTTTTGGTGCTTCATTGGAGGCTGGCTGTTGGAGCAAATCAAAATAAAAGATGTTTGGAAAATAATACTTCTTATAGTTTTGAATCTGTCCATGGTTCATACTTTTCCTTTACGTCTTTCTCAAGCCTGCTCATATATGTTTTATTTTTATGTCGGTTGGGTTACTTATAAACATTCAACAACGGTAAAAGCAACTCTTACCCGTATGCAAATAGCTTGGGGTTGGGTGTTATTTCTCGCTGTGTTTGCTGTGTTACGACCATTATGTGATTCCCTGGTTTGTACAGAAGAAACACCTAAACTATGCAAGTTCTTTATACTTTCGAGCAACAATGCGTGTCAGTTGATTTATTCTAATATAGGAGTCATGCTCTTCTACTTCACTACAAGCTATTACATCCAAAGGCATCAGTTGAATAAACATGTTGTTAAATTCGCGGCATGTTGTTTAGGAATATATCTTTTTCAACAATTTATCTTGCAACTACTCTATTACAAAACTTCTTTTCCAATCTATGTCGGACCATATTGGTTGCCATGGTGCGGATTTATTATAGCAACAATAGTCTCTTATTGTCTAACTGTCTCATTATTGGGAACAAAAATAGGCCGTTTCATTATCGGTTGATTTCACATGCCTAATCTTAATCAACAAGTAGCAACGGCCACAAAGTGGTCAGCCATTACAGAAGTGATGGGCAAGCTGGTGGCTCCAGTGTCAAGCATGATACTCGCACGATTGCTTACCCCGGAAGCCTTCGGCGTTGTTGCCACGTTGAACATGGTTATCGCTTTTGCTGAAATCTTCACAGATGCAGGTTTCCAGAAATACCTTATCCAACAACCATTCAAGGATGCCGAAGACCGCGACAAAGATACAAATGTTGCTTTCTGGACTAATCTTGTGATGAGTTGTGTGCTTTGGGGAATAATCGCCATTTTTGCAGAACCACTTGCTACCCTGGTTGGTAATCCTGGACTGGGGATAGTTCTCATTGTTGCATGCGCTTCCATTCCGCTAGCTGCATTTTCCAGCATCCAGATGGCATTGTTCAAGAAGGATTTAGACTTCAAGACATTATTCTATCGTCGTTTGGTCGCAATAATTGTGCCGTTGGTAGTTACGGTGCCGCTTGCCTTCTGGATGCGAAGCTATTGGGCATTGGTCATCGGCACCATATGTGTAAACCTGGCAAATGCCATTATCCTCACAGTTAAGTCCAATTGGCGACCACGACTGTACTACAGTTTCGCTCGTCTGCGAAACATGTTCGCATTTTGTAGTTGGGCCATTCTCGATGCCATACTCATCTGGGCTACAGGCTACATGGATATATTCTTTATTGGCATAATGCTTAATGAACACTATTTAGGTCTTTATAAAACATCGATGACTACAGTCGGCCAGATTACGGCTCTCATCACCTCTACAATCCTTCCTGTTATAATGCCTGCTTTGGCTAAAGTTCGAGATGACCATGCAGCTATGAGGGATTTGTTGCTAAGGCTTCAAAAATACACAGCGATACTGCTCCTGCCTGTTGGCTTTGGAATATTTGTTTTTAGCGACCTCATCACAGAAATCCTTTTAGGTTCACAGTGGAAGGAGGCCAGCCCCTTCATTGGTCTATGGGGGCTCATAGATGTTTTAATGATAGTATTTGCCCGCTTCTGCAGCAATATCTACCCGGCAATTGGACGTTCAGACATCGCAGTCATTTGTCAGTTGCTTCATGTTGTAGTCCTTATTCCCGCTGTATACATAGCTGCCAATTATAGCTTTACAGCTCTCTACTGGACACGCTCATTGGTTAGAATTCAACTGATGGTAGTAAACATGTTCTTTGCATATTACTTAATACGGCAGTCACCATGGAAGATGATAAAAAACATACTTCCGGAATTGCTTTCTTCTGTTTTTATGGTTTTGATTGCAACAATGCTATTAAATGTTAGCCATTCTCTTGCACTATCCATAGTATGGGTTCTAATCTCAATAATTGCGTATTCTTGTCTGCTTATCCTCTTTCCCGCAGAACGCATTATTATGCGAGATATGATAATAGGTCTATACAAAAAAGTTCGGAATAATGATAAAGATTCTGGTGGCAGGTGATTATGTCCCTCTAAATGATGCATTGTCTTCTATTGAGTCATCTAGATTCAATATACTTTTTGGAGACATCAAGGGGATTATATCGGCAGCTGATTATTCGCTCGTCAACTTAGAATGTCCTCTGACCACAAACAAAGCTAATCCAATACGGAAATCTGGCCCAAACTTAGGATGTAATAACCCAAAGATGTTAGATGCACTCATTTGGGCAGGTTTCAATTGTGTGACACTGGCTAACAATCATTTTCGAGACTATGGCGAAGATGGCGTTGATACAACATTACAAGCCTGCGAGAAAATGAATCTGGATTATGTTGGAGGAGGACACAATTTACACGAAGCATCGACTATTCTTTATAAAAACATAAATAGTAAAACCGTTGCCTTTATCAATGCATGTGAAGAAGAATATTCTATTGCAACGCCCAACTCTGGCGGTTCGAATCCTCTTAGACCTATCCAACTGTTTTATGATATTCAAAAGGCCAGGAACAAGGCAGATTATGTGTTACTAATCCTACATGGTGGTATAGAAAGATATCCCTTGCCAACGCCAAGAATGCAAGATACATTTCGTTTTCTCATTGATGCTGGCGCCGATGCTGTCATCAATCACCACCAACATTGTTATAGCGGATATGAAATATACAAGGGACATCCTATCTTTTACGGATTAGGTAATTTCAGTTTTTGCAAACCCAATGTTCCGAAATCGTGGAATGAAGGCTTTATGGTTTGCCTTACATTTTGTGAGGATAAAGAGCCATCGTTTGAATTGATACCATATCTTCAAGGAAGTTCTATCTCACAGATGCAAGGTGAAGTAAGCCAACATTTCCACAAAAATGTTGCGATGCTGAACAATATAATATCCTCTCCAGAGAAACTCAAGTCTTCTTATCAGGAGTTATTGAATAAAAACCACAAATCCTCCCTGATGCAGTTAGAGCCATTAAAAAACAGTTTTATACGAAAATTACAATGGCATCATTTGTTTCCACATATAAATTCCACTAAACATTATCTAACTTTGCTTGATTTAATATCCTGTGAGTCTCATCGGGAAAATATGATTCATACCTTGAGACATGAAATTCAAATCTCTGACGATTAATTAATAATCTTATGCAACCTGTATCCCATTACTTCAACTTTCTTTATCTATTTGTTTGCATAATCTGGACTCCACTCCAATTATACTATTTAAAGGTGGATGGTGCTGGTAATACAGTCGTCGCTCTATCTGTATTTGCAGTGATATGGAATATACCAGCTCTATGGAGACAACAACATGTACTGCGCTCTCCTGCTTTTTTGTGTTGGACTGCATTGGTGTTGTTTTCTTTTGTAAACTCTATGACAAAAGGATTTGTATCGGAATGGGGTGATTGGGTATTCATCAAGAACAATTTTGTGTTACCTTTCATTTTTCTATACGTACTAATTGTAGAATTGGATTGGGATTATGAAAACTGCCTGAAAATGTTGCTTCTTGCATTGCTCTCATATGTTCTGTTATGTTTGGGAAATATGGGACTTGATGAAGATGAGCGTATGGTTGCAGAAGGTTTAAGAAACACATTACCTCTTCACACCACATGTCTTGTGTTTATCGGCGGATTGCTCTTCACACAACAACGTCTTTCAACCATTTTCTTCTGGAGTATTGTTGTCATTTCCATTGTCGTTACAATGGTATCGGGAACACGCAAGGCTTTAGGAGCAATAATAATGCTATTAATGGGAATCGAATTTTCTTACAACAAAGAAAAAGAACGACACCTCTGGTATTATGTTCGAATGGCTCTGTTTGTGATTGTTCTTTATGCTGGATTAAGTTTTGTGATGAGCAACACAATGATTGGAGACCGACTGGCAGACACAGCAGAAGAATCAAAAGTCCAGTTCGCAGATAACGAAACAGTAAACTGGTTCCTTAACAACTTGTTGGGCGATCGTTCAATACATTATGACTTAGGATTTGGTTTATTTCTCTTACATCCCATTACTGGCATAGGCATTACCAATTTTATTCCTGTTTCTGGATTCCCTATACGATTGCACACAGAATATATGACTCAATTGTGCGAAAATGGCATAATAGGTTTTTCTTTGCTAATACTATTCTACTATTTGATTGTAAAAAAACTCCGTTCAAGGCAAAAAGAAAATGGAGAAGAAATATTGATGGTGCTGTTTGGTTTGTTTGCCTTACTCTTTATTAACATCACAGCATGGACATATAACCAGAACTACGGAATGATCTACTACAGTATCTTCATTGCACATGCATATAGCTATCCTTACGAGACATTAACAGAGGATGATGAAATGGAAGAGTATGAAGAATTAGACGAGATACCAACAGAAGAAGCTTAATTACCATGAAAATAGCTATACATAAAAGACTTGGCTCGTTCAGCGATCGATGGATATCTTATTGTAAAAATCAAGGCATTGACTTTAAAATAGTTAATGCCTACGATACAGACATTATTAATCAGGTTTCCGATTGTGACGCTTTCATGTGGCATTTCCATCATTGTAACTATCGCGACATGCAGTTTGCCAAGGCACTTATTCTTTCGTTAGAAGCGAAAGGTATTCGTTGTTTCCCAAATAGCAAAACTTGTTGGTATTTCGATAATAAAGTATGGGAAAAATACATCTTGGAAGCCGTAAATGCCCCATTAGTGCCTTCGTATATCTTTTATACCGAGAAAGAAGCTATGAAATGGGCGGACAAAGCGGTATTTCCTAAAGTGTTCAAATTAAAAGGAGGGGCAGGTGCCTCAAATGTCAAACTGGTAAACACTTATGGAGATGCAAAAAAAATCATACACCAGTGCTTTGCCAAAGGTTTCGCACAATATCGATGGCAAGACCAATTAAAGGAAGAATGGCGAAAATATAAAGAGAAAAAAGTAGGACTTCGTAATGTGATTCGCCCTTTTTATTATGCACTTAAGGCTAACCCCACAGAGTTCTCACATTACAATCAAAAAGAGATTGGATATGCTTTCTTCCAGGATTTCATTCCAAATAACGACTACGACATACGCATAATCGTTATCGGCAATAAGGCCTTTGCGATTAAGCGTATAGTGCGCAAAGATGATTTTCGAGCCTCTGGCAGTGGTAATATTATCTATGAGCGTGAAGAAATCCCCGAAATATGTGTCAGGATATCATTTGATGTATCGATGAAACTGAAATCACAATGCTTGGCATACGATTATGTCTTCGACGCTGAGGGCAAACCTTTAATCGTAGAAATAAGCTATGGTTTTGCGATGCATGGTTACGATCCATGTCCCGGTTACTGGACAGAGGATATGCTTTGGCATGAAGGCCCATTCAATCCACAAGAATGGATGGTTGACAACCTTCTGTCAAACAACGCATGAAATTAGAGGCCCCTATAATCTAATGTGATAATAATGGTATGAAAATAATATCAAGACTTAAGAAATTCTTCTCTTCTCCAGAAACTTATGCCAGACAAATAGGAGTAAATATAGGAGAAAGATGTCGTTTCAATGGCCATCCTAATTGGGGAAGTGAACCTTGGTTGGTAACATTGGAAAATCATGTTGAAATATCAAGCAATGTTTCATTTGTCACTCATGATGGCGGCACATGGGTGTTTCGGCATCTTGAAAAATATAAGGATGTTAAAAGATTTGGATTGATTAATATAAAAGATAATTGTTTTATTGGCACACACTCGATAATATTACCGAATGTCACCATTGGTCCCAATTCAATAATAGGGGCCGGCAGTGTTGTCACAAAAGATATCCCAGAAGGATGTGTGTATGCAGGTGTTCCGGCTCAATTTATTTGCTCGACTAAGGATTATGCAGAGAAATGTCTCAGTCAGACTCCTGATTATGACAAGGCGCTGTACAAGACTAACAAGAAAAAAGCAATTCTTCAAATGCTGGAAGGCAAATGAAATTGACTAGTATCGAAAACCATCTCACGAGGGTATTTGAAAATCCACACGAGGATATTAGAAAATCCACACGAGGATATTAGAAAATCCACACGAGGATATTTAATAAACCACGAGAGATTGACCGGCATTTATGCAGTCTGCGCAGTTATGAGGATAAATCTTGAGGACATAGATTTTAGGTTCGGAATCCTAAAATGCTTCTATAATGTCAACATCTGTATTGTTTCCTAATCAAAACATACAATGAAACAACATAGAATAATAATCTGGACTAAGTCAGTTAGTGATTTTGTCAATGATAATGTTTATGGGATTGGTGTCCAATTGTACTTTTGGGCTCAGACCTTTGCAGACAATGGATGGCAGGTTACTTCCTATACAAACCAAAAGACTTACTCTAAAGACGGCATTTGTTTCAAACACATATCGCATTGGGGAAAACTGGAAATAGTGCATGAGTGGCTCATTATTTTGCTTGAATTGCTCATTACGCGTCCGATATTGATTATTTCTCGTGGAGCAGATCGTGGTGTATATCCATTGGCAATAATCTCGCGTTGTTTAGGTGTAAAATATGTGTTCTTTAGTGCAAGTGATGTGAATTTTGAGCCAGGCAAGGAACTTATAGCTGGAGGCAAACATAATCGTAGGTTATGGCAACAAGCCGTGAAGAAGTTAAGATATATTGTCGTGCAGAACAGACATCAGCAAACTACACTTAAGCACAATTACGACAAAGAAAGCCTCCTTTTATGTAACTTATGGGGCAAAGTGAAATCGTTCCAAACGACAGGTTTGCCGACAGATGTTGTATGGGTGGCTAATTTCAGGAGATTGAAACGTGCTGAATGGATGGTTAATGCAGCCAAAGCTATGCCTGAATATGACTTCACTCTTATTGGAGGTCCTTCTGAAAAGGAAAAAGAGTATTATACACAGATTGAAGAAGAGGCAAAGACCATTCCAAACCTTCATTTTCTTGGGAAGAAGAGTTTTTTTGAAGCCAACGCAATTATAGCTAAATCAAAAATATTATGTTGTACGTCCACTTTTGAAGGATTTCCCAACACGTTTCTACAAGCATGGGCAAATAAAAAGCCTATTATTTCTACCGTAAATCCTAGTGATGTGATATCGACATATAACCTTGGTAATGTAGTAGATACAGAAGAAAGTTTTCAACAATCTATCAGAGCCTTGTTGTCTGATTCCGAAATCTACTCTGCCAAGCAAAGGGCTGTACTGGACTATTTCGAGCGAAATCATTCTCCAGAAATCAGTTATAACAAACTAATGGATTATATAGATGTTTCACAAGGCTAAAACATAATTTGAGTCGGGATGCAGAATGAACACACATAAAAGACAGTTATACTGAATACATGCACATTACATTTATTCTTGATGACTTCGGAGGTGGAGGTAAGGAACGTCGTTGCTTACAACTCATTCAGGGATTGAACCGCGAAGGGTATAACGACATACAAGTTATTCTCTTAAAGAATCTGGTACAATACCCAGAACTATACCAGACAACGTCTCAACTGCATATTATAGACAGAAAGGCACAGCATATCAGTGTGGTAGCTGCCGCTAAAATGATTCATGCTTTACTACAGGACTTTAAGCCTGATATTGTTCAGGCATGGGGAAAAGTGTCTGCTGCATGTGCACTTTTAAACAAGCCTTTCATGAAGTTCAAGTTCATTTGTTCATATGTTGCAGATTGTGACAAACCACCAGTCTGGCGCTCCAAGTTTTATGTCAACTTGCTATGCAAACGCATGTGTGATAAGGTTGTCGGAAATTCGGCAAAAGGGTTAAAGGTGTATGGCATTCCTTCAAAAAAAGCAGTTCTGATTTACAACGGAATCAATGAAAAAAGACAAGAGTCTGTGATTGATGTGAATTGGAAGAAAAAAGAGATGAACATAACCACACCTTTTGTTGTTGCAATGATTGCAGTCTTTCGTAAAGACAAAGATTGGGATTGTTTTTTAGATACTGCAAAGGCTATAATTAAGCAAAGATCTGACATTACATTCTTGGCTGTCGGATCAGGAGACATGTGGGAGAAATATAATAATAGCGTAACTGAAGAGTACCGTCCTTTGCTGAAAATATTAGGGCGTCGAGATGATACTGATGAAATTCTTCAGATTTGCGACTTGACAGTTTTATCATCTCATCATGGTGAAGGTATCTCAAACTCCATCATGGAGTCCATGGCCTTTGGAGTACCTGTAATAGCAACAAATTCTGGTGGTACCCCTGAGATCATATCCGATGGCATTGATGGTGTACTCATGCCAAGGAATGATGTGGAATGGTTAAGAAAAATGATAAATAATCTGATTGATAATCAGGAGATGAGGATTGAGCTTGGTGTGGCCGCCAAGAAGAAAATCAAGGAGCATTTTACACTCTCAAGAATGACAAAAAAATATATTGAACTTTATTCATCATTATTAAAAATTAATGAATTTTCATTCCCCAACGATAGCTTTATGCAATCACTAATTGACCGAAAAAAATGAAGATATTATATATAACGAACATGTATCCTAATCCAGAAAAACCTAATTATGGGATTTTCGTTAAAGAGCAGATATGTGCGATTCAAGATGTTCAACATCTCGAACATGATGTATATGTAATAGAAGGTTATAAAAACAAATTCAATTATTTCAAGTCTATATTCAGCATACACAAAGCAATATCAAAAGGGAAGTATAATCTTATTCATATTCATTTTGGGCTTTCAGCTTTCTTCCTACTATTCTTCAAGCCGCGAATTCCTGTTATATTAACATTGCATGGAAGTGACATCCAAAGTGGACAACGTAAATATTTGCAGACAATCACTAAATGGATTCTACGCAGAACCGATAAAGTGATTGTTGTTAACGAGAACATGATTGATGCTGTAAAAAAGCACATATCTGATATAAGTCTTATTCCGTGCGGCGTTAACATACATCTCTTTTGTCCTAATACTACTAAAAAGGAAGCAAACACAAGATATCATATCGTTTTCCCCTCTTCCAGAGAGCGGTATATTAAAAACTATCCGTTATTCCAAGAAACTTGTCGGATTCTTGAAGACAAATACAAATTAGACATAGAATGTCATTATCTGGAAGACCTTTCAAGAGACGAAGTGGCGACTTTGTATCGAAATTCGGATTTAATGCTCATGACTTCCATATCGGAGGGTTCACCTCAAGTTGTCAAAGAAGCGATGGCCTCGAATTTATCTGTCGTTACAACTAATGTCGGAGATGTGATGTATTTATTAGATGGCGTGGCAAATAGTTATGTCGCTTCAAAGCCAGATTCGGAACTGTTGGCCCAATTAGCATATCAATCGCTTACAAATAAGAAGCCAGGTATCTCTCCACGAGAGAAACTGTTATCACTAAAACTTGATGACAGGAGTATCGCTCAGAAAGTTCTGACGGTATATGCCCAAACCACATGTTAAAAGAAACTGTTTCTATAAGAAATGCAAAAGGATGACAGAATAGATTTGAACGGCATGAAGGTGTTCCCTTTTAGCTCAGCAAGCGAGTTGTTAGAGTATGTGAATTGTCATAAGGGAATACTGGTAGCTGTCAACGCTGAAAAGGTGACAAAAGCCACAGATGAGACTCGCGCTATTGTGAACAACAACATTGGCTATGCCGATGGTGCGGGAGTTGTGGTGGCTATACACAAATTGGGTAAGCCGCAAGCAGTACGCATCGCTGGATGTGACTTGTGGTTAAATATCGTTCAGGGAAGCTACCGCGAAAAGACATTCTATTTGATAGGAAGCAAGCAAGATGTAATAGAAGATACGGTCAAACAATTGAAATCTCAATATGATGGAATAACAATCGTTGGTTATCGCAACGGTTATATCAACAATGATAAAGAGCGTAATGCCTTGATTCAAGATGTAGCGAGCAAAAGACCCGATGTGGTGTTCGTTGCAATGGGTTCGCCCAAGCAAGAAATCCTGATGACAGACATGATGAAAGTGCATCCTGCCATTTACCAAGGACTCGGCGGTAGTTTTGATGTCTATACAGGGCGAGTGAAACGAGCTCCCTTGTGGTGGCAGAAGCATAATATTGAGTTCCTATATCGATTCCTGAAGCAGCCACAGAGATACCGCAGGGAATACTACCGGTTAAAGTTCCTTGCATGGATGCTGATGGGAAAATTCAAAAAACAATAATATGATAAACGTTATTGGTTTAGGCTACATTGGCCTACCGACGGCTCTAATGATGGCGTCGCATGGTGTTGAGGTGATTGGCACTGATTATAACAAAGATTTGGTGAACACTTTGAATGCCGGTAAAACGACCTTCAAGGAGAATGGCCTTGACGAATTGTTCCAAACAGCAATAAAGGCTGGCATTAGATTTACCACAGAGTATCAGAAAACGGATATGTATATTGTCAGTGTACCTACTCCTTATGACAAGTTCAGTAAGAAGGTGGATGCTTGCTACGTTGTGGCAGCAGTGAAGGAGGTGATGAGGCACTGCCCAAAAGGTGCAACCGTGGTGATTGAATCTACTGTGAGTCCTGGAACCATTGACAAGTTCGTGCGTCCTGTAATAGAGGAGAATGGCTTCAGGATTGGAGAGGACATCAACCTTGTTCATGCTCCGGAACGAATTATTCCCGGCAACATGGTTTATGAGTTGCTTCACAACAACCGTACCATTGGAGCCGACAGCAAGGAGATAGGTGAAAAGGTAAAGCAGTATTATGCCTCCTTCTGCCAAGGTGAAATCGTGGTTACCGACATCCGCACAGCAGAAATGACCAAAGTGGTGGAAAATACTTATCGAGCTGTGAACATCGCCTTTGCCAACGAGCTTTCAAGGATCTGCCGCCATGACAATATGGATGTTTATGAGATTATCAAGATTTGCAACATGCACCCTCGTGTGAACATCCTTCAGCCCGGCCCTGGTGTAGGCGGGCATTGCATCTCTGTTGACCCGTGGTTCCTTGTTGGCGACTATCCCCAGTTGGCTAAGGTGATTGATGAATCCATGAAGACCAATGACTACCAGCCTGTTTTTGTGCTTGAACGCATCCATGAAATTATGGAAGAGAATGACATAACCGACCACTTCAAGATTGGCCTATATGGCATTACATACAAGGAGAACGTGGATGATATTCGTGAGAGTCCCACACTCCAGATGCTCGACATCCAAAAGCGCCATCTGGCACAACCGCTGAAGACATTCGATCCCTTCTTCACAAACAAGAAGATTGTAGAGAACCAAATCCTTGACTTTGACCAGTTCCTCAGTGAAGTGGACATGGTGGTGATTATGGTGAAGCATGACCATATCAAGCAGAACTGGGACAGACTGAAAGGGAAGGTGATTTTGGATTGCCATAACATCTGCCCGTTTGAGAATGTTTATCATATATAATCGACAGGAGAAATAAGAATTTTAATGATGAAAAAAGTAATGTTGGTGTTTGGGACGCGACCGGAAGCCATAAAAATGTGTCCTTTGGTGAAGGAGTTCCAGATGAATCCAAACGAATTTGAGACTATCGTTTGCGTAACAGGCCAGCACCGAGAGATGTTAGATCAGGTGTTGCGAATCTTTGAAGTGACACCTGACTATGATCTGAATATCATGAAGCAAGGGCAAGATCTGTATGATGTAACAGCGCGAGTGCTTACCGGCATGCGTGATGTGCTGAAAGAAGTCAAGCCCGATGTGGTGCTGGTTCACGGAGATACTACCACAAGCACTGCTGCCGCACTTGCTGCTTTCTACCAGCAAATCCCGGTAGGACACGTCGAGGCTGGTCTCAGGACGCATAACATTTATAGTCCGTGGCCAGAAGAGATGAACAGACAGATTACAAGTCGTATTGCTACATACAATTTTGCTCCTACGCCACTCAGTGAAAAGAATTTGAAGGAGGAAGCATCACATGGAAAAGTCTATGTGACCGGCAATACTGTCATTGATGCATTGCACATGGTTGTTGAGAAATTGAAGAGCAACAAAGCTTTGGCAGATGAGCAAGGCAACGTACTGAGGGCTGCTGGCTATGACATAAGTCGCTTGGACGGTGGGAAGAAACTTGTGCTCATCACCGGTCATCGCCGCGAGAACTTCGGAGAGGGTTTCATCAGTATGGTGACTGCCATGAAAGACCTTTCGGAGAAATATCCTAACGTGGACTTTGTGTATCCCATGCACCTGAACCCGAATGTGCGCAAACCTATTCACGAAGTATTTGGCGACAATCTGAAAGCATATAAGAATTTCTTCTTTATCGAGCCTTTGCAATATCTTGAGTTTGTTTACTTGATGGAGAAATCCACAGTTGTCCTTACCGACAGTGGCGGCATACAGGAAGAGGCACCTGGTCTTGGCAAGCCTGTTCTTGTGATGCGCGACACCACAGAGCGTCCCGAAGCACTTGAGAGCGGTACCGTACATTTGGTTGGAACCAACCACGATCTGATTGTAAACGAGGTAAGTACACTGCTTGAAAATGAATCTGCCTACGAGAAGATGAGCAAGGCGGTCAATCCTTACGGAGACGGCAAGGCATGCAAAAGAATAGTTGCTGCACTGACGATGATATAAAGATGTTGAGACTGAAAGACATACAGATTGTTGAATCACGTGCCGGGCTGAAACAAATTCCTGAAGGCAAGACGCTCATCAACACGATTTATGCCTATTCATATGTCGTGGCTCAACAAGATGGTTTCTTTGCTGAGGCGCTCCGCAAATGTGACTATTTGATGCCGGACGGTGCCAGCATTGTTAAAGCCTGCCGATGGCTGAAGGCAAAGAGCCAGCCACAACAGCGCATCGCAGGATGGGACTTGTTTATGTTCGAGATGCAGGCCATTAGCCAAAGAATCGCAACTCCCAAGGTGATGTTCCTCGGCTCGAGCGAAAAGGTGTTGTCGCTGATTCGGAAACGGGCTGCGCATGACTTTCCGAAGATGGAGATCATCACTTATTCCCCACCCTACAAGCCGGAGTTCTCTGCCGAGGACAACCAGGCGATGATACGCGCCATCAACGATGCCGACCCAGACCTGCTCTGGATTGGAATGACGGCACCAAAGCAGGAGAAGTGGGCGTATCGTCATTGGCACGAACTCGACATCCATTGCCATTGTGGAACTATCGGCGCAGTGTTCGACTTCTATGCAGAAACGGTGAAACGAGCCCCGTTGTGGTGGCAGGAGCATTCGCTGGAATGGCTCTACCGCTTGCTTATGGAACCCCGACGCATGTGGAGACGCTACATCATCGGCAACACAAAATTCCTATATTATATATATAAGGAAAGGAAGGGTTCACAATAGTCAGAAAAACTTCTCACGTGAACTTCGGCAACTTCACACGTGAACTTCGGCAACTTCACACGTGAACTTCGGCAACTTCACACGTGAAGTTTTAGCTTTACACGAGTCAACTTTTGCAACTTCACTTGTGGCATTACAGAAAGAAACGCTAAACACTTAATAAACAACAACATGGTACTCACGACAGAAATACTTGACGCACTCAGCGCAAAGGCTAAAACCAACGAGCGACTTCGAATGAATTATGACCTCAGGACATCTCCGGATGACCAGAGCCAACGCATGCTCAATGCAATGGAACCAGGGACAGTGCTCCCCATCCACAGACATACAACTACCTGCGAGACGATTGTCATGATGCGCGGAAGCATCAAGGAGATGTTCTATGACGACAAAGGCAACCTGACGGAAAGCGTCGTACTGAAAGCCGGCACTGAACCTTCTGCAATGAACATCCCGAAAGGAGTCTGGCACAATCTGGAGTGCCTGGAACCCGGCACGATTCTCTTCGAGGCAAAAGACGGACCGTTCGAGCCGAGACGAGAGGAAGACACCATAGAAAAGTGAAAAAGTGAAAAGGTGAAGAAGTAAAAAATGCTTTTCTTCGAGTTCATACGCATCGCTTTAGGCAGGCAAGAAACGTTCAGCCACACACCTTCCGACGAGGAATGGCACGAGTTGTTTGAAGAAGCGAAACAGCAGACCCTGTTGGGTATCATGTATGAAGGCCTGTGCCGACTCTCGTCAGACCAGAAACCGCCACGTCAGCTGCTCATCGATTGGCATGCATCTGTCCAGAAAATTATCTGCGACAACAAACGCCTCAATCACGACACAGTTTGGGTCAGCCAACGTTGGGAAAAGTTGGGTTACAGGAACGTCATCCTCAAAGGACAGGGCAACGCCCTACTCTACCCAGATCCAATGCTCCGTGTTCCCGGCGACATCGACATATGGCTTGACGGGAATCGGCGGAAGATCGCTGATTACATACGCAGTCATTTCCCAAACTTAGAGGTGACACGTATCGAAATGGAGTTCCCCGTCCGCAAAGACACACCCATAGAAGTGCACTTCCTGCCAAGTTTCCTTTACGACCCGTTCAAGGACAGGAAGATGCAACAATACTTCCGCGAGCAGTTGAAGAAGCCGAAACAAGTCGAGCTGCCTGGCGAAGGCATCGTTAACATCCCCAACGACGAGATGAATCTGGTGTTCCAGCTGAGTCACATCTATCGCCACCTCTTCTACGAAGGCATAGGGCTCAGGCAGTTGCTCGACTACTATTATCTGAGTAAAGTCCTTACCTCGACAGAAGGAGAGAATCTCAAGAAGAAAGTCTTACCGGTCATTAAAGGCCTCGGACTGACGGGCTTCTGCCAAGCTTTAATGTGGGTCCTTGGCGAAGTATTCTATATGCCTCAAGAACAGATGCTTGCCGAGCCTGATGAGAGGCGTGGACGCTTCCTTTTGAGCGAAGTGATGAGAGCAGGCAACTTTGGGCACGCCGACGAACGTGTTGGCAATTGGGCCGAGATGAGTCGGTGGAAACGACTGACCTGGGGCACACGATGGAGCTGGCGTCTCATCGGACAATATCCGAGAGAAGTGTTCTGGCATCCATATTATCGAATAACACAATACATTTGGAGACTTATTAACGGATATCTGTAATGGTTAGAGAAAACAAAACATCCGATGGCAGCATACGCTGGATAATACTGGCAGGCGAGTTATTAGCACTTAATGCTGCCCTATTGACCATGTCCTTTATGTATCAAAGCATGGGAAACGTCACGACACCGCACTACAAACGTCTGATGTTGCTCATGTCACTGGTATATATACTATGCGACCTCCAAAGCCGTCATCATATCTATGACCGCTTCGTGCGTGGCGACCAGTTACTGCGAAGCTTTATGTTCAGCACCACAC
>OCTX012106741.1_pt1 | contig 17858 bp, 13 predicted proteins | sample 1539691 | NCBI WGS metagenome assembly OCTX01 (sample SAMN02144231, study PRJEB22623) | gut metagenome | biome: sheep rumen | host: Ovis aries | place: New Zealand | reverse complement strand
GCGCGGCCGTCAGGTCTCTTGTTGTCCTTGAGGATCATCTTGCGGACAGTCTTCTTCTGGTACTGATATACTGCCTCGTCGAGAACAGCGAGCCACTCTTCCTTGTCAGCGAATGCCTCTTTGAGCTTCGCGGTGACTTCCGCCACGTTGTTCTCGCGGGTCTGCTTGTCATCCGTAAATACAGCGGTCTCCATCTCTGCCGGAGGCACGATCTCACGGATCGCCTCGAACAGTTCCTCGGGGATCGCGCAGCTTACATATTCTTTCTTGGCTTTTCCGCACTCTGCAGCAATACCATTGATCCACTCAATGATCTTCTTGTTCTGCTCGTCCGCGATATAGATATAGCGGATCATATCCTCTTCGGGGATCTCATTGGCACCGGCCTCGATCATGATGACCTTGTCGGCCGTGGAAGCGACCGTCAGCTTCAGGTCGCCGAAGTCCCACTGCTCCTGGCTGGGGTTGATGACCACTTCGCCGTCGACGAGACCGATCTGCGTCGCCGCGCAGGGACCGTCAAAGGGGATATCGGAGATCGTGGTGGCAAGAGACGCGCCGATCATGGCGACCATCTCGGGCCTGCACTGAGGATCCACGCTCATGACCATGCACTCAAGCGTGACGTCGTTCCTCATATCCTTGGGGAACAGGGGACGCATGGGCCTGTCGATGACGCGGCTCGTAAGGACCGCGTTCTCACTGGGCTTGCCTTCTCTCTTGTTGAAGCCGCCGGGCATCTTGCCGACAGCATAGTACTTCTCGCTGTACTCAACGCTGAGCGGGAAGAAATCGATTCCATCCCTGGGCGCTGCAGACTGCGTTGCCGTGCACAGAAGTGTAGTGTCTCCGTAGTGAATGAATGCGCATCCGCCTGCCTGCTTGCCTACTCTGCCGATATCCACGCTGAGCGTACGTCCGGCAAGATCCATGGAATAAGTCTTGTACATTAGTTTCTCCTTCTCTTCTTCTCTTCTTTTTGCTTCTTCTTCTCTTCTTCTCCTGGTCTTTCCCGTCCTATTCCAAGACGAGAAAGAGACGGCACCAGCCGTTTCTTCAGGACTGAGCCGTCTCCTTGTTCCCTATGGATTACTTTCTGATACCAAGTCTCTTGATCAGAGTACGATATCCCTCGAGATCCGTTCTCTTGAGGTAGTCAAGAAGCGCTCTGCGCTTACCGACCATCTTCTGCAGGCCTCTGGCACTGTGGAAATCCTTCTTGTTCGCTTTCATGTGCTCGGTGAGCTCCTTGATCCTTGCGGTCAGGATAGCGATCTGAACTTCCGTTGAACCCGTATCGCCTTCGAATCTCTGGTATTCCTTGATAACAGCTGTCTTTTTCTCTTTGGTAATCATAGTTCCTCTCCTTTTAAATATTGATCCGCCTCACACCGGGACCGCGCCGGAGCAGCGTCGGCCTAAGTGTCGGTAGTCGTTAAACAAATGGCATTTTAGCACATTCTGTTTCTTATGTAAACAATTATTTTTATTCCGCGCTTATTTTCAGACTTTTCAGATCCCGTGATAGATCTTTCCGGCGAGGATGTCTTCCTCCATGGTCTTCCGAAGCTCCATCACACCGGAAAAACGCTTTTCAGGCCTTCGATAGGTCAAAAGACCGACTTCCGCCGTCTCTCCGTACAGATCCCCCTCAAAATCATACAGGTAAGTCTCTACAGTCACGACATGCTCGTCCGTAACAGTGGGTTTGGTGCCGATATTCGTCATTCCCTTATAAACCCTGCCGTCCGCCTTCACCTCTGAGTAATAGACGCCGAAGGGAGGCAGCAGCTTGTCCGGTGGCGGGAGCTGGTTCAGCGTCGGGATCCCGATCCTCCTTCCGAGGGCGCGTCCGTGGACGATCTTGCCGGTGATCCTGTAAGGCGCTCCCAGGCAGGCAGCCGCCTCCTCCATATTTCCCTCTTCGACGAGTCTCCTGATCAGCGTGGAACTGATCACCTTGCCGTTCCGCTCTATTTTGTCGATCTTGCGCGCCTCGAACCCGAGGTGCCGCGCCAGAGAGGACATGAGGGCGAAGTTCCCCTTGCCCATCGCGCCAAAAGACAGATCCGTCCCCGCTGCCACGAACCTGGCGTTCATCCTGCGGCAGAGGATATCGACCACGAAATCCTCAGGCGGCGTCGCGGCCGTCATCCTGTTGAAGGGGAACTCCACAAGGATATCGATCCCGATCTCCCTGAAAAGTGCCCTCTTTTCCTCGTTCGTCGAGAGCTCTCTGGAAGGATTCATGCCGAAAAAGACTTCGGGAGAAGGATCAAAGGTAAACACCGCCGCTTTCAGTCCGTCTTCCTTCTGGCGGAGGATCTCCTTAAGGAGCCTCCTGTGCCCAAGGTGCAGGCCGTCGAACTTTCCTATGGCGACTGCCGTCCCCTCCTCTATCTTAAATTGCGTCGTACCGCTGATTATCCGCATTCAAAGGTCCTTTCCAAGACCGGTATATGCGGCAGATCATCTGATCTTTGTGCCGCAGGCTTTACCGGCTGCCGGCGGGGAACATCTTCACGTTCTTAAGTTCATCCCTCACCGGGTCGTAGCTGTATAGTGCGCAGAACTGTCCGTCCGGACCGTACATCCTGACATCGCGCTTTTCTTTCCCGCGCGGAAGATCCGTCAGGCTCCGCTTCACCGTGTTTCCGTTAAGAAGCGCCTTGAGCCCTTCCTGTTTCACTGTCGCGCGGGGAGCGTCCCCGAAGAAACTGTCGACGGGCATGATATAGTCCCGTATCCTGTCCGGTTCATCAGACTTCATGATCTCTTCCGCTTCGTCCAGCCTGATCGACTGATCGAGCGTGAAGCTTCCGACCCGCGTCCGCAGGAGGCTCTCCATGGTGCCTCCCGTTCCCAGCTTTTCCCCTATATCCTGGCACAGCGTCCGGATATAGGTCCCTTTGGAACAGCGCACCCTCATTGTCACGAGGGGCAGTTCCACTTTGGTGATCACAAGCTCATGGATGGTCACTTCCCTGGCGGGCCTTTCGACCGTACGTCCCTGCCTCGCGAGCTGATACAGCCTTTTCCCGTTTATCTTCACTGCCGAATACATCGGCGGGATCTGGCTGATCTTTCCCCTGAAGCAGGCAGCCGCCTCCTCGATGCCGGACTCCGTGACCGCTGCGGCGACTTCCTCATCGGAGATGGACCGGAGCACTTCTCCGCTCATATCCTGGGTATCCGTCACGGTGCCCAGGCGCATGACAGCCACATATTCCTTGTCCCTGTCAGCGATCAGCTCGCAGAGTTTCGTCCCATTACCCAAACATACAGGAAGCACTCCCTCCGCGTCCGGATCGAGCGTTCCTGTATGTCCGATCTTTTTCATGTGCAGGATCCCACGAAGGCGTGCCACCACATCGCTGGAAGTATATCCGGCCTCCTTATAAATCGTAATCATTCCGTGAAACACGAAGATCCCTATCCTTTCAGATCCTTATCCTTATCTGCTTCAAGCTGCGCCGCGATGTCCGCCAGCAGGATCTTTGCGGCTTCCGCGAACTCCGTTCCCGTCCCCGCATAGATCGTGCATCCTGCCGCGCGCGTGTGTCCGCCGCCTCCGAAAAGCGAAGCCGACCTCGCGACATCGACGATATTTCCCGACCGCATGCTCGCTCTCCACTCGCCCGGCTTCGTCTCATGGATAAATACAGCGCAGTCGACACCTTCGGTAAGGAGCATCTGAGCGCTGACTCCTTCGAAGTCCTGCCTGGTCGCGCCATAGCGCGTGATCGTTCCGTTGTCCAGGCTGCAGAAAAGGCAGGCTCCGTCCATCATCCGTTCGGCGCGCGCAAGGCTGATCCCGAGCATCTTCGCCTGCATATATGTCCTCTCAAAGAAGACTTCCCTGATCACGGATGTAAAGTCGAATCCGTAACTTATCAGGTTCCCGGCAAGCCTCATTGTGGACTCCCGGGTGTTGGAATACTGGAAGACACCGGTATCTGTTACGATCCCGACATAGAGGGCCTGCGCGATCTCGCGGTCGACCATCTCACTGTCGATGACGTCATAGACCATCTCGCAGGTGCTTGAGGCATTCCCGTCAACATAAGAAACATCTCCGTGTCCCGGATTCGTCTTATGGTGATCGATATTGACTTTAAGCGCCGCGCTTTCGAACAGCGGCTCCGCGAAACCGGTCCTTTCCGGAATGCTGTCAAGTATGATAAACGCGTCGTACTGCTCCGTCCCGGCAGGAATCTCATTAAGGATCGTCTCCGCGCCGGGTATATTCTCAAAAAGCGCTTCCGGCAGCGGTTCCAGATAGATATCCGTCTGCACTCCCGGCATCGCTTTTCTTAAGAACAGGGCCAGGCCGCAGCAGGCTCCGGCGCAGTCGCCGTCCGGATTCTTATGGCCGGTGATCCCTATCCTTTTGCAGTTCTTCACGGTCTCCAGTATTTTCATCTTAAGTCTCTTCGCCCCTTGCCAGCTCAGCTTCGCGGTCCATCGCCGTCACTTCGTCGATCCGGTGTGACATGGCGACACCGTAAGCAATGGAATCATCCAGTATAAAAGTCAGTTCCGGTGTATTGCGAAGGTTCACCCTTCTCGCGAGTTCCCCGCGGATGAACTTCGCGGCGCTGTGAAGGCCTTCCATGGTCTTCTTTCCGGCTTCCGCGTCTCCGTACACACTGACATAGACCTTGCAGGTCTTGAGATCCGGAGCCACCTCCGTCCCCGTCACGCTGGTCAGCGGGCTGATCCGCGGGTCCTTGACTTCGCGCACGATCTCGGCGAGCGCTCTTTGCACTTCATCATTGACCCGGCGGTTCTTTACGCTGTTCTTTCTCATGTTCTGGGTACCTCTACCAGATCGTAGGCTTCCACAATGTCGCCTACCTGCATCTTATCAAAACCGGAGAACACAAGACCGCACTCAAATCCGGCCTTGACCTCCTTGACATCGTCCTTAAATCTCTTGAGGGATGCCAGATCGCCTTCGTAGATCTGTTCGCCGTCCCTCGTTATCCTGCACTTGCATCCTCTGCGGATCACGCCGTCAAGCACATAGGAACCCGCGATATTGCCGACCGCGGAAGCCTTGAAGAGCATCCTGACTTCCACATGTCCGATGACGCGCTCCTCGTAGATCGGAGCGAGCATTCCCTTGAGGGCTGCCTCGACTGCGTCGATCGCCTGGTAGATGACCTTGTACAGTCGGATATCCACGCCCTCGTGCTCCGCCATCTGCTTGGCAGTGGCATCGGGACGCACATTGAATCCGATGATAACGGCATTCGACGCGGAAGCGAGCGTGACGTCGGACTCGGTGATCGCGCCGACGCCGCCGTGGATCACCTTGACGACGACTTCATCGTTGGAGAGCTTTAACAGGCTCTGTTTGAGCGCCTCCACGGAGCCCTGTACATCCGCCTTGATGATGAGGTTGAATTCCTTGAGGTTCCCTTCCTTCATCTGGTTGAACAGGTCGTCGAGGTTCATGCGCATCTTGGTGTCCTCGATCAGCTCTTCCTTGTGCTGGTTCTTATAGGTAGCCGAGTATGCCTTCGCGTCATCATTGCTCTCGTGGGCGATGATAACTTCACCTGCGCTGGGAACATCCGAAAGTCCCAGTATCTCCACAGGCTGGGAGGGCTTCGCCTCTTTGATCCTGCGGCCCTTATCATCGATCATGGCGCGGACCTTGCCCGAACTTGCGCCTGCGGAAATGAAATCTCCGATATGCAGCGTTCCCTTCTGGATCAGGACGTTCGCCACAGGTCCTCTGCCCTTGTCGAGCTTGGCTTCGAGGACAAGGCCTCTTGCCTTTCTGTTGGGATTGGCCTTCAGTTCCAGGATATCCGCTGTGAGCAGGATCGTCTCCAGAAGGTCCTCTATTCCCTCGCCGGTCTTAGCCGAAACGTTCACGAATTCAGTCGTTCCGCCCCAGTCTGTAGGGACCAGGTCGTACTCGGTCAGTTCCTGCTTGACCTTCTCGGGATTAGCGCCGGGCTTATCGATCTTGTTGACCGCGACGATGATCTCGACGCCGGCAGCCTTGGCGTGGTTGATGGCTTCAACTGTCTGCGGCATGACGCCGTCGTCTGCCGCGATCACGAGGACCGCGATGTCCGTTGAATTCGCGCCGCGCATACGCATTGCGGTAAACGCCTCGTGTCCGGGCGTATCGAGGAAAGTAATGCTCCTTCCGTCGAGCGTGACCGTATAGGCGCCGATCGCCTGCGTGATCCCGCCTGCTTCGCCTCTTGTGACATTGGTCTTTCTGATGGCGTCGAGCAGGGAGGTCTTGCCGTGGTCGACGTGGCCCATGACGCAGATGACCGGAGGCCTCGTCTCAAGGCTCTCTTCCGCATCGTCCTCTTCGCGGAGGAGTTCTTCAATGACGTCGACTTTCTGCTCTTTCTCGCAGAGGATGTCATAATCCAGAGCGATCTTCTCAGCCTCGTCGTACTCCACTTCGCTGTTGGGCGTCATGATCCGTCCTGCCAGGAACAGCTTCTTGATGATCTCTGACGGGTTCATGTGCATAGCTTCCGCCAGCTCCCTGATCGTAAGCTTCTCAGGGATCGTGATCGTCTTGATCTGTTCTTCAAGAGCCGCTTCCACCTTCTTCTCGGGGCGGATGAATTTGCCGGCCTTGTTGCCGGTCTTCCTGCGGCTGTCTTCCTCGTTATAGATAAGATCCTTCCTGGAGCGCTTGTCGCGGTCCTGGTTCATCTTTCTCTTGTTGTCGTCTCTGTGCTTCTCGGTATCCCTGCTGAAGCCTTCGCCTTCACCGGGTCTTCCCGCTGATCTGCGGCGTCCGGTATCCGCAGTTCCGGGTTTGGCCGCCTGTCTTCCGGCTGCCTGGCCTGCGCCGCGCATACCCTGGCCGGGTTTCGCGCCGCGTCCGCCGAAACCGCCCTGGTCATCGCCGGAACGGCCCTGTCTGAAGCCGCCCTGTTCGCCGGAACGGCCCTGCCTGAAGCCGCCCTGTTCGCCGGAACGGCCCTGCCTGAAGCCGCCCTGTTCGCCGGTACGGCCCTGTCTGAAGCCGCCCTGTTCACCGGTTCCGCGGCTCTGCCTGAAACCGCCCTGTTCGCCGGAACGGCCCTGTCTGAAGCCGCCCTGTTCACCGGTTCCACGGCTCTGCCTGAAGCCGCCCTGCTCACCGGTACGGCCCTGTCTGAAGCCGCCCTGTTCGCCGGTACCGCGGCCTTCTCTGCGGCCGCCTGCCTGGCTCCTGTCGCCTCTGTCTTTGGGTGCTGCCTGACGGCTGTCCCTGTCACGCTGCGCGGTCTCACGCCTTGCGCGGTCTCCCTGCTCCTTCTGCTCCGTTTCCGGCGCAGTTTCAGGTTCGGTACGGACCTCCGCTTCTCTCTCAGCAGGCTTCTCTTCCGCAGTTTGCGCGGGCGCACTGACCAAAGGCTCTCCGGATGTCTGTACGGGAGCTGCTGTTTCAGTCTTCTCAGCTTCTGCTATGGGAGCAGGTTCGGAAACAGCGGCAGGCGTCATGGCCGGAATCTCCGCAGCCTGGACAGGCTGCGCGGTCACTTCCGCGGCCTTCGCTTCAACAGCTGCGGATTCCTCGCGCAGCACAGCGGGCTCCTCTGTTTTTCTCGGCTGCCTGACGGGCTGAACGGGCTTATGGAAATCGACCTCCATCTGCGTGGGCTTCACGCTGGGACGGATGATCTTGTGGGGGACCGGCTTGGGCTCGGGTTTCGCGCGTCCCGCAGGAGCTTCCCTGCGCGGTGTGCCGCGTCCGCTCTGGCCGCTCTGACCTTGTCCGGCAGGTCTCGGTTTCCTCGGGCCGGATGACGAATAGGCGCCGGTGCCGCCGGTGGAATAGGCGCCGCGCTGTCCGGAACCCTGGCGGTTGCTGTTTCCCGTCACGATAATGATCTTTTTCTTCTTCACAGGAGTCTTGCCGTCTGCCGGCCTCGGCTTTTTCGCCGCCTCCCCTGCTTTTTTGTTCTCATTTGCACCTGTATTCTCTGTCGCCATTTACTCCTCTTTCTTCCCGCTGCCAAGCAGCTTAGCTATGCCATCCGCAAGTCCCTGGTCCGTCACAGCAACGCAGGAACGTTCCCCCTTGCCGATGGCGTGGCCTAAAGCTTCTTTTGATCCGTAGAAGCCGTACGGTATATTGTAGTAAGTACACTTATTGGTGATCGTGCTCACGGTATTCTTCTGCGCGTCCTCTGCCAGGATCACGAACCTGGCTTTGCGGCTCTTGACCGCCTTCTCACACAGAAAGGACCCGCTCTCGATCTTTCCGGCCTTTTGGGCGATTCCTATTAATGACAGCAGTCTATCCATCGACAGGCACCTCCCAGCTCCGCTCCAGCTCGTCCAGGATCTCGTCAGGGACAGGCGTATCCAGCGACCTTTGGAGGGATCGTTTTTTTCGTGCCTTGCGCAGACAGGAGAGATCGTTGCACAGGTATGCCCCTCTTCCGTTCATTTTTCCTGTCCGGTCTATCTTTATGGCCCCTTCCGGCGTGCGGACGATCCGGATCAGGCTCTTCTTGTCCTTCATTTCGCCGCAGCCCGTACATCTGCGCATAGGAATCTTTTTCGGCATCTTTACTCCTAATACAGCGGCAGTTTACTCTTCGGTATCAGCAGCAGCTTCCTCAGCCGCGTCTTCCGCTGTCTCGTCTTCGTTGTATTCCTCTTCCTGATAGCTTTCTTCGTACTCGCCTTCCTCGTACTCGCCCTCTTCGTACTCACCTTCCTCGTAGTACTCGTCGTCGTAGTCCTCGTAATCCTCATAGCGGAATCCGGGCGCGTCCTTGGCCTGCGTCTCACTCTTGATATCGATCTTATATCCTGTCAGTTTAGCGGCCAGGCGAGCGTTCTGTCCTTCCCTGCCGATCGCGAGAGAAAGCTGGTAATCAGGCACGACGACCTTGGCGGTCTTCTCTTCGGGATCAGCGAAAACAGCGACGATCTTGGCCGGTGAAAGCGCGTTCTGGATCAGGTTGCCGGGGTTCTCGTCCCAGTTGATGATATCGATCTTTTCGCCGCGCAGCTCATCCACGATGTTGTTCACGCGGATACCGTTGACTCCTACACACGCGCCAACGGCGTCGACCTTGGGGTCATTGGAGTATACGGCGATCTTCGAGCGGCTGCCGGCTTCCCTGGCAATGCTCCTGATCTCGACGATCCCGTCCTTGATCTCCGTGACTTCCTGCTCAAAGAGCTTTCTGACGAGTTCCGGGTGCGTGCGGCTTACCAGGATCCTCGGCCCGCGGTTGGTCGTACGCACATCCACGATATAGACCTTGATCCTGTCCGTTGCCTTCAGATGTTCTCCGGGCACCTGTTCCTTTTCTCCCAGAAGTCCGTCCGCGCGTCCGAGGTTCACGCTGATATTATTGCCGTTGATACGCTGTACGATACCTGTAACGATACTCTTCTGCTTGCCGATGTAGTAATCATAGACGACGCTCCGCTCTTCCTCGCGGATCTTCTGAAGGATCACGTTCTTGGCGATCTGTGTAGCGATCCTGCCAAAAGACTGGCTGTTTATCTTTACATCCACCGTGCCGCCGACTTCCGCTTCCGGATCGATCTTTACCGCTTCAGCCAGCGGGATCTCAAGGAGCTTGTCTTCCACATCGTCCTCTGTCTCAACGACCTTTTTCTCGGCGCAGCAGGAATATTCGAACGTGTCGCGGTCTACCGCCACTTTGATATTGTCCGCTTTGCCAAAATTGTTCTTGCAGGCAGTGATCAGCGCGTTCTCGATCGCCTCGAACAAAGTCTCACGCTTTATATTCTTTTCTTTTTCAAGCGCCTCAATTGCCTCTTTCAGTTCTGTGTTCATCTTGTCTCCTTTTCCGGAACCAGTCTTGTTATCTTCATGCGCCGGACAGCTGTCCGCGCATTCCTGCTGTATTTTTGCGCGGACGGCTGCCCGCGCGGATCGCCGGACTTACGACGCGCACCTCAAAGATCCAGGTACAGTCTCAGTACTGCGATATCTTTTCTGGGGATCGTGATGCTGCTGTCAGATCCGATCGTGATCGTCTCCGCATCCCATGCAGTGAGGATCCCCTCAAATTCCTTGCCGCCGATCTCTGCGAGCGGCTTGAAGAGCTTTCCTTCCACCTTCTCGCCGAGGCTGTTCTCAAGATGTCTGTCCTTGGTCAGCGTCCTTCCGAGGCCGGGGCTCGAGACAACGAGCGTATACGCGTCGCTGATCAGGTCCGCCTCATCCAGCTTGTCGGACAGTTCCCGGCTGACCGCCTCGCAGTCGAGGATCGTCACGCCGCCGTCCTTGTCGATATAGATGTTGAGATAATAATCGGCGCCTTCCTTGACGTATTCCACGTCGTAGATCCACACGCCGTGCTTTTCAGCGACCGGTGCCGCTATCTCTTCTGCTGTTCTTTCGATCCGGGCCCTGCCGGATACCTTCTTGGCCATAATACTCCTTACCGGATCACGGATTTATATGCATGTCCGAAGACATCATATTTAAAAGCATCAAAAAAGTGGACTTGCAAGCCCACTTCTTAACATTCACTATTTTTACCATAAGAAACTTATCACAACTCATGGCAAAATGCAAGTTTTTCCTTGAATTTTGTGGGATTTACGGGCTTTTTCATCTGTTTGCGGCGTTTTTTCGAGCTCTCTTCTCCTGTCAGCAGTCTCGTCTGCGCATGGCTCATTTGCTTACGCGCAAAAAGAAGCTGTCAGATTACTCTGACAGCTCCGTAGCTCGTACGGGAATCGAACCCATGATTCCGCCGTGAGAGGGCGGCGTCTTAACCCCTTGACCAACGAGCCATTTGCTTAACGCAAGTATTACTATAGCAGATGCGGCCACGGGATGCAAGCCCTATTTTTATTTTTTTAACAGCTTTTTTCAGTGCACGCTTCAGGCCTTTCCGGGGCCTTTATCAGCGGAGGCCTCTTTCTTCCGCGATCCTTACGAGCTTGTTGATGTTGGCTCTCTCCGTGTCATTGAAGCGCTCGTTCTGGTTGGCATCGAATTCCTCCGCGGGAATGGTACCGCGGTACCAGCTCTTGCTCTCGAAGTACCTCTTGAACTCTTCGCCCGTAAAGATCCTGCCCTTTCGGGCGTAGATCTCGTTGATCGCGTAGATGACCTCCTTATCGGTCAGGTCCCTGAGCTCGGAATCGGAGTACTCCCTCGTGCTGCTGTCGGGGAGGATGTAGTCGCCGGAGAGGACTTTCTGCTCCTCCTCCAGTTCCTTCTTGCGCTCCGCTTCTTTTTCTTTTTCCTCTTCCTCTCTCTTCTTCTTCTCTTCCGCCTTCTTTTTGGCTTCTTCTTCGGCTTTCCGGGCCTCTTCTTCCTCTTTGGCCTTGCGCTCCGCTTCTTCCTTGGCCTTTTTAGCCTCCTGCTCTTTTCGCTCCTTTTCCTTGGCCGCTTCTTCCTTCTTTCTGGCCTCTTCCTCTGCCTGTTTCTTCTCTTCCTGCGTCAGTTCGACGCTTCCCGTGCCGGCTGAAGCCTGCGGTGAGCCGTACATCGGCTGCGCGTCGTCCATGAAGATGCCGCTGTCGAGAAGGATGAACAGAAAAGTGATCAGAGAGATCACGATAACGCCTGCAAGAAGGACATTGAAGAGGCTGCCCTTGTGTTCCCTGCGCCGTTCTTCCCTCTCTTCCCTGTCAATATCATCGTCCGGAATATAGTTCCGGTTGTTCTTTCTGTAAGGATCCCTGCCCATATTCTTCCTCCTATTCCTATAGTGTATTTCAAGTTGTAGGGCGCCTCTCAGTCCCGGATGCCGTTCCGCCGGGACTGTATGCGTCCGCAGGCCTGAATAATCACATTATATCAAACAGTGAGATCTGGTTGCTCTCAGGCAGATCTCCCAAAAGGCCCATGGCGTTCATTTTTTCCACTACTGTCTTCGGGACCTTGGTCCTGTTCCAGAAGTCGTCCCTGGAAATGAAAGGCCCGTCCTTGACCGCCTCCACTACCGCGTCGGCCGCTTTCTCTCCCATGCCGTCAATGCTCGTGAGCGCCGGCATGATCTTTCCGTCCACGATCCTGCATGTCCGGGACCCCGCGGTAAAAATATCGATCGGCGTGAACTCGATCCCCCTCGCGTACATCTCGCGCACGACCAGGCAGTCGTCGAGGGTAGCCAGTTCCTTGGGCGTCAGCGAGTCCTTCCTCTTATTGTAGTCCTCCATCATTTCGAGCAGGTGCGCCTGTCCCTGGCACATGATCTCGTAAGAGAAGGCCGAAGCGCGGATACTGTAATAGGCCGCGTAGTAAGCCAAAGGGTAATGGACCTTGCAGTACGCGATCCTGAGCGCCATCATGACATATGCCGCCGCATGCGCCTTCGGGAACATATACTTGATCTTCAGGCAGGACTGGATATACCAGTCAGGCACGCCGGCCGCCACCATCGCCTCTTTCATCTGCGGTGTGAGTCCCTTCCCCTTACGTACGGATTCCATCGTCTTGAAGGAGAGGGATTTGTCCATGTTCATGCCGATCAGGTAGGACATGATATCGTCTCTCGTGCAGATCGCCGTGGACAGGGTCGCCGTGCCCTGCTGGATGAGGGCCTGCGCGTTGCCCAGCCAGACGTCCGTCCCGTGGGACAGGCCGGAGATCCTGACCAGTTCCGACATAGTCGAAGGCCTTGTGTCATCCAGCATGCCGATGACGAACTTCGTGCCGAACTCGGGGATCCCGAGGGACCCCACGTCGATGCCGCCGTTCTGCTCCGGTGTGATGCCCAGCGCCTTCGTGGAACTGAACAGGCTCATGACTTCCGGATCGTCCAGCGGGATCTTCGTGGGCTCAAGCCCGGTCAGGTCCTGCAGCATCCTGATCATCGTCGGATCGTCGTGTCCCAGAATGTCGAGCTTTAACAGGTTGTGGTCGATCGAGTGATAATCAAAGTGCGTCGTGATGATGTCCGTCGTCATATCGTTGGCCGGATGCTGGATCGGCGTGAAGGTGTTGATGTCCTCCCCGATGGGCAGGACGACGATCCCGCCGGGATGCTGTCCCGTGCTCCGCCGGATCCCCGTGCATCCCTGCAGCAGGCGCTCGATCTCGCAGTTCCTCTTTGCGACGCCTTTGCGCTCGAAGTAGTTCTTGACATAGCCGTACGCCGTCTTGTCCGCCACCGTCGCGATCGTCCCGGCCTTAAAGGTCTGCTCGTGGCCGAAGATGACCTTGGTATATGCGTGCGCCTTACTCTGGTATTCCCCGGAGAAGTTCAGGTCGATATCCGGCTCCTTGTCTCCCTTGAATCCGAGGAAAGTCTCGAAGGGGATGTCGAACCCGTCCTTATTGAGCGGCTCCCCGCAGCGGGGGCAGATCTTGCGCGGCAGGTCGATGCCGGACTTTCCGGCGTAAGCCTTAACTTCCGGCGAATCGAAATCCGAATAGTGGCATTTTGTGCAGTAATAGTGAGGAGGAAGCGGGTTGACTTCTGTGATCCCCGACATCGTCGCGACGAACGAGGAGCCGACGGATCCTCTCGAACCGACCAGGTAGCCGTCCTCGACGGACTTCCAGACCAGCTTCTGCGCGATGATATACATAACGGAATATCCATTCCTGATAATGGAGTTCAGTTCCCTCTCCAGCCTCTCTTCCACGATGCCCGGCAGAGGATCGCCGTACATCTGGTGGGCTTTGTTGTAGCAGATCTCCCTCAGCATCTCGTCGGAATGCGGGATCACCGGGGGACACTTGTCGGGCCTTACCGGCGAGATCGCGTCGATCATGTCCGCGATCTTCCTCGTGTTCGTAATGACCACTTCCTCCGCCTTTTTGGCGCCGAGATAGGAGAACTCCTTCAGCATCTCGTCAGTCGTGCGGAAATACAGAGGCGCCGGATCTTCATCCGACATCCCCATTCCGTCCTGGATGATGCTCCGGTAGATCTCGTCCTCGGGATCCATAAAGTGGACGTCGCCGGTCGCGACGACCGGTTTTCCGAGCTGTTCCCCGATCCTGACGATCTTCCTGTTGAGGTCAAGAAGGTCCTCCTCCGTCCGGATCTGCGGATAGCGGTCCTGCATCCTGGGATTCTCCAGGAGGAACCTGTTGTTGTCCCTGGGCTGGATCTCCAGATAGTCATAGAAATCCGCTATGCCCGCGACGGTCTCGTCCCCGCGCTCCTCAAGGATGGCCTCGAAGAGCTCTCCGGACACGCAGGCGCTGCCCACAATGAGCCCTTCCCTGTGTTTCATGAGAAGGCTCTTGGGGATCCTGGGCTTTTTATAGAAATAGGTAAGGTGAGAGTCACTGATCAGGGTGTACAGATTGACTCTTCCCGTGTTGTTCTTGGCAAGGAGCACACAGTGGTGCGTCCTAAGCCTCTTTGTGATCTCCGGGTTGTTGTCGCTCAGCGCGTTGATGTCCCCGAAAGTCTGCGCGTCCCTCTCCGAGAGCATGGCCATCAGCTTTTTGAAGATGCCCGCCGTGCACTCGGCGTCGTCCACCGCGCGGTGGTGGTTGTCGAGCGGGACGCCGAGCACCTTCGCGACCGCGTCCAGCGTATACTTCGCGTGGCCGGGCAGCAGGGCTCTGGCGATCCCCAGCGTGTCGACCGTGGTAAAAGGGCAGTCCAGCCCCAGTCTCCTGCAGTTCTCCCGGACAAATCCTATATCGAAGGACACATTGTGGCCCGCGAGGACGCACCCTTCCGAGAAAGCCAGAAATTCCGGCAGCACTGTTTCGATCGGGTCCGCGCCGACGACCATCTCATCGGAGATGCCTGTCAGCTGCTTGATCCTGTAAGGGATCGGGATCTGCGGATTGACGAATTTCGAAAAGCGTCCCGTGATCACGCCGTTCTCCACCTTGACCGCGCCGAATTCGATGATCCGGTTCTTTTCCGGTGAAAATCCTGTCGTCTCAAGGTCAAAAACGACATACTTCTGGGCCTTCAGGCTGTCCGAAGGCTTCTCTTTCGCGCCGTATTCCACGCTCTTTTTGAGGTCATCCACCAGATAGCACTCGACGCCGTAGATGATCTTGAAGAACTTCTGGGGGTCGACAGGCGGCCGCCCCTCTTCCTTCCTTTTCTTGTTCTCATCGGAAAGGAGGGCATCCCTGACATGGTTGGCGTCCGTGAAGGCCTGTACGTTTCCGTGGTCAGTGATCGCGATCGCGGGCATGCCCCAGGCATACGCTCTTTTGACCAGGTCCTTGCACTCGGAGACACCGTCCATATCGCTCATCTTGGTGTGGCAGTGCAGCTCCACCCTCTTGACGTCCGCCAGATCCTCGCGCTTCTTCGTCACAGCGGGGATGCGCATGATCCCCTGCAGGTAGGAGACGGAAACCTCCTTGTCGAAAGTGTCGAGGGCCGCCGCGCCCTTGACCTTGACCCATGTCCCTGCCTTGAGATCTCCCATGAACTCATCAGCCAGTTCCGTCGGGATGAAAGTCTTGCAGGAGATCGAGTCGGTGAAGTCTGTAATAGTAAATTTGACGAGCGATTTGTCGTTCCTGATGTCCCGCCGGTCGGTGCCGATGATCTTTCCCCTGATCACGACAACGCCGATCTCGCCGACGACGTCGCAGATCGGGATCGCGTCCCCCGGCACATCTTTGCCGTAGATCACGTCCGGGTTGCTCGACTTTTTGAGTCCGGCAGGCTTCTTCGCGCCCTTGGCCCCGTTCTTTACATACTTACCGCCGCGCTGTCCGCCGGCCGATTGAGGCGAGCTCTCTTTCTTTTTGAAAGAAAGTGCCGGCGCCGTACCTGCGGCCTGCGCGTTCCTCTCCGCTGTGTTCCCTTCGAATTCCGGCGTCCCGCCGTTCCCCGAAAGGATACTGTCCGCGCTGTCCGGATCTCCGTATCCCCCTTCGTATTTCCGCACGGCGAATGCCGCCTCGGCTCCCTGAAGGGGCGCGGTCCTTCTGCGGACTATGTTCTCCTTCTCCTTTTTCCTCTGCTCAAGGCCTACCGTGAGCGCCGCGCTGACGCCGCATCTCTCCCTGAAGATCCTGTTGAGCGCCTCCTCGAGCTTCATGGACAGCTTCCTGCTCAGGCAGCTGTCCTGCAGCATTATGAGGACATTCTCATCGTCCCTGTACTCCACTCTCGCTTCCCTGAAGTACAGTCCCATGACATGCGAAAAGCTCCCGATCTCGCTGACGAGGGAATCAAAGTATTCCTCCATCAGCCTCCTGGGAGTGTACTGGCTGCTCAGTGTATAGTGCTCGTCGATATAGACCTCCGGAGCCCTCTCGCCGAACACCTGCCTGGATATCTCTTCCTGCATCTTGAAGACGCGCTTTTTATGGATCAGGTGATCCGAGCGGAGCACGACCTTGATCCTGGTGCGCTCTTTGTTCGTCGTAAGGCGCTCCACCTGTGTCTCGGCAAAATAGTCCCTCAGGTCGCCCTTTACCTGCAGCGTCGGAAATACATCAAAGAAAGGTTTCATAACCGCTTCCGTACCTCGTTATAGTTCATTGACATCAATGATCTGACTCACACGCTATGCTCATAGCATACTGTCCAGTTCCTGCCTTAGCGCCGCAAGGAGTTCTTTCTCCGGGACCTTCCGGATGACCTCCCCGTGCCGCATGAGGAGCCCCTCGCCGATTCCGCCCGCAATGCCCAGGTCGGCCTCTCTCGCTTCTCCGGGCCCGTTCACCGCGCATCCCATTACGGCTACTTTGATATCAAGCGGATAACCCTGCACGAGCGTCTCCACCTCATTGGCAAGGCCGATCAGGTCGATCTTCGTCCTTCCGCACGTGGGACAGGACACGACGTCGATGCCGCCCTTTCTGAGGCCCAGGGTCTTCAGGATCCGTTTGGCCGACTTGATCTCCTCGACCGGGTCTCCGGTGAGGGATACCCTGATCGTATCGCCGATCCCCTCATAGAGGATCACGCCGAGCCCTACAGCGGATTTGATGTTCCCGCTCATCAGTGTCCCGGCCTCCGTAATGCCCACATGAAGCGGGTACAGCGACTTCCCGGCAAGGATCTCATGGGCGCGGATGCACATCATGACATTCGAGGACTTGATGCTGATGACGATATTGTCGTATCCGCAGTCCTCTACCATACCGACCTTGTCCAGAGCGCTCTCGACGAGTCCTTCCGCCGTGACGCCGCCGTATTTTGCCACGATCTCCCTTTCAAGGGAACCGCTGTTGACGCCGACACGGATCGGGACACCTCGTTCCTTCGCGCACCGCACCACCTCTTCGATATGCGCTTTTCCGCCGATATTGCCCGGATTGATGCGGATCTTGTCGGCGCCGTTCTCCATCGCGGCGATCGCCATCTTATAGTCAAAGTGGATGTCCGCGACGAGCGGAATGTGGATCCGTTCCTTGATCTTCGCAATAGCTGTGGCCGCTTCCGGTGTCGGGACCGTGCAGCGGATGATCTCGCAGCCCGCTTCTTCCAGGCGGAGCGTCTGAGCCACGGTCGCCTCAACGTCTTCCGTAGGTGTATTGGTCATGGACTGGATGAGGATCGGATTCCCTCCGCCGATCACGCGGTCGCCGATCCTGATCACTTTCGTCTTATCTCTGTAGTTCATGGTTTCCTCTCAGTCTTTATTCGGTCACAAAATACAGCTTCAGGCACTGTTTTCTGCTGTGTGCTTCACAGGCATCAGAAAAAGTGTGAGATATCATTGAACATCACGAAGACCATGAGCGCGATCAGCGCCATGAATCCCGCGAGGTGCACCATTCCTTCCTTCTCGGGCGGGATGGGTCTGCCGCGGACCGCCTCGATGAGGAGGAACACGAGCCTGCCCCCGTCCAGCGCGGGAAGAGGCAGCAGGTTAAAGATCCCCAGGTTCACCGTCAGGAGCGTCGCAAGGTTGAGAAGCGACATTATGACGACCATGGGGCCGTACGGCGACGCCTCCGTGTACGTCGTATTGACGGCCTGTACGAC
>OCTX012239489.1_pt1 | contig 17865 bp, 15 predicted proteins | sample 1539691 | NCBI WGS metagenome assembly OCTX01 (sample SAMN02144231, study PRJEB22623) | gut metagenome | biome: sheep rumen | host: Ovis aries | place: New Zealand | reverse complement strand
CGGCTTGGGGCGCTCCGTCGCATCAGTCCATAAACAGGCTCCCTGAAAACAGGCGGATCAGCAGCTCCTCCAGCTGCTGCGGGCTGGCCGCACATCCTTCCCGGGCATACTGCCGGGCGACGCAGGAGACGCCGCCGGCATAGAAGCTGGAGGCATAGCTCCGCGTGCATTCATCCATCCGGCCCCAGAGGCAGTCCGCCTGGCTGAGCAGCTCATGGAAGGTGTCGTACAGCAGGTAATCGATATGATTGTCCGTCAGGATGCGGATCAGATCCCGGTTGCGGTACAGGTATTCGCTGGTGCCGCGGCACATCTCGCGAAGGCTTTCTCCCGGAGAGGAAACGGGCCTTCGCTTTTCTTCCGCCTCCTGACAGCCGCACTGCGCCTGCAGGGTGAAGATCATCACGTTTTCCCGGCTGGTGAAAAGGGAATAAAAAGTCTGCCGGGAGATGCCGGCGGCTTTGCAGAGCTCGCTGACGGAGATCTGCGCATAGGGTTTCTGACGAATCAGGCGCATCATGGCCTGGGAGATCTGCTCCTGGGACATGAGCGCCGTTTTATTGTTGCCGCAATACATTTCGTTTCCTCCCGCCCTTCCCGGTGAGCGCCGGGAATGAACAAATGATAACAAAAGGCTTGACAATTGTCAATGTTCATTGTATCATGGCCCCAACAAACCTGGACAGATGTCAAGGCTGCGGGGGGCGGGATTCTCCCGTCGGGCTGAAGGCGGGTTCGGTTTGAACAGCCGGCGCGGGCCGGAAGGAGGAATGAAGAGATGGCAATTCTGCCTTTATACAATGTGCTGGTTCTGCCGGGGGCGAAGCTGTGGCTTCGCCGGGCGGATTACAAGTTGCTGGCGCAGAAGGATGCGGCCGTGGGCGAACGGGTGACGGTGCTGATGCAGAAGGAGAATGAGGACCGGGATGAGCTGACGGCGGAAAGCTTTTACCCGGTCGCCGTGGTCGGACAGGTGACGGAGGTCGATCAGAACGGCTTCGTGACGGTGGAGGTTTCCGGCCGCGTCAATATTGAAGAGATCGTTCAGCTGCCGGATCACAGCTTCAGCATGAGCGTTTCCCGCCGCGCGGATACCGGCGCCATGCAGCCGGAGGAGGCGGAACGCAGGCTGAACGCGGTGAAGAGCCGGATCCTGACCTTTTCGGAAGGCCAGCAGTGGGAGGGCTTCCTGAAAAGCTTTTCCCAGTACTGGGATACGCTGTGGACGGTGGCGGCGGTGATGTCGCCCTGGCTGAGGATCCCGGCGGAGGAGCGGTACGGGATGCTGGCGGAGGATGATGTTTCCCGCCGGTTTGATGCCGTGGAGCATGCGCTGCTGGAGGGCCTGGAGATGGTGGACGTCCAGAGCGCGGCCCAGACGGCGCAGCAGCAGGATTATGAAAAGCTCTATCGGGAATCCGCCATCAAGAAGCAGATGGAATACCTGCAGAAGGAACTGGATGCCATGCATCCGGAAAACGTGTCCGAGATCCGCCGGCTGGAGCTGAAGCTGGAGGAATCCGGGATGAACGAGACCGCCCTGAAGGAAGGGCGGAAGGTGCTGAACCGCCTGAAGGGCGAGGGCAGCAACAGTCCGGAGGCGGGCATGCTGACGGACTGGCTGGATCTGCTGACGAGCCTGCCCTGGAAGAAGGCGGAAAGCCGGGAAATCTCCATGGAGCAGGCGCGGGAAGCGCTGGATTCGCAGCATTCCGGGCTGGAAAAAGTCAAGAAGCGGATCCTGCAGCAGATCGCCGTGATGCGGCTGAAGGGGCAGCAGTCCGGTTCGATTCTGTGTTTCGTGGGCGCGCCGGGAACCGGGAAGACCAGCATCGGGGAGAGCATTGCCCGGGCGCTGGGGAGGGAGTACGTGCGCGTTTCCCTGGGCGGCGTCCGCGATGAGGCGGACATCCGCGGCCATCGGCGGACCTATATCGGCGCCATGCCCGGGCGGATCATCGACGGGATCCACAAATGCGGCTCCTCCAATCCGGTCATGGTGCTGGACGAGGTGGACAAGCTTTCCGCGTCCTATAACGGGGATCCGGCCAGCGCGCTGCTGGAGGTGCTGGATCCGGAACAGAATTTCTCCTTCACGGATCATTATCTGAATGTGCCGTTTGACCTGAGCGACGTTCTGTTCATCTGTACGGCCAATACGGTGGACACGATTCCGGAGCCGCTGCTGAACCGGATGGAAGTGATTCAGTTCCAGGGCTATACACCCCTGGAAAAGCAGCAGATCGCCCGCGAGCATCTGCTGCCCCGGGCCATGAGTGCGGTGGGCATTTCCCAGAAATCCCTGGCGGTTTCCGATGAGGCGATCACGCGGATGATCGAGGAATATACCCGTGAGGCGGGCGTCCGCGGGCTGAAGAAGTGCATGGATCAGCTGTGCCGCACGGCGGCGGTCGCCCTGGTGGACCGGCCGGATGAAAGCATCTCGGTGAACCGGGACAATCTGCCGGAATATATGGATATGAATCCGGTGCGCCGCCGGCATGTGGGGGAAAGCGCGAAGCCCGGCATCGTGACGGGGCTGGCCTGGACGCCGGTGGGCGGCGAAATCCTGTATATCCAGACGCTGCTGACGGCGGGAAGCGGAAAGATCACCGTGACCGGGCAGCTGGGGGATGTGATGAAGGAATCGGCCGAGATTGCGATGACCCTGGTGAAGGCGATGCTGCCGGAGCAGGCGGCCCGGTTCGGCGAAAGCGATCTGCATATCCATGTGCCGGACGGCGCCACCCCGAAGGACGGCCCTTCCGCCGGCATCACGCTGACCACCGCGCTGGCGTCGCTGATCACCGGCGTGCCGGTCCGGCCGGATGTGGCCATGACCGGAGAGGTTTCGCTGCAGGGGGACGTGGGCCCGATCGGCGGCCTGCCGGAGAAGCTGATGGCGGCGCAGCGCTCGGGCGTCCGCAGGGTGTTCATCCCGCGGGAGAATGAGACGGATCTGAAGGATGTGCCCCGGGAAATCCGGGAGCAGCTGGAGATTGTTCCGGTGGATACGGTGGAGGAAGTGCTCGGCGCGCTGAACATCATCGGCGCGACGGAGGAGCCGGCGGCGGTATGAACCGCCGGCCGGATGCGGACGGATAATTGGAAATAATGGTATTGAAACGGAAAACGGTGGTGATTATAATACAGTAACCATTGAATAAACGGAGCGTGAAGGAGGCGGACGGTATGCCGGGTCCCGGTGGTCCGATGGGTAGGGGTCGTTATCTGACGGAAGAGGAAAAACAGCAGGTGCCCCGGGTGACCCGGGAGATGCTGATCCGGATTTTTTCCTACCTGCGGCCTTACTGCGCTCAGCTGCTGCTGGTTCTGGGCTGCATTGCCGTTTCTTCGGTGTGCAGCCTTTTTCCGTCGATCCTGACGGGCAACATCGTGGATGTGCTGACGGGGAAGGACATGGGCGGATGGATCGGAAACGGTGTTTCCGCCCTGGTGAAGCTGATCCTGCTGTCACTGGCCCTGCACTTCTTTTCCAACCTGATCGGTGTGGGGGAAAGCTATCTGAATACCTGGATCGCGCAGCACATCTCCTTTGACATGCGGAATCAGATGTACCGGCATCTGCAGAAGATGTCGCAGCGCTTTTTTACCTCCGCCAGCCAGGGGGATATCATCACCCGGATGACGAGCGACATCTCCGGCGTGGAGAGCGTGGTTTCCGGATCCTTCACCACGATTCTGTCCAATGTGATTACGCTGATCGTTGCGGTGATTGCCATGTTCCGGAAAAGCTGGATCCTGGCGCTGGTAGGCCTCGTGGCGGTCCCGCTGTTTGTTCTGCCGACCCGCATGGCCGGCAAGAAAAGATGGAAGCTGGCAGGGGAGGCCCAGGCCTGCAACGATGAGATCAACGGCATCCTGAATGAAACTCTTTCCGTCAGCGGACAGCTGCTGGTCAAGCTCTTCGGGCGGGAGGAAAAGGAATACCGGAGATATGAGGAAGCGAACGGCCGGATGATCCGGCTGAACATCCGGGAGCGCATGGCCGGCCGCTGGTTCTTCATGCTGCTGAGCACGCTGACGACCATCGGGCCCATGTTGCTGTATCTGGTCGGCGGGATTCTGATCATGGAGCACGACAGCTCGCTGACGGTGGGCGACATCACCGTGCTGGTGGCGCTGCTGGGCCGGCTGTACGGGCCGGTCAACAGCCTGCTGAACATCCAGGTGGACTGGATGCGGTCCATGGCCATGTTCAACCGGATCTTTGAGTATTTCGACATGAAGCCGGAAATTGAGGACCGGCCGGACGCGCGAAAGCTGACGGGAGCCCGGGGAGAGGTCCGGTTTGAAGATGTCAGCTTCAGCTATGACGGCGACCGGCAGATCCTGAAGGATATTTCCTTTGAGCTGAAAAGCGGGGACTGCATTGCGATTGTCGGCCCCAGCGGCAGCGGCAAGAGCACCATCGTGAACCTGATCCCGCGGCTGTGGGACGTCTCCGGCGGCCGGGTGACCTTCGACGGGCAGGATGTCCGGGACTGGACGCTCCAGTCCCTCCGGGAGGAGATCGGAGTTGTCACCCAGGAGACATATCTTTTCAACGGAACGATCCGGGACAATCTGCTGTACGCGAAGCCGGACGCGACGGAGGAGGAGATGATCGAGGCCTGCCGGAAGGCGAATATCTACGATTTCATTCAGCGTCAGCCGGAAGGACTGGATACCATGGTGGGAAACCGGGGCCTGAAGCTGTCCGGTGGGGAAAAGCAGCGGATCTCCATTGCGCGGGTCCTGCTGAAGGATCCGGCGCTCCTGATCTTTGATGAGGCGACATCCGCACTGGATTCCATTTCGGAAGCGGCCATTCAGGCCGCCATTAACCCGCTGATTGAGGAAAGAACGTCGATTCTGATCGCGCACCGCCTGTCCACGATCCTGGCGGCGGATGAGATTCTCGTGGTCCGTGACGGGGTGATCGCGGAGCGGGGAAAGCACCAGGAACTGGTCCATGCCGGCGGAACGTATCAGGAACTGTATGAAACCCAGTTCCAGAAGGCGGAATGAACAGCAAAAACCGGATATGTCCCCTGAGAAATGGCCGCGAAAAGCGGGGACTCAGGGACATATCCGGTTTTTTTGAATCGGGTGCAGCTGCGTTTACGCCATGCCGTCGGCGGACGCGCCGGCGTTTTCTCCGGACTCCGCCTCTTCCTCATCCAGCCGCCGCAGACCGGCAATCTGGGTCACGGGCAGGGAGAAACAGATCGCGCCGGCCTTGGTATGCGTGCCGGCCTTTTCAATGATGGCGCGCATGATATCCGCCTTCCGGGATGCGCGGGCGACGATCAGGATGACTTCCTTTTCGTCCGCCAGGGAAAGCCCCTCGAACTTCTCCGCGGAGCGGATACCGGTTCCCTTGGCGGAGAGCACCGTGCCGCCGGATGCGCCGGCGGGGCGGGCCGCGTCCATCACGGCGTCGGAATGCCCCTCGTTCAGGATCACATAGATCAGTTCGTAATCAAATTTCATGTCCGGCTTTTCTCCGCTTCCGGGTTTCTGATCAGTCATGACGGCCAAGGTGCTGCCTCCTCCTACGCTTTTGATGGGGACGGAAATCATGATGCCGTTTCCGGGAATATCGATGTAGAGCTTTTCCTTGGCCTGGCGGATCAGCTTCCGGGTGCCTTCCCGGTCGGCAACAGCGCCGATCACAGCTTTTTCCGTTCGCGTCAGGCCGCTGAGACGAAGATGTTCCAGGGTCGCAGTGCCCTCACCGAGCATGGTCATGGAAATCCGGATTCCCAGGGATTTGAATATTTTCTCCATTCGGTTCCGCTTGTCCCGGTCCAGAATGGAAATGACAAAATTCAGCTCCATCTCATGCCTCCCACAGTTCGATGATATCGCTGTCGCCATAGGAGGACAGCGCCGGAGCGGCCGCATGGCGGCGGGACGCGAGCGATGCGATGACGCCCATGATCTGGACGGTGATCAGCGGCATCATCGCGACGAGCGCGACCAGGCCGAAGGCATCTGTCATCATGTTGCCGCCGGTGGCGGAGACGACACCCATCGCGAAGGGCAGCATGAAGGCCGCGGTCAGCGGACCGCTGGCGACGCCGCCGGAGTCAAAGGCGATGGCGGTGAAGGTTCCGGGTACGAAAAGCGTCAGCGCCAGGGCGATCGCGTAGCCGGGAATGATCATCCACAGAATGGAGATGCCCGTCAGCGCGCGGAGCATGCTCAGCCCCATGGCGGCCGATACGGCGATGGACAGGCTCAGCCCCATGGCCCGGGCGGAGATCGCGCCGGCGCTCAGCTCCTCCACCTGCTTGTTCAGCACATGGACGGCCGGCTCGGCATTGATGATGAACCAGCCCATGACCATGCTGATGGGAATCAGCAGGAAGCGCCACTTCGGATCCGCCAGCTGCTGCCCGAGCAGATAGCCCAGGGAAGAGAAACCGACATTCACGCCGGTCAGGAACAGCATCAGCCCGATCAGGGTCAGAATCAGTCCGGCAAAGATCCGGAGAAACGGCTCCTTCCGCAGCCGGAGGGAAATGACCTGGAAAATCAGGAAAATCACGACGATCGGGGCAAGCGCCTTGCCGATTTCCGCCAGGTTTTCCGGCAGGGCGGACAGATAGCTGCGCCCGAGCTCCACCGTATGCGCATACTGGCTGACGGTCTGGGAAGCCGAAACGGAATCGCTGCGATAGATGAATCCGAGAAACAGCACGGCCAGCACCGGGCCAATGGAGCACAGGCCGACCAGACCGAAGCTGTCCTGCTGCGCATTTGAGTCGCTGCGGACGGAGGCAACGCCCAGACCCAGTGCCATGATGAAGGGAACGGTCATGGGCCCGGTGGTCACACCGCCGGAGTCGAACGCGACAGACAGAAAGTTCGGATCGGTAAAGATGACCAGCAGGAAGATCAGCCCGTAGAAGGCCATCAGCATCCAGCGGAGCGGAAAGGCCTTCAGGATGCGGAGCAGGCTCAGCATCAGGAAGATGCCGACACCGACGGATACCACGATGATCAGGACAGTGGTATCGATGGCCGGAACGTTGCTGGAGAGCACCTGCAGATCCGGTTCGGCCACGGTGACGGCGACGCCGACCAGAAAGCCGACGATCAGAATCAGCGGAATGTTCCGGGAGCGGGTCAGCTTCGCGCCGATGTGCGATCCGATCTGGGTCATCGACATGTCCGCACCGACGGAAAACAGCCCCATGCCAACGATCAGAAATACCGATCCGATCAGAAACGACAGCATCAGGTCGTTCTGCATCGGAACCCACAGAAGGCACAGCACCGCGACGATCGTAACGATCGGAAGCACGGAGGCAGAGGATTCTTTGATTTTATCCAGTAAAATGCTTTTGCTTGGCATGAGGCATCTCCTTCACTGAGGACATCTGTGAAAGGAAACCCGGATCAGCGGATCAGGGTGATGTTCCGGAAGATGCTTACGAGTGTATTGGCGACGGTGGACATCGTTTTGATGAAGATGTCCAGCGCGACGCCGACAACGTCCTTGCGGGTATCGCCGACCGTGTCGCCGGTGACCGCTGCCTTATGGGCGGCGGAACCCTTGCCGTGGCCCTTCAGCGCGCCGGATTCGATATACTTCTTGGCATTGTCGAAGGCGCCGCCGGAATTGCCCATGAACAGCGCGCGGGGAATGGCAACGATCGTGGCGCCGATCAGCAGGCCGCCGACGAATTCCACGCCGAAGATGAAGCCTCCGATCACCGGGATCACCATGGCCAGCACGGAGGGGAAGAGCATTTTCTTCAGCGCCTGGCGCGCGGCCAGTGCGATCATCCGGTTGTAGTCCGGGACCTTCTTTCCGGCCAGTACTTCGGGGGTCAGCTGCTTGTCGCCCTCATCGGCCATCAGTTTGGCGGATTCAATGGTGTTATCGGTCAGCATGGCGGAGAAGTATTCCACCAGTGCGCCGCCGATGATGGCGCCGGCGACGACGACGAAGGAGGCGATGTTCAGGTTCATCTCGGCGGAATAGTTGCCGACATAGGAGACGATCAGGGAAACGGTGGCGAAGGCGGCGGAACCGATCGCAAATCCCTTGCCGACGGCGGCGGTGGTGTTGCCGACCGCGTCCAGCTTATCGGTGATCACGCGCACCTTGGCATCCAGATGGCAGCTTTCGGCCAGGCCGCCGGCGTTGTCGGCAATGGGGCCGAAGGCATCGATCGAAACGGTGGCGCCGACAAAGGCCAGCATACCCAGGGCGGCCAGCGCTACGCCGTAGGTTCCGGCGAGCTTGCCGGATACAAACAGCGCAATTCCGATGACCAGAACGGGAAGCAGGCAGGAACGGGAGCCGATGGCGTCACCCTTGGTGATCACGAAGGCTTCGCCTTCGGGTGCCATCTCAGCGAGGGAACGGGTGGGCTTATAATCCGTGGAGGTATAGTACTCGGTGATGGAACCGATGGCGACGCCGCTGGCAATGCCCAGCACCGCGCAGATCCAGGGGGAAGCCCATCCGGCGACCCAGCCGTAGGTTTCCCGGAGAATGGAAGCATCGACATGGGCAAAGCAGATGGCTGCGGCACCCAGGCCGAGCAGAACCGTCAGTCCGGCGGAGATCCAGGTGGCGAGATTCAGCTCCCGGGAGGGATTGTCGCTCATCTTTTTCCGGGCGGCATAGAACAGGCCCAGCAGGCAGCTGAGGAGGCCCGCGCCGGCGACGAGCAGGGGATAGGTAATCGTGCCGCCAAAGACGGTTTCGAGCGCAGCCATGCTTCCGGCCAGCTTTCCCTCATACTGCTGGAACAGGATCACGGCGATCATCAGCGTGGCGGAAATCGTGGCCACGAAGGACTCCAGCAGGTCGGAGCAGTTGCCGGCGATGTCGTTGACGTTGTCGCCGATGAAGTCTGCGATGACGTTGGGAACGCGGGAGTCATCCTCCGGCAGATCATTCCGGACCTTGGCCAGAATATCCGCGGAAATGTCCGCCGCCTTGGTGTAGTTGCCGCCCGCCACGCGGTTGAACATGGCCACGAGGGAGCAGCCCAGGGAGTAGGTGGAGATCCGCATGATGGTCGGATTTACGCCCTCCAGCGTGGTCAGCAGGCCGCCGCCCAGCACGTTGTACTTTACGCTGCCGAAGATGAACAGGATGGCGACCAGCCCGAGCAGGCCGAAGGCCTGTACGCTCAGACCGGAAATGGATCCGCCGCACAGCGCGACCTTCACGGTTTCGCCGATGGACATGCTCTCCCGGGCCTTGTTGGCGGTCCGCACATTGGCGTAGGTCGCGGAACGCATGCCGATCACGCAGGCGCAGGAGGACATCAGCGCGCCGAAGACGAAGGTGATGCCGCTGGTCCGTTCCACAAACAGGCTGAATATCGCTGCCAGCGCCAGCACGACGATCACGATGGTGCGGTATTCCGTTTTCATGAAAGTATTTGCGCCGGAACGGATGATTCCGGCCATTTCGATCATTTCGGATGTGCCTTCCTTCATTTTGCGGATCCGCTGGTAATTCCAGAAGACATATCCCAGGGTCAGCAGAATGATGCACAGGACAATGAGATTCCAGTTGACAGACATGGTGAGGCCTCCAGTTTCAAGGATATTTTGCTGACGACAAAAACCAGAGGTCATTATAGCACACAATTGATCATATGTCCGTATAAAATATGGAAGAAATCCGGAAAGATTTTCATGGAATGTGGGCAGAAATGTGTTGCATATCAACGGTTGATCTGGTATAATCCTCAATTGGCACATCCTTGCGCTGCAGGAAGCAGCGCCAAATGTCCGTGAGGAGGTGAAAGAATGATGAACAGGTATGAAATGATCTACATCATCGACACCGGTCTGGAGGAAACCGCTCGCAAGGAACTGATTGAGAAGGTATCCGCCCTGATCGAAGCAAACGGTGGTGAGATCGAGAAGGTCGATGAGACATGGGGAAAGCGCCGTCTGGCCTATGCGATCGACTACAAGACCGAGGGATGGTACGTGCTGGTGAACTTCAAGGCGCCGGCCGAGCTGCCCCGCGAGCTTGAGCGGAACCTGCAGATCAATGAGAACGTGCTGCGTTACCTCGTTGTGAAGCTGGTGGAAAAGCGCTCCAACGTAAAGCCGCGTGCGAACAAGCCCGCTCCCCTGGGTGCTCCCGATGAGATCACTGCTCCCGTTGATGACGAGGCTCCCGTCCAGGAAGCTCCCGCTGCGGAAGCGGCTGTCGAAGCTGCGCCTGTGGAAGAAGCCGCTCCGGCTGATGCCGAGTAACGGCTGAGAGAAGAGGGAAAGATATGAATAAACTGACGATCATCGGAAATCTGACCCGGGATCCCGAAATGCGGACTACGACAACCGGTGTGAATGTCTGCACATTCACCGTTGCGGTGAATCGCCGCGGCCGTCGGGATGAACAGAGCAGCCAGCCGGAAGCTGATTTCTTCCGTGTGACCGCCTGGCGCCAGCTGGGCGAGGTCTGTTCGAAATATCTGGCGAAGGGCCGCAAGGTCTGCGTCGTCGGGGCGGTGAGCGTGCACACCTTTACAGGCCAGGACGGGGTGACCCGTGCCAGCCTGGAAGTGACCGCGGATGATGTGGAGTTTGTTTCTTCCCGGAATGACGTGGAAGGTTCCGGAGCCGGCAGCTACAGCGCTGCTCCCGCTCCTTCCGTGCCTGCTGAACCGGCCGCTGGCTTCACCGCGGTGGAGACTGACGAGCTGCCCTTTTAACGCTTAAATAGCGCGAATCCTTTAAAGGAGGTAAAACCCATGTCTGAAGAACGTGGCGAAAGAAGGCCGCGCCCCCGTGGAGGACGTCGTCCTCGCCGGAAGGTCTGCAACTTCTGTGTCGATAAGATCGAATATATCGATTATAAGGATGTCAATCGCCTGCGCCGCTTTACCAACGAACGGGGCAAGATCCTGCCCCGCCGGATGAGCGGAAACTGCGCCAAGCATCAGCGCCAGCTGAGTGAGGCCATCAAGCGCGCCCGTGCCATCGCCTTGATGCCCTACACCGTGGACTGAGTCCGCGCTGCGAGACGAAACAAAACCAGCCTGCCCCTTGGGGCGGGCTGGTTTTTTAAAACCGTTTTGCTGCCGGGACGGTCAGGATGGCTTCCGTGAGAGATAAACGTTATACGCGATGATCGTTCCGACGACCAGCACCGCGCCGAACACGGAGAGCGTGGAAATCATCTCACCATAGAAAACGGCAACGAGAATCGGATTGAGCACGGGCTCCAGGCCGGTAATCAGGCTGGCGGTAACTGCCGGCGTTTTTTTGATGCCGATGGAAAAAAACACGTAAGCCAGGCCGACCTGAAATGCACCGAGGCAGATCACGGCCGCAACGGCAGCAGGGGAGAAGTCGGATTCCTGAAAAACAGTGGGCGTGAAGATGATCCCGGCAGCCAGCTGACCCAGAAAGCAGGAGGAAATGGCATCCGCGTTTTTACCGGAATTCATCATGAATACGCCTGCGTAGCAGATCCCGGAAAGCACGGCGATCAGATTTCCCAGCCAGTTGCCGGCCTGAAGACCGTCCACGAAAAAGAGAATGACGCCCGTCAGCACCAGCAGGCAGGTGAAGATTTCCACCCGGTCAGGCTTCGAGTGAAAAATCACGGCCATCAGCAGAATGACGAAAACGGGCGCTGTGAACTGAAGCACAATGGCATTGGCTGCGGTGGTCATTTTGTTGGCGATGGCATACAGCGTGGTCACGCCGATCATGGAAACGGCGCCGATCCATACGCTGCGGCTGAAAACCAGTCGGTGATGCGTGACCAGCAGATAGATGCCGATCACGGCTGCGCCGATCAGATTCCGGACGCCGTTGATGGCCAGCGGCTGCCATGGGATCAGCTTGATCAGCAGCCCGCCGGTGCTGAAAAGCAGGGAAGCGATAAAAACGCAGAGGACCGGGCCCCATTTTGCGGATTTCATCGTGAACCTCCAGTGAAACGGATTGGATCGGCTGACCGGGGACCGGCTCATGTGTCGTTGACGACGTTCCGGGCCCAGAAATCAGATTTGAGCATGATCAGGCCGATGATCAGCTTGATGATATCGATAAACTGGACGCAGAAGTAGATCTGCAGCACGTCCATATCCGTATAGTGGGTCAGGCAGAAGGCCAGCAGAACGGTCACAACCCAGATATACACCGCGTCAAAGAAGAAGGTGATCACGGTGCGCCCGCCGGAGCGGATGGTGAAATACGTCACATGGGCAAAGGAATGGATCGGCAGCGATAGCCCGGCGATGACCAGCAGCCGCTGCGTCAGGCTCCGCATCTCGTCCCCGACGTTGTACAGCCGGGGAACCAGCGGTGAAGCAAGAATCATGATCAGACCGATGATGATATGAATCACCTCGGTCAGGAAGATCAGCTTCCGGTCCACATCCCGGGCTTCCTCCATCTTTCCGGCGCCGAGCCGCTGTCCGACCATGATGGATACGGCGCTGCCCATGGCAAACATGATCACGCAGAAAAGATTCCAGGCCGTGCCGGTGATGTTCAGCGCGGCGACCGCGTTGAGCCCGCGGGTGGAGTAGAACTGATTGATGAAGGTCATCCCCAGCGACCAGAGTATTTCATTGATCAGCAGCGGAAAGCCGGTGCGCAGGATCCGCACGGTCAGCTTCCCGGGGACGTACAGACTGCTGTAGGCGCCTTTGAAGAAGACGTATTTGTTTTCGTGACGGTGGGAATAGATCGCGACGATCAGCAGCTCCACATACCGGGAGATCACCGTGGCGATGGCGGCGCCGCTGACGCCGAGCGCGGGGGCGCCGAGATTGCCGAAGATCAGCACCCAGTTCAGGAAAAGATTGGTCAGGATGGCGACAATGCCGGCGTACATGGGGGCGGCGGTTTCTCCGGATTCCCGGAGCGTACCGGCATAGATCTGCACGAAGGCGAAGGGCGGAAGCCCGATCAGCATGATCCGGAGATAGCTCAGGCCGCTTTCCAGCGTCAGCGCGAGATCGCCGCCGTTGCTCTCCCCCCGGAGAAAGGAATCGATGAAGGCCTCCCCGAAGAACAGATAGATCAGAATGCCGACGATGCAGGTGATCACGCCGAAAAACAGCTTGATCCGGAAGGTATGGCGCATGCCGTCCATATCACCCTTGCCGTAAAACTGCGCGCCGAAGATGCTGATGCCGCTGAGACCGCCGAAGATGGCCAGGTTGAAGACCATCATGATCTGATTGGCGATGGAGGCGGCGGAAATGGCCTCCGTCCCCAGGCTGCCGACCATGACGTTGTCCAGCAGGGAAACAAAGGAAGAAATGAACTGCTGCACGATGATCGGAATGAGCAGTGTGAGTACGCTGCGGTAGAAGGCACGGGTACCGATAAAACGCCTGAACATGGTTGATTTCCTTTCCGAATCGGGAAGTCCGCTGAGACAATTACCCGCCCATTGTAACCGCTGGAGAGGGAAAGTCAATAGGAACCTGCATATTTCTGCGCATGATTGTCCCCAAAGGCGTCTGACAGGAAAACCGCGCCGGACAATTGACGGGCCTGCCGGGATTGACTACAATAGACGTCGCATGATACTGACCCAGGGGAGGGAGAACCGTGGAGAAAAAGCTGACTGTGACCGGCGGAATCCTGTGGATCGTCGGGCTGATTCTTTCAATCGTCGGGCTGAATCTGGAGGGCGGCATGTCGTCCGGGCTGGCGATCGCCGGGAATATCGTCTTTCTGATCGGGCTGGGAATCAGCGGGGTGGCGTGGATTCGCAGGCGGAATGAGGAAGAGCGGGCAGCCGCAGAAAAGAAAGAAAAGAAACAGGAGGAACCGTAATTCGCGGTTCCTCCTGCTGCGTTCAGGATGCTTCAGGATTCCGGGATTTCGGCCTCCGCCTTCGTGACGGGATCCTCTTCATTGTATAACACAAATTCCTTGCGCATATAGCAGTGATGTCCGTTGACTTCGATCTCGCAGAAATTGCCTTCCTCCCCCAGAATGGTCAGCTCCGTTCCCACGCGGTATTCTTCCTGCTGGGGAGAGCTGCTGCTGGTGGTGTTGCGCACATGGACGGTGGAATCACCGGTAATATGCCCGCTCTTGGTGGCCACCCATCCGGTTCGGTAGGTCCTGGGTTCGTTGGCAAAGAATGTCAGGGAGCTGGTCTGGATATATCCGCGGGGGCCGGCGTTGCAGTCCACAAACGTCCAGTTCTTCCCCGTGTTGACGACCCGGAGCACGGTGCCGTAAGGAATTCTGTCCATCACCAGGGCGGAGCTGCTTTTCTTGGCGCGCAGACGGGCGGGCGTTTTGGAGGTGACCATGGCCAGCATCTTGCTCGCCGGGGCTTCCGTTTCCCAGGACAGGCGATAGGTGTCCACCATCACTTCCGCTTCGTTCAGCCGGATGCAGGAGCGGGCGAGCCCCATGTAAACCACGCTGACGGAGGTTTGATTTCCCTGCTCATCCGTGTATACGGTCGCGGTGAACGCGCCGTTGGCGGCGGCGGCCTTTCCAAGACCTCTGGCCCAGGCGGCGTCGTTTGTGCCGCCTCCGTCCGTTGCGGCGCTTTCGTTTCCGATCTCGCCGACATTGCCGTTTTCATCCGTGTATGTGCCGGATGAATTCGTTTCACCGTATTCCATTTCCAGATACAGATTCAGCGCGGCCTTGCTGTTCAGCAGTGCCTCCGGAAGGGAAACCACCTCGCCGGTGGACAGGGTATAGGTGCCGGTGGCGGAGGTGATGACGGAGTGGTCGATATAACCGTACAGAGGGGTTCTGTTGTCCGCGCTGTAGGTGATCCGCGTCAGCCCGTTCGGACCCGAGCCGGACGGAATGACATAGCTTCCCGCCGGGAGGCTGGAGGTTTCCACCAGCTCGCCGTCCACCTCCGCATAGATCATGGTGGGTGAAGTGGTTTTGCTCTGGCATGTCTGGTTGAAGGTCAGACTCGTATCGGCCAGGGATCCGGCAACCAGGCAGAGCGTCAGAATCACACTGAGCAGAGCAATGATCCGTTTCATGAGAATCCTCCTGCGGAATTCGTACTGCCATCAGCTGGCAGGAGCTGTTTTCTATTTTAGCATGAGGTGCATAAATCAGTCAAATTTTTTGTAACAATTTTGGAATAAAATTTTAATCATTGAAGACAATGATTCGATTCAGCTGTTCTTTTGGAATGGAAGATGATAAGATAAAACATATCATTCATGGAGGATCGCAGCATGAAAATCTCCCGGAAAGACGCCCTGAACTGGTTCCGCTTCTTCGCGGAGCTGCCCGAAGAGGAAAGCCTCGGATGCCGGCAGGAGGAAATTGCCCTGGCTGTGTTTGCCCAGATCGAAACGGCCGTGGATCAGCGGCGGGAGGCGATGCTCACGGCGGTTCCGGGGTTGAAGGCCGTTGTACCCGGGCATCCGGAAGGGATTCCCTGGAGCAGGGAGATCCCGGCATGCACGCTGTATGTCGGGCATGCGGAAAAGTTTCCGCAGGGATGCCGGAGCTGCCTGCTGGGCACCGGGCTTTCCGCCGTGCGGAAGACAAACAAATGTAACGCGGCCTGCCCGTTCTGCTATGACTATGGCATATTGGACGCCATTCCGCCCATCGGGGAAGGCCTGTGGGAAATCGGGGGCGGGAAATACCGGGAGGAGGATCTTCCGCTGCTCTTTTCGCTGCAGGGGAAACCCACGGGTATTTCCTATGTCTACCTGGAGCCCTTCATGGAAATCGAAAAGTATTACGGCGTGATCCGCCGCTTCCATGACGCCGGCATCCACCAGCATATGTATACCAACGGCCTGAAGGCGAATGAGGAGAACCTGAGGGCGCTCGGGGAGGCCGGACTGGATGAGCTGCGGTTCAATCTTGGCGCCAGCGGGTGTGCGGACCGGGTCATTGAAGCCATGCGGACCGCGAAGCATTATATTCCGCAGGTCGGCATTGAAACGCCGATGACCCGCGCTTTTGAAAAGGCGTTCCGGCAGAAGAAGCAGGAGATCCTGGCAACCGGAATTGACTTTATGAACTGCGCGGAACTCCATCTGAATGAGAACAACCTGGGCAACTACTTCGGGGAGCCGATGTACTTCTGCCGGATGGGCTATCTCAGCCCCATCCACAGCCGGGATCTTTCCATCCGGCTGATGCGGGAGGCCGCCGAGGAAGGATGGCCCATCGCCGTGCATGACTGCTCGAACCATACAAAGATTGCCCGGGATCTGAACCTGGCGGCAAAGGAAGGGGGATGGTTCGGCCGCAGCAGCTATGGCTGTGAGTTCGAACGCATCCCCTATGCGGCCTTCCTCAGCGTGCTGGAAGACCCGGATTTCAGTTTTGTGGAAGAGGAACCGCTTCCCGCGGGCTATCGCCCCGGGGATATCGTCCTGTAAATTCAGGCCAGGCCGAGTTCCGCGGCAGCCGGATCCGAATCCAGCGTGGCGAAGTAGTCCCGGTCCGTTTCCGCCCGGCGGATCAGCCGGTATTCGCCGTCCCGGGTGTAGAGCACTTCCGCGCCGCGCAGCCGGCCGTTGTAATTGTATCCCATCGCGGAGCCGTGCGCGCCGGTATCATGGATCAGGAGCAGATCGCCGATCCGGATTTCCGGCAGCGGCCGCTCCCAGGCAAATTTATCATTGTTTTCGCAGAGACATCCCGTCACATCGTAGATGTGGTCCGCCGGGAGGTCTCTTTTTCCGCATACCGTAATATGATGATAGGCGCCGTACATGGCGGGACGGATCAGGTTGACCGCTGAGGCGTCAACGCCGATATAATCCCGGTAGATCTTTTTTTCGTGGATCGCGCGGGTGACCAGCCATCCGTGGGGTCCGGTCATCCAGCGGCCGAGCTCCGTCCGGATGCCGACGCCGCCCTGCGGAAAGATCTTTTCATATACCCTGCGCACGCTTTCGCCGATCTTCATAACATCCGGCGCGGCCTCCTCCGGCCGGTACGGAATGCCGATGCCGCCGGAAAGATCCGCAAAGGAAAACCGGAGACCGGTTTCTTCCTCCAGCGTTTTTCCCAGGCGGAGCAGCGTTTCCGCCAGGGTCGGATAGTAGGATTCATCCGTGGTGTTGGAGGACAGGAAGGCATGCAGTCCGAAGGCGGTGACGCCTTCGGCGGAAAGCGTTTTCAGGGCGGCGCGCAGCTGCGCGTCCGTCATGCCGTATTTCGCTTCGCCGGGCTTGCCCATGATCGTGTTGCCGATGGAAAAACGGCCGCCGGGATTGTAGCGCAGGCAGACCTCTTCGGGAATGCCGCCATGGGTCCGGAGGGCATCGATATCCGTGATATCGTCGAGATTGATGATCGCGCCGAGGGCGCGGGCCTGGGTAAATTCCTCCGGCGGCATCGCGTTGGCGGAAAGGATGATTTCCTCCCCGCGGAAGCCGCAGACCCTGGCCAGCGTCAGCTCCGTGGCGGAGGAGCAGTCCAGCCCGCAGCCTTCTTCCTTCAGGATGCGCAGGATGGCAGGATTGGGCAGCGCCTTGACGGCAAAGTGCTCCCGGAACGAGGGACACCAGCTGAAGGCGGCGTTCAGCTTTCGGGCGTTTTCCCGGATGCCGTTTTCATCATACAGATGAAAGGGGGTGGGAAAGCGGCGGGCCGCCTCCTGAAATATGGAATCGGAAAGTGCAAAATTGGGCATTTGCATCAACTCCTCTGTTTTATTCCCGGTAGTCCTGCAGGGAGACGGAAACCATCTTGCTGACTCCCTGCTCCTCCATCGCGACGCCATACAGGCTGTCTGCCCTTTCCATGGTGCCCTTGCGATGGGTGACGACCACGAACTGGGTGGATTTGGAATACTGCACCAAATAGTCCGCAAAATAGCCGATGTTGGCATCATCCAGCGCCGCTTCAATCTCATCGAGGATGCAGAACGGAGTAGGCTTC
>OCTX012278324.1_pt1 | contig 17878 bp, 11 predicted proteins | sample 1539691 | NCBI WGS metagenome assembly OCTX01 (sample SAMN02144231, study PRJEB22623) | gut metagenome | biome: sheep rumen | host: Ovis aries | place: New Zealand | reverse complement strand
CCTTCTTCGATCATCTGGTCGATGACCTCCTTGGTGCGGGCGATGGCCTCTTCGACCGTCGCTCCGGACATCTGGCTTCCGGCCATATTGATATGGCCTCCGCCGCCCATGTGCTCCATGATGATCTGGACATTGACCTCGTCGATCGAGCGGGCGCTGATAAAGATCAGGCCGTTGTACTCGGTCATGACAAAGCTGGCCTTGACGCCGTCGATATTGAGCAGCTCGTTGGCCGCCTGGGCTCCGACGACGGTGGGGCTCCGCACGCCCTCCCCCTTGCAGACAGAGATGGCGAAGGCATCCCTGTAGATCTCCGCCTGGGAGACGGCATCCGCCCTGGTCTTGTATTCGACCGCCTCTTCGCGGAAGAGCTTGCGGACCCGGACAACGTCCGCGCCGCTGCGCCGCAGGAAGGCGGCCGCCTCGAAGGTGCGGACACCCGCCTTGTTGACAAAGCCGTCCGTATCCACGACGATGCCGCCGTACATGGCGTCGGCCTCCTCGGGGCGCAGGCGGATGTTGTCGCCGGTATACTGGACGATCTCGGCAACCATTTCACAGGCCGAGGAGGCATAGCCCTCCACATAGGAGAGGGTCGCGTCCTCGATCACTTCCTTGCCGGCCCGGTGATGGTCCAGGACCACGGTGGATTTGCATCGCACCAGAAGCTCGGGACACTCCGTCCGGGCGGGAGTATTGACATCCACGACCACGACGCAGGCGTTGTCATTGACCAGTTCCAGGGCCTGGGCACTGGTGATGATAAAGTCCTTGCCATACTCGGGGTTGTTTTCAAACAGGCGCAGGATCTGCTCGATGGAGATCGTCCGCTCGTTGATGATGATGTGGGCCTTTTTCTCCAGGGTCCTGGCGATCCTGTAGATACCCACGGCAGCGCCGAAGCTGTCGGGATCGCCCAGCTTGTGGCCCATGATAAAGACCGTGTCCCGGGCCCGGATGATCTCCTTGAGGGCCTGGGCCTTGACGCGGGCCTTGACCCTGGTGTTCTTTTCCACCTGCCGGGTCTTGCCGCCGTAATAGACTGTATTGTCGGGCGATTTGACGACCGCCTGGTCGCCCCCGCGCCCCAGCGCAAGGTCGACGGCATTGCGGGCGAATTCATAGTTCTGGGTATAGGCCAGGCCGTCCACGCCGAAGCCCAGGCTCAGGGTGACCGCCAGCTCGTTGCCGATATTGACTTTTTTGACGTCCTCCAGAATATCAAAGTGGCTCTCCCTGAGTCCCTGCAGGGATTTTTTCCGCAGGATCACCAGGTATTTGTCCTTCTCGATCTTGCTGCAGATGCCGTCGATCGCGCTGATGTACTGGTTGACCTTGCGGTCGATCAGGGCGGTCAGGAGGGCCTTTCTGACCTCCTCGACGGTATCGATGACCTCTTCGTAGTTATCGATATAGAAGAGGCCGACCGCCAGACTCTGGTCGTCCACCTCGCGGATGGCGAGCTCCACGGCCGTGTTGTCCACCAGGCAGACCGAGATGACGTCTCCCTCCACCTTGTCCCCGAACATGACGGAGCTCCCGGTCAGATGGCTGGCCCGGATCCGCCTCATCTGGGCATAATAGCTGTTGCCGACGATCTCCAGGGCGACCTTGGCCGGCTTCTCGTCCACGGGAAAAACATCCCGGGTCAGGGCGGGAATGACGGTCGAGATCGGCCTCCGGAAGCTCTTGTCCCTGTGGATGGCCTCCTCAAAGGCCGGATTCATCCACAGGACATGGCCGCCCTCATCCAGCATGGCGTAGGGCATCTCCATCTCCCTGAGCAGGAGGTTCTCCAGCTTGTTGAACTCCTCCGCGTACTCAGCCATCTCCTTCATATAGAGGTCCCGGCTGTTGAGAAAGACCAGGGCCATGACGACCGTATAGATCAGGCACACGACCGAGACGGCCGCAAAGGACCGCCAGTCCAGAAAGAGGATCAGAATATCCGTCACCCACAGGATGATGCCCAGAATGATCGTGATCCTGAAATAGCCGTAGACGCGGCCCCTTCTGCGCTTTCCGTCGGCCTGCGGCGCGTCCTGCACCACATCCTCGGCGTCCGGTGAAAAGGGATCCTGCGCATCCGGTCTGCTCATGTTTTCCATCCATTTATCTCCATGTTCTGTTTGCCTGCTCATTCAGCCAGTCGGCCGCCTGCTCCATCCCCTCCTCGGAAAAGGGAAAAAGCTTCTGCGTCTTCAGGCTCTCCTCTGTTGCGGCATAGCCCATCGGGCCCTTCCAGACCACAGCCCGCAGAGAGGCCTCCCCCCGCTTGTCGGGAGGAGTGAAATGCACATTCTCCAGCGGCTCACGGGCAAGCCGGTAGCGCATATTGCCGCAGCTGCCGTAATAGGCCTCCCCGTATTCATAATGTACAAAGGGAAAAAGTTCTTCCCTGCTGATCTTTCTGTCTTCTTTCATTCGAACATCTCGGGTCTTTTGCCCGTGTAAAGCTGATAGTAGCGCTTTCCGAGCCGGATCAGCTCCTCGTGCGTGCCCTGCTCCACGATCCTTCCCTGCTCCAGGACCAGGATCAGGTCGCTGTTGCGGATCGTGGAAAGGCGGTGGGCGATCACGAAGGTGGTCCTGCCCTGCATCAGCTGGTCCATGCCCGCCTGGACGATCTTTTCGGTCCGGGTATCGATGGAGCTGGTCGCCTCGTCCAGGATGAGGGCCGGAGGGTCCGCGATCGCGGCCCTGGCGATGGCCAGGAGCTGGCGCTGGCCCTGGGAGAGGTTGGCGCCGTCCCCGGTCAGCATCGTGTCATAGCCCTTGGGCAGCCTGCGGATAAATCCGTCCGCATTGGCCAGCTTCGCGGCACCGACGACCTCCTCGTCGGTCGCGTCCAGCTTGCCGAAGCGGATATTTTCGGCCACCGTCCCCGTAAAGAGGTGGGTGTCCTGCAGGACGACGCCCAGAGACCTGCGCAGGTCCCCCTTCTTGATCTTGTTGACATTGATGTTGTCAAAGCGGATCTTTCCGTCCTGGATATCGTAAAAGCGGTTGATCAGGTTGGTGATGGTCGTCTTGCCCGCGCCGGTCGAGCCCACCAGGGCGATCTTCATGCCGGGCTTTGCATGGATCCAGATATCGTGGAGGACCATCTTGTCATCGCGGTAGCCGAAGTCCACACCGTTGAAGGTGATATCCCCTTCCAGGGCCTGATAGGTCGTCGTGTCCGTCGCCTTGTGGTAGTGCTTCCAGGCCCACTGGCCGGTGTGCCTGTCCGTCTCCACGATCTCCCCGTCCCGGTTCCTCTCGCAGTTGACCAGCATGACATAGCCGTTGTCCTCCTCCGGCCTGGCGTCCATGAGCTTGAAAATGCGGTCGGCGCCGGCCAGAGCCATGATGATGCTGTTGAACTGCATGCTGACCTGGTTGATCGGCATGGAAAAGCTCCGGTTGAAGGTCAGAAAGCTGGCCAGGGCCCCCACCGTGAAGCCGGCGTAGGAATTGATGGCCAGGATGCCGCCCACGATCGCGCAGATGACATAGTTGGCGTTGCCGAGCTGGCCGTTGACCGGTCCGATGATATTGGCGAAGCTGTTGGCTCTGGCAGAGCTCCGGTAGAGCTCCTCATTGAGACGGTCGAATTCCTCGATGGCCTGCTGCTCATGGCAGAAGACCTTGACGACCTTTTCACCCGTCATCGTCTCCTCGATGAAGCCGTTGAGCTTACCCAGATTCCTCTGCTGGGCGACAAAGTTTCTGCCCGACAGGGAGGTCACCCTCCCCGAACAGACCAGCATGACGCCCACCATGATGAGGGCCACGCCCGTGAGCGGAAGGCTCAGAGACAGCATCATGGCCAGGATGCTGACCACCGTGATCAGGCTGTTGAGGAGCTGGGGCAGGCTCTGGCTGACCATCTGGCGCAGGGTGTCGATATCATTGGTGTAGACCGACATGATGTCGCCGTGCGCATGGGTGTCGAAATATTTGATGGGCAGGCTCTCCATGTGCTCAAAGAGCTCCGTGCGCAGGTGGCGCATGGTCCCCTGGGTCACCCCGGCCATGGTGCGGGCCTGCAGATAGGCCGCCCCGATCCCGATCAGATAAAAACAGGCCACCCGGGCCATGGCCCCCAGCAGGGGGGAGAAATCAGGCGAGGACACGCCCGCCTTGACCTGGTCCACCATGGGGGTGATATAGCCGTCGATCAGGGTCCTGGTGAACATGGTCCCCTGGACATTGGCCAGGACGGACACCACGATACAGCAGGCGACCAGGATCATCCGGCCCCCGTAGTAACGAAAGACATAGGAAAAAACCCTTTTCAGGAGCTTTCCGGGATTATCAATTTTGGGGCGCGGCCTCCCCCGCATTCCCCTGGGGCCGCCGTGGACCTCTTTAACTTTTTCGGCCATCTGCTTCCTCTTCTGATGATACTCTTTTTCGCGGTTCTTATTCCGGATCGTCAAAATCCGCATCCGCGCCGGCGCCCGTCTGGGATTCATAGACCTCTCTGTAGATCCGGTTGTCCCTGAGAAGCTCTTCGTGGGTGCCGAATCCGTTGACTCTGCCGTCATCCATGACGATGATCCTGTCGCAGGCCTGGACGCTGGAAATACGCTGGGCGATGATCAGCCGGGTCGTATCCGGGATCTCCTCCGCGAAGGCCCTGCGGATCTTTGCGTCGGTCGCTGTATCCACCGCGCTGGTGCTGTCGTCCAGGATGAGGATCTTCGGCTTTCTGAGCAGGGCACGCGCGATACAGAGCCTCTGCTTCTGTCCGCCGGAGACATTGGTCCCGCCCTGTTCTATGTAGGTATCATAGCCTTCGGGCATCTTTTCGATAAATTCATCGGCGCAGGCCAGGCGGCAGACCCGCCTGCACTCCTCGTCCGTCGCGTCCGGGTCTCCCCAGCGGAGATTTTCATAGATCGTGCCGGAAAAGAGGACATTTTTCTGGAGAACGACTGCGACCTGACTGCGCAGGACATCCAGGTCATAGTCCCGGACATCATGGCCGCCCACCAGGACCCGCCCGCTCGTGACATCATAGAGCCGGCTGATCAGGTTGACCAGGCTGGATTTGGCGCTGCCGGTGCCGCCGATGATCCCGATGCTCTCCCCGGAGGAGATTGAAAGGTCGATGTCCTTGAGGACCGGCTCAGCGGACCCCGGACTGTAGGAAAAGTCCACATCCTCAAAGCGGATGCTGCCGTCCGGGACCTCCATGACCGGGTCCGCGGGATTGGTCAGGCTGGACTTCTCCGTGATAACCTCGACGATACGCCTGGCGCTGGCCTCCGACATGGTGACCATGACAAAGATCATGGAGAGCATCATCAGGCTCATCAGGATATTCATGCAGTAGGTCAGAAGGCTCATCAGATTGCCGGTCGACAGGCTTCCCCCCACGATCATATTGGCGCCGAACCAGCTGATCAGCAGGATACAGCTGTAGACGACCGCCATCATGAAGGGACCGATGCCGGCGAGCCTGAGCTCCGCCCGCATGAACATCTCGTAGATATTGCCGGCCGCCCTGCGGAATCTTCCGATCTCATAGTCCTCCCGCACATAGGCCTTGACGACCCGGATGGCGGAGACGTTTTCCTGAACGCTCTCGTTCATGGCGTCATAGCGCTCAAAGACCTGCTTGAAATAACGGGTGGTCGACCCCATCATCCTGAACATGAAGAGCGCCAGAATCCCCACCGCGACAAAATAAATGCTGGCCAGGCGGGGACTGATGATAAAGGACATGACCATGGCGACGATCATGGTGGAAGGAGCCCGCATGGCCATGCGCAGGCACATCATGTAGGCATTCTGGATATTCGTGACATCCGTCGTGAGCCTGGTGACCAGACTGGAGGTGGAGAAATGGTCGATATTTGAAAAGGAAAATGTCTGGATATTGTCATGCATGGCCTTGCGGAGGTTCCTGGCAAAGCCGGCTCCCGCGTGCGCGGCAAAAAAGCCGCCGAGAATGCCGGCCGCGAGGCCGCACAGGGCCACCACGATCATGACGGCCCCCGTGCGGATGATATAATCCGTATTGCCGGCCATGACGCCGAAATCGACGATCCTTCCCATCAGAACGGGAATGATCATCTCACAGATCACCTCCCCGATCATACAGACCGGGGTGAGGATGGACAGCAGACGAAACTCCTTCACCTGCGACAATAAAGTTTTGAGCATAAAAACACCCTGCCCGCCATACGGACCATCTCAGATCCGATGTAGCAAATCCAAATTAACGTTATATTGCAGACCCGGCCGAAAACCCGGGCCTTTTTCCGCACTGCGCGTGAACAGATGCGAATGAGCAATCATTTAATAATATAAAAAGTCGGTTATTCTTGTCAATGCTTAGTGTCAATGGCCGGCGCCGCCGACGGAACCTCACCGGCCGGGAGTTCTTTTTCCAAGGCTCCCTGTTCAGAGGTTCTTTGCTCTAAGGCTCTTCGCCCTGAGTTTCTTCATTCTGAGTTTCTTCACTCTGAGTTTCTTCATTCTGAGGCTGCTCCCCCTGAGTCTCTTCATCCATATAGAGGGTCGCGATCGACAGTTTCCGGACCGGCCCGTAGTCCCTGACCGGATTTCCCCGGAGGTCCAGATATTCCAGGAGCCCGAGAGAGGCCAGGGGGGTCAGGTCGCTGATCTCATTGTTCTGCAGTTCCAGCTCCTTCAGCAGGGAAAGTCCCGCCAGGGGACGGATATCCGCGATCAGATTGTCAGAGAGATAGAGGCTCTCCAGAGAGGTCAGCCCCGCCAGAGGGGTCAGATTTTTGACCCGGTTGCTGCCGATCATCAGGAGGGACAGGTCCTTCATGCCTGCCAGGACACGGATATCCCCGATCTCGTTTCCCCACAGATTGAGCTGCTTCATCCGGGTCAGGTCCTTGAGCGGCGACAGGTCCGAAATGCCTGTGTTGTAGAGGGTGAGCACCTCAAGATTTGTGAGCCCGGCGAGGGACGTGAACTCGTGGAGGGGATTTCCGCCCAGGTGCAGGATTCCGAGTTCCCTGAGATTTTCCAGGGGCGTCAGGTCGGAGATCTTGTTTCCATCCAGATACAGCTGCCTGAGCCCGGTCAGGGTCGTCAGAGCCTTGATATTGCTGAGCCCGTTGTTGCGCAGGTAGAGCCTCTCCAGCGAGGTCAGGTTCCTCAGAGGCATGATATCCGTGACCTGGTTGTCGTCCAGGCAGAGCCCCGCCAGCTGTGTCAGCCCGGCCAGCGGGGTCACGTCGCTGATCCCGTTCCCGGTCAGGTCCACGCTGAGCAGGTTGGGAAACTGTCCGAGTATGCTCAGATCCTTTATGCCGGCATTGGTGAGATCCAGATAAGTGATGTTTTCCAGGTCCTTCCGGCTGATCTCCCCCTCCGGGATCTCAGCCGCCGCGCGGACAGCCTGCTCTACGGCCGCATTCTCCCAGACCAGGGGCCTGTCCTGCGGTTCCTTCTGCGCCGGCTCCGCGGTCACGGCGGCCGGTCCCGGCACCTGCGCCTCTTCCTTTCCCTCCTCTGCGGACGGGCCGGGAAGAGTGCTGCCCCCTCCCAGGGACGGATCGGGCATAAGCCCGGCGATCCGGGGGATCAGAATGCACAGCAAAAGGACCGGTATGACCGCCAGCGCCAGGACCGGCAGTATCCCCCGGCTCTTCTTCTCCCCCTCTTCACCTTTTTCCCCCTTTTTTCTTTTCTCCTTTTTCTCCTCCCGGTCCGCGGCAGGCCTTATTTCCTCCGCGGCTCTCTCCGGATCAAGGCTGCCCTGTCTTTTTTTCGCCGCATCCCGCCGGGGTCTTCTCTGCCGCCCGGCTCCCGGGGACCGCTCCTCACCGCTCTCCCGGTAATCAGTCTCCTCAGAAAGCGAGTCAGGCCTCTGCCAGACCGGATCCTCTTCCGCGGCTTCCATCCGGGCCCGCCGGGAAAGGTCTTCCTCCCGCCCGTATGGCTCCCTGCTTCTGCCGCCCGGCCCCATATGCTTTTTACCGCCGAGGACAGGGACGCTGTTGTCTCTTCCGCACCGGGGGCAGACCGGTATACCATCTGTCAGTTCCGTTCCACAATAAGCACAACGCTGTTCATGATCTGCCATTTTGTCACCTACCTCTCATACCGAAGCGCCTTGCGGCAAGACACCCGGGGAAAAATCGCGGAGGCGATTTTCTGTACGTCGCACAGGATGCCCGGGCCGTCCCGCGGCACAGGCTCCGGAGTGAAAAAAACGCTATCGAGCGTTTTTTCACTCTTCTTATTATAAGTGCTCAGTCAGCAGATATCAATTTATAAGCAAAAAGAGAGACGCCCGGCAGCGGGATAAACTGCCGGGCGTCTCTCAAGGGATGTTACAAGATGCTTAGGGGGGTAATATATTAGTACAGCGCGAGAGCGCTTTACTAATCACTATGAAGTTCTGTTGCTGTGAACAGGCCGTTACAGTTCACGCCCTCCTGAAGGGCGAGAACTTGTAACGCGCTGCGTTCAGCGATTCCAACGCGCTTGCACAATGCGAAGCATTGTTGACGCTTGAACGCCGTAAGACTCGGGTTTTTGCGTTAAAAATCACGCAAAAACGCCTCGCGTTCGTGGCGGTCTGAACTGTAACAACAGGTCAGAGGAAAAGGAGACTTGGGACTTGGTCGTCCTTCTCTCTTTGTTGAAGATATATTAGCATGGCATACCCAAAATGAATAGATAATTTTTTGACAAACTTTGTTGCTTTTTTGACATTTCAGCTGTATATTGATTTCTGTTGAAAGCAAAACGAGGCGCCTCCGGTCCGGTGAGGTCCGGAGGACGAGAGAATAGAACGGAAGCCGCACAGACCAATATGATAAGAAGAGCCCCCCTGAGGGGGCGTCCGCAGTGACAGGAAAGGTCGAAAGAATGCAGGACAATCATATCTACATTCCCAAATATGAACTGATCAACCAGAATACGACGATCGACTTCCGGACCAATGGCTCCTACCGTCCCGCCCATTGGCATTCCGCCCTGGAGATCACCTATCTGCTCAACGGACAGGCGGAGATGACGACGGAAGGGGTCCGGCACACCATGGTGAAGGGGGAGTTTATGGTCATCGACTCCGGACGGATCCATGAATTCCGCTGTCCGTCCGAATATATGCAGCTCGTGATCCACATTGATGATGAGTATATTGCCTCCTTTATGGAGAACCGGAGGAATTTCCAGATCCTCTGTGACCGGACGGAGCTCACGGAGGACCGGGTGGACGACTATCTCAATATCTGTGACGAGCTGGGGGAGCTGGCCCAGTTGTGCATCAACCGCCCCTTCGGTTACCGGATCCGGTGCGAATCCCTGATCCTCCATATCCTCTTCGTGCTGGTCTCCCGCTTTTCCATCCCGCTTTACAGGGACGACCTGCCCGAGCCCTCCAAGGACCAGCGCCGGATCAAGGAGATCGTCTCCTATATTGCCAACAATTATGACCGGCCCATCTCTCTGGAGGAGATCGCCGGCAACTTCGGCCTGAGCAACGAATATTTCAGCCGGCTCTTTTCCCAGCGGATCGGGATCCCTTTCAAAAAGCACCTGAACCAGGTCCGCATGGCCCACATCTATCACGACCTGTGCACGACGGACTCTCCCATCATGGAGATCGTCGAAAAGCACGGCTTCACCAACTACAAGCTCTTTGACCGAATGTTCAAGGAGACTTACGGGACGACGCCCAGAGAGCTGCGCAGGCGGATCTCCAGGATGTCCTGATCCTCCCGGATCCGCCCTCTGCCGAATCCGGGCCCTGTACCAGTCTCCCCGGTCCACGTACATACACGGACATGCACGGACATGCGTGCCCCCATTACAAAACCCCCGTCAGCGCTCAAGGAGCGCCGGCGGGGGTTTTCAGTTTCAGATCCCGGGTATCATCACACTGCAGTCACGTTTTGGAGCGGGTAGGCTTTGGACCCTTTAGCTGCTGGCCCTGACCGGATTGTGGCAGCGGACCAGGTGCTCGCGCCCCTCCTCCGCCTCCTCAGGCTCGATCGCGCTGACCAGGTCCGGGCGGCTTTTGCAGGCATCCGTGGCATAGGGACAGCGGTGGTAAAAATCACAGCCGCCCTCGGCGGGCTCTCTTCTGGTCTCCGTAAAGCCGTATTCCGCCAGCTCGTCCGCCTCCTCGATCTCCGGGATGGCTGACAGGAGCATCCTGGTGTAGGGATGCAGGGGGGAGTTGTAGAGGCTCTCCGCGTCGCCCTGCTCCACGATGCTGCCGCGGTACATGACCGCGATCCGGTCGCAGAGGTAGTAGACCACATTGAGGTTGTGGGAGATGAAGAGCATGGCAAATTCTTTTTTGTCGTGGATGTCGCGGAAGAGATTCAGGATCTGGGCTCCGACGGACACGTCCAGGGCGGAGGTCGCCTCATCCGCGATCACCAGCTCCGGGTCGATCATGAGGGCCGCGCCGATACACACCCTCTGCCGCTGGCCGCCGGACAGCTCCCTGGGCAGGCGGTCGGCATAGGAGGCATCCAGGCCGACCAGCTCCAGCATCTCGATCACCTTCTGCCGCCGGGACTCCTTCGTCCCGATCCCGTGGACCAGGAGGGGCTCCTCCATGGTGGCCGCGATGGTCCGTCTGGGATTGAGGGCGCTGAGGGGGTCCTGAAAGACAGCCTGCACGCTGGAGGAAAAGGCGCTGCGGTTCTTTCTGGAATATTCCATGCCCGCGACGCGGATCTCTCCCTCAAAGGGGATCAGGCCCAGCACGGCCTTGCCCAGGGTGGACTTGCCGCATCCGCTCTCTCCCACCAGGCCAAAGAGCTCATCCCTGTGGATGGTCAGATTCACATCATTGAGAACGCGGGTCGTCTTTGTCTTTGAAAAAAGGCCGGACCCGCTGTTTTTGTATCGATTGGTCACATGGGAGATCTCCAGGATCTCCGTGCTTTTCTTTTCCATCTCTTTCTCCAGACCGGCAGCACCGCTCTATCGTTACCGTTCACGCCCTCTCGAAGGGCGTGAACTGCGACGCTCTATCTGTACAGGGTCAGTGCCCCGTTTCAGCAGTGACACCAGAGTATATGCTCCTCCGAGATCGTCTTTCGGGCCGGATACTCGGTAAAGCACTTCTTCCAGGCCCTGTCGCAGCGGGACGCAAAGGGACAGGGGGGCTTTTCCTCCGTGACCGGGGGCACCCTGCCCGGGATACTTGCAAGGGGATTTCCCTTCATCCTTCTGGTCGGGATCGAGGCGATCAGGCCCTGGGTATAGGGGTGGACAGGGTTTTTCAGGATATCCTCGGTCCTGCCCTGCTCCACGATCTTTCCGGCATACATGACCAGCACGCGGCTGCAGATCTTGTTGATGACGCCCAGGTCATGGGAGATCAGCAGGATCGCGGTCCCGGTCTGGCGGTTGATCTTCTTGAGCAGGTCCAGCACATGGGCCTGGGTCGTGACGTCGAGGGCCGTCGTCGGCTCATCCGCGATCAGGAGCTTGGGTCTGGCTATGATGCCCATGGCGATCATCACGCGCTGGCGCATACCGCCCGAGAGCTCGTGGGGATACATGCGAATGGCCTTTTTGGGGTCCGGCAGGCCGGCCATCTCCAGGGCCTCCAGGGTCCTCTGCCTGATCTCGGCGTCCGTGTGCTTTCCGTGCAGCAAAAGGACCTCTCCGACCTGGTCGCCGATCCGCTGCAGGGGGTTGAGGGAGGTCATGGGCTCCTGGAAGATCATGGTCATGTCATTGCCGTTGATCTCCCGGCGCTCCGCGGCCGAGATCGTCCGCAGGTCCCTTCCGTCGAACATCATGCTGCCCTCGGTGACCTTGATATGGTTTTTGAGCAGGTCCTGCAGGGCCAGGGCGGTCATGCTCTTGCCGCAGCCGGACTCACCGACGATCCCGACGATCTCGCCCTGTCCCACCGTAAAGCTGATCCGGTTGACCATCTTGTAGGACGCGCCGTCCTCGTACAGCGTGATCGTCATGTGTTTTACTTCCAGAATATTCTCAGCCATCTGCCTTCCTCTTCACTACTCAGCTCAGGTACTTCTTGCGGATCCCTTCCCCGATAAAGTTGAGCCCCACGATCGTCAGGACGATCATCAGGCCGGGGGCCAGGGCGGCCCAGGGGGTGGAAAAGATTATGTCCTGCGCCTCCTTGAGCATGCGGCCCCAGCTGGGAATGGGGGGCTGGATGCCCAGGCCCAGATAGCTCATGCTGGATTCCGCCAGGATCGCGTTGGACAGGCCGATCACGATCGAAGACAGCAGGAGGGGATAAATATTGGGCAGGATATGGACAAAGAGGATCCTCAGGTCCGAGTCCCCGAACACCTTGCTGCTGAGCACGAACTCGGCGTTTTTGTACTGCAGGGTCCCGGTCCGGACGATGCGGGTGAAGCTGGGGATGAACATGATCACCAGGGCCGGGATGATGGTCAGCTTTCCGTAGTTGAGGACACTGACCATGACGAGGGCGATCAGGATACTGGGGAAGGAATTGATCGCGTCGATGACTCTCATGACCACTTCATCGATCAGTCCCCCGGCGTAGCCGCAGATCAGGCCCAGCACGATGCTGATCCCCGCTGCCATGATCACCGTGGACCCGGAGACCAGAAGGGTGAACCTGGCTCCCACCATGGCCCGGCTGAAAATATCCCTGCCGAAGTTGTCCGTGCCAAAGAAATGGGCCAGGGAGGGCGGCTGCGACCGGACGGCCGTATCCATCTCATAGACATCGCAGGGGGTATAGACAATGCTCAGAAGCCCCAGGGCCAGGATGATCCCGACGATGATGAAGCCCAGCCTGAGCTCCATATCCCCGGTCTTCCAGCTGCTCAGAGCGGAGGCCCCGGCCGGAGCGGCGGTCTTTCCGCGCCCGGCCCTTTCCCTGACGGCCTTCAGCCATCCCCGGTCTGTCCTCTTAGCCACATTGGCTCCGGCGGTTTTCGTATTTCCTGTGTTCACCATGATACCCTCTCTCAAACAAAGTCTGCAGCTGCGGCCGTGCCTTTGGTCAGTCGGCGATGCGGATGCGGGGATCCAGGATCTGGATCAGAATATCCACAATAAAGTTTACGATCAAAATGAGGACGGCTATGTACATGACCAGGGTCTGCACCGTCGGATAGTCCCTGGACGTGACCGAGGCGATCAGAAGACGACCGATCCCGGGAACGCCGAAGACCTGCTCGATCACGATCGAACCGGAAAAAATACCGCTGACGATCATGCCGATCAGGGGGACCACGGAGACGATGGCATTTTTCAGGACATGGACATAGAGGATCCTGTTTTTGGTGCTGCCCTTGCTGCGGGCCGTGCGGACGTAATCCGCCCGGACCTCATCGACGACCGCCGTCCGGATATACTTGGACAGGACACAGGTCTGAGGGATCGCGATCGCGATCGCGGGGAAGAGCATAAAGCGGATAAAGGCCGCCGGATTCCTCTCGAAGCTGACGAACCTGCCGGGTGTAAACCAGTGCAGGATCAGGCCGAATACCCAGATCAGGAGGATACTCAGGAAAAATCCCGGCACGGAAATGCCCAGCATATTGAGAAAGTTCAGGATCTGCTCCGAAATCACATGCTTTCTCCCCGCCGTGAAGACGCCCAGGGGGATCCCGATCAGTATGACCAGGGCCAGGGACATGGCTCCCAGGGTCAGCGTCACAGACAGCTTTCCCTTCAGGAGTTTGGACACCGGCTTCTTGTACATGATCGAAGTTCCGAAGTCCCCGTGCACGGCGCCCTTCACCCAGTCGGCATACTGTTCGTGCATGGGCCGGTCCAGGCCCAGTTCCTTCCTCAGGTCCTCCAGCTGCTGCTCGGAGGCGCTGGTCCCCAGCATCATGGCGGCCGGGTCTCCCGGCACGATGTGGAAGATCCAGAAGGTGACGACCGAAATAACAAAGAGCGTCAGCAGCAGAATACCGACTTTTCTGATGTAATAGCGCATGGTTCCCCCGTTTATCAGCTTTTAGCTATTAGCTTTTAGCCTTTAGCTTTTAAACCAATTACCTCAAATTCCCAACTGATAGCTGCCAGCTAACAGCTCCCATCCGGCAGCAGCCGGGCGGCTGCTGCCGGATGGTCTGACGTCACTGCACTGCGTAAATTGCGGAATAGTCATCCACATAGAGCGGGAATGACCGGAAGCCGCCGAAGGCAGGGCTGTTGATCACGACTGTGTCGATGTCCTGCAGATAGACGCTGGCGCACTCGTCACTGATGATCTTCTGGGCTTCCTTGAAGAGTCTGACCTGCTCGGCGTCGTCTGTCGCCAGAGTCGCCTTCTTGTAGGTCTCGTCAAATTTTTCGGAATTGAATTTGACGAAATTGTCGCTGGCATCGGAGACATATCTGCTCAGGAAGGCTGTCGGGAATGCGATCCGGCCGTCCACGGAGACGACTGTTGCCTCAAACTCGCTCTCCTTGTATACGCGGTTGAGCCATGTGGGCCAGTCGACAGACTCGATCTCGACGGTGATGCCAGCCTTCTGCAGCTGGTTCTTGATGACCTGGGCCGCGTCCACATGGACCTGGTAGTTGGAGGGCACGCGGATGGTGAAGCTCAGGTTCTCCTGGCCGGCCTCCTTGAGCAGTTCCTTCGCCTTGTCGACATCGACAGAGTAGGCATCGTTGAGTTCCTCGTTGAAGTATTTCTCCAGGCCGGGGGTTACAGGAGTTCCGGACTTTGCGCCTCTGCCGTAGCTGACAGTGTCGATGATCTCCTGGGGATCCACGGCATAGGCAACGGCCTGGCGGACCCGGACATCCTTGAAGGGACCGAAGTCATTGTTGAGGGCCAGGAGCTCGACAGCGTTGGCGTGGCGGACATTCTCGACATAGTCGCTGCCTTCCAGCTCCTTCCAGCCGCCGCCCGCGGAGTTGAATCCATCGATCGCGCCCGCCAGATAGTTGGTCGCGAGCTCTGCGGTGTTTTCAAAGTATTTGAGAGTGACCGTGTCCAGATGGGCGGGCTCTCCCCAGTAGTCCTCGAACTTTGTCAGCAGGGTGTAGTCCTGCTCGACGAATTCGCTCATCATGAAGGGGCCGGTGCCGATCGGGTTTGTCGCCAGGTCCTCGGCGTCCGCGGGGACGATCGGGCAGGTGACGACAGCGGGGAAGCCCGTGTCGGGCACATTCAGATGAATGACGATGGTCTTTTCATCCGCGGGGGCATCCTTGGAATCGGACTCCTTGATCTCGGCCTGCTGGCCCTCGCTGCCGTCCTCCTTCTTTACGGTCTTGTAGGACACATCATAGGCCTTGCCGGCCGCCATGAAGCGGTCGATCTCGTTGTATCCGTAGATGGAGGAGTTGATGGCCTTCTGGACGGAATAGACGACATCGGCCATGGTCAGGTCGTTTCCGTTGTGGAACTTGACTCCGTCGCGGAGGACGAAGGTATAGGTCTGCAGGTCTTCGCTGGCCTCCCAGGACTCGGCGATGGCGGGCTTGAAGCTGCCGTCGGTCTCCGTTCCCATCAGACCCTCGTAAATATTGAAGAAAATGCTGCGCGCATCCGCTGTCTGCACTGTGAAGGGGTCAAATCCGGGCGGCTCTGTGGAGACACCCTTGATAAAATCACCGCCCTCCACCATCTGACCGGCCGGAGCCGTCGAGGATGCATCGGCTGTATCCGTGCTGCCTGCGGCCGTGGATCCGCTCTGACCCGCGCTCTGACCGCAGCCTGTGATCAATGAGGCGGTCATCACCGCCCCGAGGACCAATGCCAGAAAACTCTTTTTCATTTTTTCTCCCTTTCTTTGCGGGCTCCGCCGGATGAGGAAACACTGCCTGCCCCGGTCCCGCCATGTCTTCCAGCCGCTCCCCGAATGTCCGGCGCCGGCAGCACTGCCGGAGCTCCCGGTCTTCGGGTCAGGACGAAAAGGCATGGAAAAAAGATCCCGGGCGCAGCACAAAGTACCCCGCGCCTGCGAAGCTGAAAAATATGTAACTGTAGTTTTAAGCATTTGGAAAAAACAGGGCGAATGCCCCCATCAGAAGTCCGGGCTCTGAAAGCAGACCGCACAAAGCCCATCCATAAACATAAACAATTTTACACTGACCGTACTCCGCGCGGTTCCTCCCATTACACGCTCCTTCAAAGTCGCATATGGGCACTGGCCTTTTGCCCGGTTCCGTTCATTGTCCGCCGGCCGCCCGCTGGAATGCGGAGCCGTCCCGGCAGCTGTCTTCTGTTTAAGGAAATAAGATCGTGATGCATTTTCCGTCGAATAATGCTCATGTGCAAAGTATCATATTCCCTGTGAATGTGCAATAAAATACACAAAAAATACAAAGACGCATTTAAAAAAATACATTTTCCTTCTTGGCCTTTTTCTCTTGCCCGAAACAGGCATCCGGAATTATAATCAATACTGTTTTTATTCTATAGTAATATATCTTTTGACATGGAGGAGCTTATGCAGATCGGTTTTGACAATGAAAAATATCTGAAGACTCAGTCCAGCCACATCCGGGAGAGGATCGCCAAGTTCGGCGGCAAGCTCTATCTGGAATTCGGCGGCAAGCTCTTCGACGATTACCATGCTTCCAGAGTCCTGCCCGGCTTCGCGCCCGACTCCAAGATCACCATGCTCAAGGCCCTGCGGGATCAGGCCGAGATCGTCATCGTGATCAACGCGGCGGATATTGAAAAGAACAAGGTCCGCGGCGACCTGGGCATCACCTATGACATGGACCTGCTGCGGCTCGTCGACGCCTTCACCTCCAACAGCCTGCTGGTCGGCAGCGTCGTCCTGACCCGCTTTGCCGGTCAGCCCTCCGCGATCGCCTATGAGAAAAAGCTCAAGGCCCTGGGCCTGCGGGTCTACCGCCACTACACCATTCCCGGCTACCCCTCCAACATCCCCATGATCGTCAGCGACGAGGGCTTCGGCCACAATGACTATATCGAGACGACCCGCCCGCTGGTCGTCGTGACCGCCCCCGGCCCGGGCAGCGGCAAGATGGCGACCTGCCTGTCCCAGCTCTACCATGAGAACAAGCGCGGGATCAAGGCCGGCTACGCCAAGTTCGAGACCTTCCCGGTCTGGAACCTCCCCCTCAACCATCCGGTCAACCTGGCCTATGAGGCAGCGACCGCGGACCTCGACGACATCAATATGATCGACCCCTTCCACTATGAGGCCTATGAGAAGACCGCGGTCAACTACAACCGCGACGTGGAGGTCTTCCCCGTACTCAATGCCATTTTCGAAAAGATCCAGGGAACCTCTCCCTACAAGTCCCCGACCGACATGGGCGTCAACATGGTCGGCTTCTGCATCAGCGACGATGAGGTCTGCCGCGAGGCGGCCAACCAGGAGATCATCCGCCGCTACTGCCAGGCCCTGTGCGAGCACCGCAAGGGCAACGCCCCCGAAGAGCCCGCCTTCAAGATCGAGCTCCTGATGAAAAAGGCCAACATTTCCGTCAGTGACCGCCCCGTGATCATGGCGGCCAATGTCCGCCAGGAGGAGACCGGAGGTCCGGCCGCCGCCATGCAGATGCCCGACGGGACCATCCTGACCGGCAGGACCACCAGCCTGCTGGGGGCCTCCAGCGCCCTGCTGCTCAACGCCCTCAAGTACCTGGCCCATATCCCCGAGACCGTCAAGCTCCTCTCACCGGTCATGATCGAGGCCAGCCAGAACCTCATGGTCGATCATCTGGGAGAGCGGAGCCCCCTGCTCCACCTCAACGAGATCCTCCTGATCCTCGCCATCGCGGCCGTCGAGGACGAAAACGCCAAGAAGGCCCTCGACGCCCTTCCCCTCCTGTCCGGCCTGGAGGCCCACTCCTCCGTCATCCTCTCACAGATCGACGAGGGCGTCTTCAAAAAGCTGGGCGTCAACCAGACCTGCGAGGCCCGCTACGAAAGAAAGAAATTCTACCATAAATAATCCTGATGAAAACAACCGGG
>OCTX012252202.1_pt1 | contig 17878 bp, 10 predicted proteins | sample 1539691 | NCBI WGS metagenome assembly OCTX01 (sample SAMN02144231, study PRJEB22623) | gut metagenome | biome: sheep rumen | host: Ovis aries | place: New Zealand | reverse complement strand
GGGCTATGAACTGCGCAAGGAGCACGACAGCCTGTACTGGCTCCGTGCGACGGGCGGAAGGAAGGCCGACGAATGGCGACTGCCCTACCCTGTGTATCAGTTCCAGACGGGCGACGTCGACGGCGACGGCAGCATGGACGCGATGGTGGGAGTCATCAAGAAGACACGGTTCTATCCCTTGGGGAAAAGGCTCTTTATATTTAAGCAGATTGATGCATCGCCACCCCGAAAGTTGGTGCGGCCGATGTGGTTGGGATCGAAACTGGGTGGCACCCTCGAGGACTTCCGCTATGTGGCCCCTGCCGAGGGCGACAGCATGGGGCGGATAAGGGCCCTGGAGTCGACAGCCGACTCGCTCTATGCGGTATCCGACTACAAGTGGGGCGGCTTCGGCATGAAGTTCGACCGCTTGATTATAAAAGGAGTGGACAGAGAGACCGCTCTCCGGCGCTTTTACGACCAGGAGACGGCTCCCCGCTACCTGACAGACAAATAAATCAGCAACTAAATACTTAAACCGATGAAAACAAAATCTTTTATCCTCGTCTGTGCGGCAGTCCTGATGACCGCCTGCAGCCAGAACCGCAGCGCCGTGTCGGTGCCCGTTTCTCACATCGACGTAGAGACGCTCCTCGACAGTATCGACTACGACATCGACGTGTCGGGACTCTCGCTGAGCGATGTCACCCTGCTTCGCTACGCCCCCTATGCCCGACAGGGATTCCCCATCAAGGATGCCTACCTGAGGGGCATCTACTCAACCACGACGTGGTACGACTCGCTGATGTACAAGTTTGCCGAGTCGACCGACTTCACGCCCGTCGAGATGAAGCCCGAGGAGTCGTATAGCGACTACTACTATCGCGCCTCGCTCGCCACCAACGCCCTGAAACTCACCGACACCGAGCAGGCCTTCATCGACCGCATGAAGGCCCGCGAGGCAGAACTCAAGCAGCAGAACTTCGCCACGGAGGAAGGCCTGCGGGTGAACATGCAGAACCTGTCCAACCCCACGCAGATCAATGACTTCGACTCGCTGTTGTGCGCCCACCTGGCCAAGGACGGCTTCGCCATCGTGCCCGCCAACCACGACCAGTTGTTCAACATCTACGAGCAGAACGACTACTCACAGTTCCCCAACTTCGTGACCACCGACCTCTACCTGCAACTCTATCACCTCTACATCGACTGCATGCTGCGCGAGGTCGAGGAGCAGCGGCTGCTGGGCCTGATGACCGACTTCTCGGAGATCATGTACCGCGCCATGTCGAGTTGGGAGAAATGGTCGGGCGACGATGAGACGCTGCGCCAGAGTGCCTTCCACAACGCCGTCTTCTTCGACGTGGCCTACCAACTCTTCACCGGCCGCTATATCGGCACCGAGGCCCACAACGCCGAGGCCCGCAAGGAGGTGCAGAGCGTGATGGCCGCCGCCAACAATTTCAGCGAGTTCATGCAAGACTATCACGACATCATGTTCCCCTATAGCCTCTTCCGCCCACGTGGCCACTACACCCGCACGGAGAAACTGCAGCGCTACTTCCGCGGCATGATGTGGCTGCAGACCGTACCCTTCGGCACCGACCATCTCGACGAGGTGCGCCACGCCGTGATGATCGCCTACGCCACGAAGTACGAACGGGTGGCCATGGAGAAATACGACCAGTTGAACCGCCTCATCACCCTGCTCATGGGACAGCCCGACAACCTCAGCCTGAAGCAGGTGATCGCCGAGGTGAACAAGTACGACATGCAACTGTCAGAACTGCTCAACGACAGCAAGGCCATCGCCAGCATCAAGGCCGCCCTCGACAAAATCGGCAACGAGCAGACCCGCATCCGCCCGAAGTTCGAGAAGACCAGTCACAACAAGATCTGCATCATGCCCCAGCGCTACCAGCCCGACGGCGAGGTACTGCAGGAGACGGTCGACTATGACAGCAAGCCCACCCTTCGTCCCGTGCCAAAGGGCCTCGACGTCTTCGCCGCCATGGGTGTAGGAGCCGCCGAGAAGATCCTGATGGAGGAGAAGACCGAGTGGAAAGGCTTCGACGCAGCCCTCAAGAAGATGAAGAAGCGCATGGGCGAGATCGACTGGAGCGAGACCACCTGCAACCAATGGCTGCAGACGCTGAAGGTGCTCACCGACAAGGAGGGCCGCGAGCGGATGCCCTACTTCATGCAGACGACAGAGTGGGACAAGAAAGACCTCAATGCCGTGCTCGCCTCGTGGGCCGAGCTGAAGCACGATGCCATCCTCTACGCCAAGCAGCCCGCCGGCGCCGAGTGTGGCGGTGGCGACGAGATCCCCGAGCCCGTGGTGAAGGGCTATGTGGAGCCCAACACAGGGTTCTGGAAGAAGGCCATCGAACTGCTCGACGGCACGGAGCGCGTGCTCCAGAAGGAGCAGATGCTCACCGATAAGATAAAAGAGGTGACGACGAATATGCGCGAGAATGCAGAGTTCCTGCTGCGCGTCAGCGAGAAGGAACTGGCCGGAGAGGAACTCACCGACGAGGAGTACAACCAGGTGAAGTGCATCGGAGCCACGTTTGAGTACATCTCCCTCGACCTGGTGCGCGGCGACGACCAGTACCTCATGGACTGGAGCGACGTGCAGGGCGCCGACCGCAAGGTGGCCCTCGTGGCCGACGTCTATACCGCCAATGCCGACAACAACCCCGAGAAGTCCATCCTCTTCGAGGCCGTCGGCGATGCCGACGAGATCTACGTGGTGGTCGAGATCGGCGGCTACCTGGTGCTGACGCGCGGTGCCGTGTTCAGCTACCGTGAGTTCATCCAGCCCATCGACGAGCCGCGCCTCACCGACGAGGAGTGGCAGGAGCAGTTGCAGAAGAACGCCCGCAAGGGTGTGCCCGAGTGGATGAAGCCCCTGTTCGTGCCGCTGAAGAAACTGCCTGAGGCCAATGAAGAGTTTTTCTATAGTTCTGGCTGTTAGCCTGCTTTCGTGGAGTGACTCGTGGAGTGAGGAGTGTGGAGCGTGGAGTGAGATTACTCCAGCGGCAGAATCTGGACTTAAACATTCCTCCCTCCTCACTCCTCACTCCTCCCTCCACGAATCCCCCACTGACACAGCCACCATCGTCCTCACGGGCGACATTTTCCTCGACCGCGGCGTGCGACGGGCAATTGAACGCCATGGAGTCAATCACCTCTTCTCGGACGGCGTCGACTCCGTGTTCCGTTCAGCCCAGGTTGTCGTGGGCAACCTTGAGTGCCCCGCCACGAAGATCAACGCACCCGTCTTCAAGCGCTTCATCTTCAGAGGCGAGCCCGAGTGGCTCGACACCCTGCGGCAGCATGGCATCACCCACCTGAACCTCGCCAACAACCACTCCATCGACCAGGGCCGCGAGGGACTCCTCGACACCCGACGTAACATCATCGCCGCAGGCATGGTGCCCATCGGGGCTGGCGCAGACATGCAGGAGGCCGCCGAGCCCGTGCTCCTGACCGCTGAGCCCAGAAAGGTGTGGCTCGTGCCCTCACTACGCCTCGCCCTCGAGAACTACGCCTATCTGCCTGACAAGCCCTGTGTGAGCCAGGAGCCGATGGACTCGCTGCTCTCGCGCGTCTACCGCCTCCGTCGGCAAGACTCCACCGCCGTCATCATCGTCAGCCTCCATTGGGGGCAGGAGCACAAGTTGCAGCCCGTGCCCCGCCAGCGCCACGATGCCCACATGCTCGTGATGGCCGGTGCCGACGTGCTCGTGTGCCACCACACCCACACCCTCCAGACCGTCGAGGACTACGGCGGCCGCCCCATATACTACAGCATCGGCAACTTCATCTTCGACCAGCCGAAGCCCCTCAACGCCCGGGCCGCAATAGTCCGCCTACGCATCACCGCCGACAGTCTCCACGTCGACACCCTGCCGGTGGAGATACGTCACTGCACCCCTTGGCTCAAAGAACGATGAATGACTGAGGGCGTCAACTGCCTTTGTTTTAAAAAACTTCGCCAAATCCTTGCAACTCTCGGAAATATTTCCTATCTTTGCGCGGTAAAAATCAATATAAGTATTATGACGCAGTTAATGGTTACACTTAAAGACCAGTCCTATCTCCCCAACATCCGACGTATTTTGAAGTCGCTTGTCGGAGTGGAAAAGGTTACTACGGCCAAGACCGACGCCAAGCCCGCAGCCAGCAAGAAGCGCCTCTCGTAACATACACGGGGACTTTCGTTATCACAGCACGATAACAAAAGTCCCTCTGTTATGCTGCTCATGTTAAATTATTTCGGCGCGTTTTGACTGCCCGTGAATCGCTGAAATTACCCCAAAATCACGGGCTCGGACTTTAGTTAGGGTAAAGTGTGAGTTTAGTTTAACTAAAGTCCGGGTTTAGTCTATCTAAAGTCTGGGTTTACTTAGGGGCTCGGAGGCGGGGATTTTTGGTCGCAGTGGTATGTAAAATAAATTCGATACAATCTCGTGGTCGCTATCCATTCCCGCAGCGCAGGTTCTGACAGTTCTGACAGCTGACAGTTTTAAAGCGATGCCTTCAGACGACCTCCAGGGGCTCCTCTGATCAGGTCGGGATATCAGAAGATGGAGTCTATATTTCATTAATATATTATTAATTAATATATAATTTAATTAATTTTATTAAATTCTTTAAAAACCTTAGTATCCTCTGGGTGTGTGAGGGTGCCGAAAAAAAACTGTCAGTTGTCAGAACTGTAAGATTTCGCGGCCTCCTGCTACTAAATGGTCTGACAGTCTGACATCTGACAGTTTCAATATGGGGCGGTCCGGATGCGGGCTGCCTTATGCTCATGCACATGGTGACAGGCACGATGTGTCACAAGGTGAACTCATGACACGATGGTCAGAACCTGAAGATGTCGCAGAAGATGATGGCGGCTGTCCAGACGTAATTATTGCAGTCGCAATAGCCGATGGTCTTGGAATCCTTCCACCAGTCCACACGCCCAGCAGCATGCACCTCTGCCACCGTTGCGTTAGAGCCTTTCACGGAGATGGAGCCGCCTGATGAGACATGACAGAGCAGGCTGCCATACGCATCCTTGATGTCGCCCGACCAGACAGAGCCGATCCTATGCCCGGAGGCGTCGGTGATGTCGCCACTACTTCCCTTGGGCAACTGTCCCAGTTTGGTGTGCGCCCAGTTGTAGACCACGCCGTTCTCGTCCACATACCCACGAGCACTACCCTTCTCTATCCTGTACTCACGCACATTCTGCTGGGTATTATTCGACGACTTCGAGGTGGTGGCGGTACGCACGTTCTTGTTCTGGGCCGCAAGGGCTCTCTGCCTGGCCGCCTCCTCCTGCTGACGCTTAGCCTCTTCGGCACGCTTCTTCTTGATCTCGGCGGCCTTCGTCTTGGCCTTGGCCAGCGAAGTCTCGTCTTGGAAGATTCCCAGGAAGAGATAGGCTGCATACTGTTTGTTGAGGCCTGGGGCATAAGCATACTCTACGTCATAGATATACACCCTGCCGTCGTCGGTGATACGGGCAGCCGTCTCGCCGTCGATGATCACCTGGCCGTCGTCCAGCACCTTCATATAGCCCTCCTTTCCCCGGCAGTTCACGGTGCCGTCGGCCTTGAGTTCGGCCACTTTCCTGCCGTCATCATAGACCACGTCGCCATTCTCCTCAATCTTATAGACCACCTTCTTCCCTTTGCGCTCACCGTCTGCATGCTTCTCGTTGAAGATAAACTCTCCCGTCCTGCTGCGGAAGAATCCCTGCACGGTGCCGTTGGCAGAGAAGTCAATGTCGCCATTGCGCTTCTTGTTGTATTCATCCACTTTCTCTTTGGCCTTTTTGATACCGCCAATGAGATTACCAAACTGCGCCTGGGCAGTCGACGCGCCAAACAAGATGGCTGCTGAAATGATTAAGATTCTGATAGCCTTCATAACATTATAATGATTGATTACGCTGCAAATATACGAAAAAAAACTGAAATACAGTAACGTGAGCCAACTTTTTCTCATTTTTATCCCCTCCTTTGCGCCATCTGTGGTATCAATAGCAATCTTAATATAAGATGTTAAATGTCAAATTTGGTTTCTTTTTGCCTTTTCTTTATCCATATCTCACAGAATTGTTGTACTTTTGCATCGTCTTTCGCAAGAACGAATGAGGAAACTGCTAAAATGGCTCGGGATAGCGGTACTGACACCCGTGCTACTGTTCATCATACTCGCCGCAATGCTCTATCTGCCGCCCGTCCAGGAATGGGTGGCACAGAAGGTGACGGCTATCGCCTCAGAGCAGACGGGGATGGAGATATCGGTGGGGCACGTCAGCCTGGAGTGGCCGCTCGACCTGAGCATCGACGACTTCAGGATGCTCCACCCCAACGACATTCCCGAGCAGAGCTCGCCCGCTCCAGCTATGCTGGCTGGCTACCAAAGGGACGCAAGAACCCATAGCCTTTCCGTGGCAGGCGCAACTGACACCATCGCCGACGTGAAGCGGCTGGTGGTGAGCGTGCGGCTGCTGCCGCTGCTGAGGCAACGGGTCGTGATCAAGGAACTGTCGCTCCACCAGGCGAAGCTCAACACCAACGGCTTCATCAGCGACCTGCGGGTGAAAGGCAGCGTGGGATCGCTGTGGCTACAGTCGAAAGGCATCGACCTGGGGAGGAAGACGGCCGTGGTGAACGGAGCACGCCTGGCCGACGCACAGCTCGACATCGCCTTGAGCGACACGGCTGAGACAGACACCACGCCGTCGAACCTGAAGTGGAAGATCGATGCCGACAGCCTCACAATCAGCCGCACCGACCTCACCCTGCACCTGCCCGGCGACACACTCGACTGCAGCATCGGCCTGGGCAAGGCCGTGGCCCGACAGGTTTCTGCCGACCTCGCCACACCTACTTATAATATAGGAAGCATCGACATCAGCGACAGTCGGCTGGCCTATGAGCCGATAGGCCTGAGCGACGTGGTGGTAGGCGTAGACTCCATCACATATTCGCCGGCTGGCACATCGTTCTTCATCCGCCAGGCGGCACTCCGCGACAAAAGCGGACTGGAGGTGACTGCACTCACGGGCGGCATCAGGCTCGACTCGGCCTTCAACCATATCCAAGTGCCACAACTGGTGCTGAAGACCCCCGACTCCGACATCGAGTTTGACGGCGACATAGACCTCTCCGCCTTCGACAAGCAGTCGCCCGGCAACATCAGGGTACGCCTCTTCGCCCAGATAGGCAAGCAGGACATCCTCACCGCCGCCGGACAGCTGCCACAGGAGTTCATCGAGCGCTACCCTAACCGCCCGCTCACCATCAGAGGGTCGGTGAACGGCAACATGGAGCAGCTCGACATCACCGGCATCACCCTCGACCTGCCCACAGCCCTGCACGCCAACATCCAGGGAACGGCAGCGAACGTGAGCGACCTGAAGCGACTGAAGGGTGACATCCAGATAGAGGCCCAGGCACAGCTGGACTTCCTGCTCGGAAGAGCTTCGAGGAGGGAGGAGCGTGGAACAATCTTCCTCAACGGCCGCCTCACCGCCGACGGCACGAGCTACGGCGCCGACCTGACGGCCCGTGAGGGCAGCGGCAGCGTGGAGCTGAAGGGCAAGACCACCATCCCCGTCGACGCCGAAGGGGCGCTGGCGACGGAGAGGACCACCTACGACGCCAACGTCAGCATCCACAACCTGAACCTGCGCCACTTCATGCCGAACGACTCGCTGCGCACCCTTACCGCCGACATCACGGCCTCGGGCTACGGTACCGACTTGCTGTCGCCCCGGAGCCGTCTCGACGCACAGGCAAACATCGTCAAGCTACAGTACGGCCACCTGAACCTGGACAAGCTCACGGCAACAGCCATCCTCTCCAACGGACGAGGACAGCTTGACATCTACGGTCACAACCAGCTCCTCGAGGGCTGCATCGGCGCCGACCTGCTGCTCGACCCCCACAGGATAGAGGGAACCATCAGCGCCGACTTCGCCAAGGCCGACCTCTACCAGATGCGACTGGTAGGCAATCCGCTCACCATCGGCACCCACGGCAGCCTGAAGGTGAGCTCCGACATGAAAGACAGCCACTACGTCAGCGGCCGGCTGAACGACTTCTCCGTCAGAGATGCCCGCAAGTCCTACCCACCCAGTGACGTGGGCATCCTCGTGAAGACCAATCCCGACACCACCTACGCCCGCATCCAGAGCGGCGACTTCATCCTGAAGCTCGACGCCACGGGCGGCTATCAGCGGCTGCTCAGCCAGATGAGTGTGCTCACAGACTCCGTCGGCCAACAGTTCCGCGACAAGGTCATCAACCAGCCGGCCATCAAGGCGCTGCTGCCGACGATGAGCCTGCACATAGAGAGCAAGCGCGACAACCCCCTGTCGAACCTGCTCATGGCCACAGGCACCGACTTCAAGGAGCTGGCCCTCGACCTCGCCACCTCGCCGCTGACAGGCATCAACGGCCAGGGCCACCTCTTCGCGCTCAACTACGACAGCATCCGCATCGACACCATCCGGCTGAGCCTGCGGCAGAAGGGTGAGCGGCTCACCTACCAAGGGCAGATACGCAACAACCGCAAGAACCCGCAGTTCGTGTTCAACGCCCTCGTCGACGGACACTTCCACGAGCATGGGGCACTGGCAGGACTGCGCTACTATGACGACAAGGGGCGGATGGGCGTCAGGATCGGGGCCACGGCCGAGATGGAGGCAGGAGGCCTGCGCTTCAGGCTGATGCCCCAGCGACCCACTATCGGCTACAAGGAGTTTAACCTCAATGCCGACAACTACATCTTCCTGTCGGGCAACAAGAAGATACAAGCGAAGGTAGACCTCATCGCCGACGACGAGACGGGTATGAAGATCTACACCGAGAACCAGGACTCCACGATGCTCCAGGACCTCACCGTCAGCCTGCACCACATCGACCTGGGAGAGCTGACGGCCGTCATCCCCTACCTGCCTCGCATCACCGGCAAGCTCGACGGTGACTACCACATCCTTCAAGACCAGGATGAGCATATCTCCATGGCCTCGGACATGGCGGTGGCAGGCATGACCTACGAGGGTGCCGACATCGGCAACCTGAGCACCGAGCTTGTGTACCTGCAAAAGGAGAACGACGCCCACGCCATCGAAGCCCGCCTGATGCTCGACGGCGAGGAGTTCGGCCTGCTCAGAGGCACCTACCAGAACCAGGATGAAGGCCTCATCGACGCCTCGCTCGACATGACACGCACCCCGCTGTCGCTCATCAACGGCTTCGTGCCCGACCAGATCGTCGGTCTCGACGGCTATGCAGAGGGCAGCATGACCATCAGGGGCACTACCAGCCATCCCGACATCAACGGCGAGGTGTATGTCGACTCGGCCCACCTCATCAGCATCCCTTACGGCATCCGCATGCGCTTCGACAACGACCCCATACGCATCGTCGGCAGCAAGCTGCTGCTGGAGAACTTCGGACTCTATGCCTACAACGATGAGCCGCTGAACATGATGGGCAGCATCGACTTCTCCGACATGGATCACATCATGACCGACCTGCGGATGCGGGCACGGAACATGCTGCTCATCAACACCAAGCAGGAGCTAAAGTCGATCGCCTGGGGCAAGGCCTTCGTGAACTTCGCCGCCAGGATGCAGGGACCCCTCGACCTACTGAGCATACGAGGACGGCTCGACGTGCTCGGCTCCACAGACCTCACCTACATGCTGCTCGACTCACCGCTCTCGGCAGACAACCGCCTCGACGATCTGGTGCAGTTTTCCGACTTCAGCGACTCCACCCAGACCGTCCTCACCCGTCCAAAGCCATCCGGACTCAATGTAGACCTCACCATCGGCGTGTCGGAAGGTACCCACTTCGTGTGCAACCTCAACCCTGAGCAGACCAACTACGTAGACCTCACGGGCGGCGGCAACCTGCGTATGAAATACGACTACGAAGGCATCAACCTCACCGGCCGCTACACCCTCAACAACGGTGAGATGAAATACTCGCTGCCCGTCATCCCGCTGAAGACCTTCACCATCAAGGACGGCAGCTATGTGGAGTTTACGGGCGACCCGATGAACCCACGGCTGAACATCACCGCCACTGAGCGCACCAAGGCCACCGTCGGCGACGAGGAAGGCGCCAGCCGCAGCGTGGCCTTCGACTGTGGCGTGGTCATCACCAAGACGCTCAACGACATGGGCCTGCAGTTCATCATCGAGGCACCTGAGGACAATACCGTCAACAGCGAGCTCACCTCGATGTCGGCCGAAGAGCGCGGCAAGATAGCCGTCACGATGCTCACCACCGGCATGTACCTCGCCAGCGGCAACACCAACAAGTTCTCCATGAACGCTGCTCTCAGCTCGTTCCTGCAGAGCGAGATCAACAACATCACTGGGTCGGCGCTGAAGACCCTCGACCTAAGCGTGGGTATCGACAACACCACCGATGCCAGCGGCACCATGCATACCGACTACTCGTTCAAGTTTGCAAAGCGGTTCCTCGACAACCGCCTGAAGATCGAGATCGGAGGTCTCGTGTCCTCGGGTGAGAGCAATGCCATGGGACAGAAGCAGTCGTTCTTCGACAACGTGACGATGGAATACCGTCTGAATCAGAATGCCACGCAAAACCTGAAGCTGTTCTACAAGCAGAACGTCTACGACTGGCTCGAAGGCTACACCAGCGAGTTTGGTGCCGGTTTCGTGTGGCGGCGTAAGCTCGATAATTTCTGGGACATCTTCCGCTTCTGGCGCAAGGAGCCGCAGAGGTCGTTCGCACAGCCCAGAGCTGAGCCCCCAGTGCCCCGCGACTCGATAACAACCGACTCTTTAAAGACAAAAAGGCAATGATGAATATATTTAATAGCTATCGTCTCTATAGTTGTCTTCTTATCCTATGCGGTCTTTTCTGTTCCTGCTCGATGACGAAGAACATCCCCGACGGCGACCGGCTCTTCACCGGACTGACTGCCATCGCCTACGAAGACGAGCCAAAGGACAACCCCTATAAAGGCCACCTCACCACCACGAAGGAAGAGCTGGAGGCCGCCCTGGCCACGGAGCCCAACGGCTCGCTCTTCGGCAGCAGCTATTACCACACACCCTGGTCGTGGCGACTATGGGTTTACAACACCTATGCCCACAAGGACACGAAATTTGCCCGTTGGATGACGAAGTCTTTCGGGCGTGCCCCAGTGCTGATGAGCAAGGTGAACCCTGCCCTGCGTGCCTCCGTGGCCCGCTCCGTGCTGCAGAGCAACGGCTACCTGCGCGGCGATGTCACCTATCAGGAGGTGCCGCAGAAGAATCCCAAGAAGTGCAAGATAGGCTATACCGTCCGGCTCGACACGCTCTTCACCCTCGACAGCGTAGCCTATGTCAACTTCCCCGACACCCTCCAGGCCCTCATCGACTCCACCCGCAGCGAGTCGCTCATCCAGAAAGGATATCCCTTCAACGTGTCGGCCCTCGACGGAGAGCGCAGCCGTGTCACCAACCTGTTCCGCAACAACGGCTACTATTATTATAACAACGACTATGCCTCTTATCTCGCAGACACGTTCCAGGTGGCCGGCAAGTCACAGCTGCGTTTCCAAATGGCCAACGGCCTGCCGCCAGAAGCCCTCCACAAGTGGTATATCGGCGACATCACCGTGCAGTTCCGCAAGAGCATCAGAGAGCAGTTCACCGACAGCGTCCGCCGCCGTCACCTCACCATCCTCTACAACGGTAAGAATCCCCCCATCCGTCCGAATGTCATCCTGAGGAATCTACGCCTCCGTCCGCGACAGGAGTTCAACAACGACCACTACCTCGAGTCGGCCAGTAAGATCAATGCCACAGGTGTCTTCTCCGCCACCGACTTCCTGTTTACGCCCAGGGCCGGAACCGACAGTCTCGACCTGCTGCTGAACTGCGTGTTCGACAAGCCCTACGACTTCTACATCGAGACCAATGCCATCGGCCGTACCAGCAGACGCTACGGCCCAGAGGTGAAGATCGGTTTCACCCGCCGCAACCTCTTCCGTGGTGGAGAGAAGCTCGACATCAACCTCCACGGCTCCTACGAATGGCAGAGTGGCGGCGGAGGCAGCAGCACGGCTACCTACCAATATGGTGCCGATGCCTCCATCGAGTTCCCGCGCATCATCGCCCCCTTCTACAACAGCGAGCGAGTGAGGCGTGACAAGAACGGCCGTCGCATCCGCCGTCGCCGGCCTTATGCCGCACCTACCACCCTGGCGAAGATGTCGTTCGACATTGTGCAACGGCCCGAATACTACCGTATGCATGTGGCCGGCGGAGAGTGGACCTATCGCTGGCAGCCCACGGCCACCAGCCGCCATGAGTTCTCGCCGCTCACGGTGAAGTACCAGTTCAAGAACAAAACCACCGAGAAGTACGACTCGGTGATGGCAAGAAACATGTATATCTCCGCCTCGATGATGGACTACCTCATCCCGAAGATGCGCTACACCTACACCTATAGCAGCCCGTCCACCCAGCGCAACCCCATCCGCTGGGAGACGACCGTCGAGGAGAGTGGAGCCGTCACCTCACTCATCGACCTGGCCCGCGGCAAATCGTTCCACGAGAAATACAAGACGCTTTTCAAAGCCCCCTATACACAGTTCCTGAAGATAGAGACCGACCTGACAAAGACCTGGTCGCTGGGGTTCTCGTCGAAGCTGGTGGGGCATCTCAACGCCGGCTATATCTTTAACTACGGCAACTGCGACGATGCCCCGTTCACCGAGCTCTTCTATATAGGCGGTGCCAACAGCATCAGGGCCTTCCTCATGCGTGACATCGGTCCGGGGCGCCTCATGGCCTTCGAGGGCATCAGCCGTCAGGCCTCCTACGTGCTCCGCAATGGCGACTTCAAGCTGTTGGCCAACCTTGAGCTCCGCGCGCCACTGTTCGGCGACCTTGAGGGAGCCGTCTTCCTCGATGCTGGCAACGTATGGCGGACAGGACTCTCCAACAGCGTCAACGAAGCCGATTACGACGACTTGGATGAATATCTGATTGACAAGGTGTTATTCGACCAGATGGATTTCAACTCTTCGGAGTTCCTCAACGACATCGCTGTGGGCACCGGTATCGGCCTGCGCTATAACCTCGGATTCCTCGTGGTCCGTCTCGACTGGGGTATCGCCCTCCACTTACCTTACGACACAGGGAAGTCGGGCTACTTCAACATCAACCGCTTCAAGGATGCCCACACCCTGCACTTCGCCATCGGCTATCCCTTCTAAGACAGAAGAACTGTTCTTTTGCCTAAAAGATGTTCGTATGTTATTATGTCTAAAAAAGTTCTTCTGTCTGAAAAAAAAGTTGTACCTTTGCATGCAAATTCAATATAACTTAAAATAAAAAGCATTATGAAACCTACGTTATTTCTGCTTGCAGCAGGCATGGGTAGCCGTTATGGCGGCCTGAAGCAGCTCGACGGTCTGGGCCCCAACGGCGAGACCATTATGGACTATAGTATCTACGACGCCATCCAGGCCGGTTTCGGCAAGATTGTATGGGTCATCCGTAAGGATTTCGAAGAGCAGTTCCGCACACAGATCCTCTCCAAATACGAGGGCAAGGTGCAGTGCGAGCTCTGCTTCCAGGCACTCGACGCCCTTCCCGAGGGCTTCACCGTGCCCGAAGGCCGTCAGAAGCCATGGGGCACGAACCACGCTGTGCTCATGGGCAAGGACGTGATCAAGGAGCCGTTCTGTGTGATCAACTGCGACGACTTCTACAACCGCGATGCCTTCATGGTCATCGGCAAGTTCCTTGCCAATCTCCCCGAGGGCGCAAAGAACCAGTATGCGATGGTGGGCTTCCGTGTAGGCAACACCCTGAGCGAGAACGGCACCGTGGCCCGTGGCATCTGCTCGAAGAACGACAAGGGTCATCTGACGACCGTCGTGGAGCGCACGGAAATCGTGCGCTGTGCTGCCGACGGATCCAATGCCGGTGCAGCCTCAGAGCCCATCCGCTACAAGGATGAAGAGGGCCAGTGGGTAGAAGTCGCCGACAACACCCCCGTCTCGATGAACATGTGGGGCTTCACGCCCGACTACTTCGAGTATTCCGAGGCATACTTCAAGGAGTTCCTCTCCGACCCGAAGAACATCGAGAACCTCAAAGCCGAGTTCTTCATTCCCCTGATGGTGAACAAGCTCATCACCGACGGTACAGCCACCGTCGAAGTGCTAGACACCACCTCTAAGTGGTTTGGTGTCACCTATGCCGCCGACCGCGACTCCACCGTCGCCCGCATCCAGAAGCTCGTCGACGAGGGCGTTTATCCGAACAAGCTCTTTTAATAATAAATAGTTGATAGTTTATTGTTTATAGTTTATAGATGATTACATTGGAGGGCGGAATGATTAGTCTGGTACTCAACTATAAACTATAAACTTTAAACTATAAACAAACAAGAAATGAATATCGACATATTGAACGACGCCCAGCTCAGCCAGCTGGAACAACTGGTCGCCGCTGCGAGCACCATCATCGTCACCTGCCACAAGAGTCCCGACGGCGATGCCATCGGCTCATGCCTCGGGTGGGCAGAATATCTGCGGTCGCAGGGCAAGGAGGCCATCGTCATCGTGCCCGACCAGTATCCCGACTTCCTGCTGTGGTTGCCAAACACGGAGAAGGTTGTGCGCTACGACAAGCACAAGACCAAGTGCGACATGCTCTTTAAGATTGCCGACCTCGTGTGCTGTCTCGACTTCAACACCCCCAGCCGGGTCAACGAGATGGAGGCGGCCCTCGTCAGCTCGCCCGCCCCAAAGGTGCTCATCGACCACCACCTCGACCCCGACGTGCCAGCCGCGCTCACCATCTCCCACCCCGAGGCCAGCAGTACCAGCGAACTCGTCTTCCGCATCGTTTGGCAGCTGAAGGCTTTCGAAAAGCTCGACAAGCACTTCGCCATACCCATCTATTGCGGCATGATGACCGACACCGGCGGATTCCTTTACAACAGCAGTAACCCCGAGATCTATTTCATCATCGGCGAACTGCTCACCAAGCACATCGACAAAGACCGCATCTATCGCAACGTCTACCACAACTACTCCGAAGACCGCATCCGGCTGATGGGCTACGTGATGTATGAGAAGCTGGTCTACCTGCCTCAGTACCACGCCGCCTACTATGCCATCACCCGGGAGGAGCAGAAGCGCTTCCATTACATCAAGGGCGACGCCGAGGGGCTGGTCAACATCCCCCAGCAGATCCGCGGGCTGAAGCTCTCCATCTCGCTGCGCGAGGACTCCGAGAAGCCTCGTATCTGGCTCTCGCTGCGCTCCGTCGACGACTTCCCCTGCAACAAGATGGCAGCAGAGTTCTTCAACGGCGGCGGACATCTCAATGCCTCTGGCGGTCATCTCGACATGACCATCGACGAGGCCATCCAGGTGGTGCGCCAGGCCATCATTGCCTATGCGGAACAGTTAAAAAGGTGAAAAGCGGTGTGCTTTTCACTTTTTTTGCTTATCTTTGCACCCGATATGAAGAAACTGGCTTATATACTGATACTCCTGGCCGTTGTGCTCTCCAGCTGCAACGACTACGAGACCTATGGCGACAAGAAAGAGAAAGAGCGTAACGCCATCTCGAAGTTCATCGCCGACTCTTCTTTCACCGTCATCTCTGAAGAAGAGTTTGTGAAGAACGGCTACAAGACCGACCTGTCGCGGCGAGAGTTCGTCAAGCTCGACAAGAGTGGTGTCTACATGCAGATTGTGCGTCCCGGCTGTGGCGAGGCCATCAAGGATGGCGAGAGCGTCACCCTCGACTGCCGCTATACCGAGTACGACATCCTCAACGACTCGCTCATGACCCAGAACATGACCGTGTCATACGCTTCCACGCCCGACCGTCTGTCGGTCACCCGCGCCGCTGGCACCTTCACCGCCAGCTTCCTCAGCGGCCGCATGGCCAACGTCTACAGCACCTCCGTGCCTGCCGGTTGGCTCGTGCCCCTGTCGTATATCAAAGTGGGGCGTCCACAGTCGATGGACGATGCGTGTGCCAAGGTACGCCTCATCATCCCCCACACCCAGGGTCACGTCTACGCCTCGTCGAACGTCACCCCCTACTTCTACACCATCCTGATCCAGCGCGAGATTTAAACTGCAGAATTGCAAAAACAGTAACATTATTAATATATTATGACCCTTATCAAGTCCATCTCCGGCATCCGTGGTACTATCGGCGGACAGACCGGAGATACACTTAACCCCCTCGACATCGTTAAGTTCACCACCGCCTACGCCACCTTTATTTCAGACTCACCCCGCCAAGGTAATCTCACTCCACACTCCACACTCCACACTCCCCGAAAGACAATCGTCGTGGGCCGCGACGGCCGCATCTCAGGCCTCATGGTACGCAATGTTGTCGTGGGCACCCTCATGGGCATGGGCTACGATGTCATCGACATCGGCTATGCCACCACCCCCACCACCGAGCTTGCCGTGCGCATGGCCCAGGCCGACGGCGGCATCATCATCACCGCCTCGCACAACCCCCGCCAGTGGAACGCCCTGAAGCTGCTCAACAGCGAGGGAGAATTCCTCACCGCCGCCGACGGTGCCGAAGTGCTCCGCATCGCAGAGGCAGAAGACTTCCACTACGCCGAGGTCGACCAACTCGGCACGCTGACCATCGACGACAGCTACAACCGCCGCCATATCGATGCCGTGCTGGGGCTGAAGCTCGTCGACGTCGAAGCCATCCGCCAGCGCAAGTTCCGCGTCTGTGCCGACACCATCAACTCCGTCGGAGGCATCATCCTGCCCGAGTTCTTCCAAGCCCTCGGCCTCGACTACGAGATTCTCAACGGTGAGTGTACTGGCGACTTTGCCCACAACCCCGAGCCGCTGGAGAAGAACCTCCACGGCATCATGGACCGCATGAAGAGCGGTGAGTTCGACCTCGGCATCGTCGTCGATCCCGATGTAGACCGTCTGGCCTTCATCTGCGAAGACGGCACGATGTTCGGCGAAGAATACACGCTGGTCAGCGTAGCCGATTATGTTTTGTCTGGTATGACCAGTTCAAATAGTAACACAAGTTTCACCACCGTCTCCAACCTTTCTTCCACCCGTGCCCTGCGTGACGTGACAGAGAAGCATGGCGGTCAATACCATGCAGCCGCTGTCGGAGAAGTCAACGTCACCACGAAGATGAAGGAGGTAGGCGCCGTTATCGGCGGCGAAGGCAACGGCGGCGTCATCTACCCTGAGAGCCACTACGGCCGCGACGCCCTGGTAGGCATTGCGCTCTTCCTCTCCAGCCTCGCACAAAAGGGCTGCACCGTCAGCGAACTACGCAAGACATTCCCTGACTACCAGATTGCGAAGAACCGCATCGACCTCACCCCCGACACCGATGTCGACGCCATCCTCGTGAAGGTGAAGGAGATGTTCGCCAAAGACAGCTCTGCCACCGTCAACGACATCGACGGCGTAAAGATCGACTTCCCCGATCGCTGGGTACACCTGCGCAAGTCGAACACCGAGCCCATCATCCGCGTCTACAGCGAAGCCCAGACGATGCAGCAGGCCGACGACCTCGGCAAGCAACTCATGCAGGTGGTCTACAGCATGCAATAAACAGAATCACGACGTATCTCAGAATACCCGAACAAAGTTTTTCCGCGAAACTATCCATCGTTTCGCGGAATTTTTGTATCTTTGCACCATGATAAAGAAGAAGCTGATTATCAGTATTATCATGGGAGCGATGCTGTTCCTGGCGGGCTGCAGCGGCGACAAGGCGCAGCGGCTGCAGCAGCTCGAACAGCTGGAGCAGCAGAACCGCAGCGGCCAGCCCATGCTCAACGACTCGCTGGCCGAAGACCTCGTAAAG
>OCTX012253894.1_pt1 | contig 17884 bp, 12 predicted proteins | sample 1539691 | NCBI WGS metagenome assembly OCTX01 (sample SAMN02144231, study PRJEB22623) | gut metagenome | biome: sheep rumen | host: Ovis aries | place: New Zealand | reverse complement strand
GAACACACTTCTAATCAACAATAGTAATAATGTTGATGCAGAAGAATGCACTGTGACAAACAACCATTTCTATATCAACAAGATGCCTATATTGGATAACAATTGTCCTGGATTTATTTTCCACTGTGGTATAGAGAAATCACTTGATTTACGAAAACTGGTAATCCGAATTATAGGCATGAAACAAGATATAGATGCATTTCAAGTGGGAGAGACATTCCTGTTGAACCAGTTTAATGCCAGTTTGATGCCTATCGAAGAGTGTGCCACCACACCTGCACAATTTGCAGCCACGAAAGGAAGTATCAAACTGGTGGATAAGAAAAAGGTTAGCGACAAAGACGTATTAACCTTCCAAATCAACAACCTGTCTTTTGAAGAAGGTTATACCATCAACGGCATGGTGGATTTCGAGTATGAGGGAACCGTGTATTGAATAACATATAGCAAAGATGAAAAAGATAAGCAAACTATTAGGATTGGCAGTTGTGCTGAGTAGTACAATGGTGTCGTGTTCTTCTTCGGAGGATGATGTGGATCTTGGCGAGGCCAAGACGGTGGTAAACATGCTGTCGGAATCTGTCCCTGTTAAACTAACGGCAGAGCAAACACTATTCGTCAACGACAACAACAAGTTTACCATGAACTTCCTAAAGACGGTGAATGAGGCAGACCGCAGCGGCAAGAGCTTTATCTACTCACCGCTGAGCATCACCTACGTCTTAGGCATGGTGAACGATGCGGCTACTGGCCTGACAGAGAAGGAGTTGGAAGAGACGCTGGGCTTCCACCAGGGAGGCATCCAGGTCGTGAATGACTACTGCAAGAAACTGATAGACGGGCTGCCAAAAGTGGATGACAAGGTGACGCTCAACATAGCAAACGCCATCTTCCTCAACAAGGACTTCACCCTGAAGCCCCAGTTCGAACAGGACATGCAGACCTACTACGATGCCAAAGCCGAAGCCCTCGACTTCTCTGCATCCAACACACTCGACCACATCAACGGCTGGTGCAAAGAGAAGACCAACGGCATGATACCCTCCATCCTGGATGATATAGACCCCTCTATGGTATCCTATCTGCTCAATGCCATCTATTTCAAGGCAGACTGGGCCTCGAAGTTCGACCCCAAGAACACGAAGAACGAGACCTTCACCACAGAGAATGACAATAGCAGCACCGATATACCCATGATGCATCAGAACGTGCTGATCAGTTATCTGAAGACTGACACATATTCAGCCATCATCCTTCCCTACGGGACCGGCCTCTGGAACATGACTGTGTTGCTGCCAGAAAAGGGGAAAACTACAGACGATGTCATTAAAGAGGTGGCACAAAGTAGTATTTTGAATAATCCTGGTTGGTGCGAAACAGGAGGAAACTACTTCGAAGGCTATGAAGTGGATTTGAAATTGCCACGTTTTGAAACAAGTTCGGATACAGACAAATTAGAGGACGGCCTCATCGGACTGATGCAGAAGATGGGCATCAATCGCGCTTTTGAAGACAGATTGGCTGAAATCCCAAATATGTGTGAGCTGCCTGTCTATATCGATATGATGCGCCAGAAGGCGAAGATCAAGGTTAGCGAGGAAGGCTCGGAGGCCGCCGCTGTGACTGTAGCTGGGATAAAGAACTTTTCAATGGGTTCAGAGCCCATAGAATATCCCAAGGCCACATTCCACGCTAATCGTCCCTTTGTCTACGTGATTCGCGAGCAATCATCAGGCGTGATCCTCTTCGTAGGCAAGTTTACGGGAGAATGACTTTGTAAACAAAAACTGCCTGAAAAAACGTCTCTGAAAATGATGCAACCAGCATCGCTGAAGGGACGAAAAGGGTGCTTGGAGAGAAACCAGGCACCTTTCTTGGACTTTACAGGCAGTAAAGTCGGACTTTCAAGGCATCTTTATCATAGTAAGCAGGCATCTCTTTCGCAGTAAGAAAGGCCTTCCATGAGAGTGACTAAGGCTTAGTACGACACCAAAACAAGTTGTTTTACCTCGTTAGAAGGCATCATTATGAATCGCAGAAAAGCCTTCTTTTTGCAATTCCCTCGCATTCAACAGGTTACGCTAATGGCTCAAAACTCGCGTATTTTCGGCCAACAATCCATTTGCGCACCTCCACGCGATTCTCAGAAGGCCTTTTGTAAAGAAAGTTTCCGTATTTCCTCCCCTTCTGAGCAGGAAAGGCAGGGGTGGTCTGATACGCCATAAAGCCCTTTATTTTAGTTCCTTATATTTCTGCAGGACTCAAAAAAAGCCCTTAATCTATACGCCATTCGGAATTTTTTTGTACCTTTGCACCCAAATTAAAAAATAACCCATTAAAATGACACAAGCAATTCAAAAGACCCTCAGAGACTCCGCCGCGATGCGCTGGACGGCCTTGCTGCTGCTGGCGCTGGCCATGTTCTGCAGCTACATCTTCATGGACATCCTCTCTCCCATCAAGGACCTGATGCAGGAGACGCGCGGCTGGGACTCGACAGCCTTCGGAACGATGCAGGGTTCCGAGGTGTTCCTCAACGTTTTCGTGTTCTTCCTCATCTTCGCCGGCATCATCCTCGACAAGATGGGTGTGCGCTTCACCGCCGTGCTCTCAGCAGCCGTCATGCTCGTCGGAGCCTGCGTGAAGTGGTATGCCGTGAGCGAATCGTTCATGGGAAGCGGCTTGGAGACGTGGTTTACAGAGAACCTGAACTATATCCCCATCTTCGACGAACTGGGTGTCTCGCCCTTCTATCAGGGCATGCCTGCCTCGGCGAAGTTCGCTGCCTGCGGCTTTATGATCTTCGGCTGCGGCTGTGAGATGGCTGGCATCACGGTATCGAGAGGTATCGTGAAGTGGTTCAAGGGTCGCGAGATGGCTCTGGCGATGGGCTCGGAGATGGCCTTGGCCCGTCTGGGTGTGGCCACGTGTATGATCTTCTCGCCGTTCTTCGCCCGCTTGGGTGGTGAGGTGAGCGTCACCCGCAGCGTCGCCTTTGGTGTGGTGCTGATGTGTATCGCCCTGATTATGACCATCGTATACTTCTTCATGGACCAGAAACTCGACTCGCAGACAGGCGAGGCCGAGGAGAAAGACGATCCCTTCAAGGTTTCTGATATCGGCAAGATCCTCAGCGACCTGGGCTTCTGGCTCGTGGCGCTGCTCTGCGTGCTCTACTATTCGGCCATCTTCCCCTTCCAGAAGTACGCCGTGAACATGCTGCAATGCAACCTCACGCTGACCGCTCCTGACGCTGACTCGTTCTGGGCATCGTCCTCGGTGACCATCATCCAGTACATCATCATGCTCATCGTGGCTGCCGCCGGCTTCGCATCGAACTTCCAGAAGAAGGCGAACATGAAGTACGGTCTGCTGGCGCTTTCGATTGTGGCACTCGTCACCTATTGTTATATGGGCTACATGCGACAGTCGGCTGAGTCGATCTTCGCCGTGTTCCCATTGCTGGCCGTGCTGATTACGCCGATCTTGGGTTCGTATCTCGACCATCACGGCAAGGCTGCCTCGATGCTCGTCTTAGGTTCCATCCTGCTGATTGCCTGCCACTTGACATTCGCCTTCGTGCTGCCGATGTTCAAGGGCAACGCCGTTGGTGGTATCATCATCGCCTATGCCACGATTCTCGTGCTGGGCGCCTCGTTCTCTTTGGTGCCTGCAAGTCTCTGGCCCTCAGTGCCTAAACTCGTCGACGCAAAGGTCATCGGTTCGGCCTATGCCCTGATTTTCTGGATCCAGAATATCGGTCTCTGGCTGTTCCCCCTGCTCATCGGCAAGGTGCTCGACGCCACGAACCCTGGTGTGACAGACCCCACGCAGTTTGACTATACCGCTCCGCTGGTGATGCTCGCCTGTCTTGGTGTAGCCGCACTCATCCTCGGCTTCGTGCTGAAGGCCGTCGACAAGAAGAAAGGCATCGGCCTCGAACTGCCGAATATCAAGTAATCACTTCTCCCCCTGAGTCAGGGGGAGTTAGAGAGGGTCTGAAGAGACACTTGTTCAGACCACCCCTAACCCCTCCTAACTCAGGAGGGGAAACAAATACCACATAAAGAAATGAAAATAGGATTCGATAACGACAAGTACCTCAAGATACAGTCTGAGCATATCAAGGAGCGCATTGCGCAGTTCGACGGCAAGCTTTATATGGAACTGGGCGGCAAACTTTTCGACGACCATCACGCCTCTCGTGTGTTGCCAGGATTCAAGCCCGACTCCAAACTCCGCATGCTCGCACAACTGAGAGACTCGATTGAGATCGTGATTGTGGTCAGCGCCGACGACATCGAGAAGAACAAGGTTCGTGCCGACCTCGGCATCACCTACGACGAAGACGTGCTCCGACTGCGCGACGAGTTTATGAAGCGCGACTTCATGGTGGGCTCCGTCGTCATCACGCACTACCACGGCCAGCACGCCGCAGACCAGTTCCGCCACCGTCTGGAGCGCGAGGGCATCAAGAGTTACTTCCACTATCCCATCGACGGCTACCCCCACAACGTGGAACTGATCGCCTCTGACGAGGGCTTCGGCAAGAACGACTTCGTGGAGACCTCCCGTCCGCTGGTCATCGTGACGGCCCCCGGCCCAGGCAGCGGCAAGATGGCCACCTGCCTCTCACAACTCTACAACGAGAACAAGCGGGGCGTGCGCGCCGGCTATGCCAAGTTCGAGACCTTCCCCGTGTGGAACCTCCCGCTGAAGCATCCCGTGAACATCGCCTACGAGGCCGCCACTGCCGACCTAAACGACGTGAACATGATCGACCCCTTCCATCTGGAGGCCTACGGCAAGACGGCCATCAACTACAACCGCGACATCGAGATCTTCCCCGTGCTGAACGCCCTCTTCGAGGGTATCTACGGCGAGAATCCCTATAAGTCGCCTACCGACATGGGGGTGAACATGATCGGCTTCTGCATCTCGGACGACGAGGTGTGCTGCGAGGCCAGCCGCAACGAGATCATCCGCCGCTTCTATGATGCCACCAACAAGATGGCCGACGGGGCAGACAACGAGAACGAGGTCAACAAGATCCGCCTGCTCTTCAACCAGGCGAAGATATCCACCGCCACCCGCAAGGTGACTGTGGCTGCCTATGAGAAGAAGATACAGAGCGGACATACCGCCGCTGCCATCGAACTCGAAGACGGCACCATCATCACCTCGAAGTCGTCGCCGCTGCTGGGATGCAGCGCCGCCCTGCTGCTGAACGCCACGAAATATCTGGCAGGCATCGACCACGAGGCCAAGCTCATCTCGCAGAGCCTCATCGAACCCGTGCAGAAGACAAAGACGGAGTATCTGGGCGCAAAGAATCCCCGACTGCATACCGACGAGGTGCTCGTGGCCCTCAGCGTGCTCTCCCAGCACGATGAGAACTGCCGCCGCGCCCTGGAACAACTGCCAAAGTTGCGCGACTGTCAGGTTCACTCCACGGTGATGCTCAGCGAGGTAGACCGCAAGATCTTCAAGAAACTCGGCTGCGGCCTCACCTGCGACCCCGTGAAGAAGAAGTAAAGATTTGTTTACAGTTTACGGTTTACAGTTTACAGATGATTACCTTGATAAACAACAGGGATAATTCGGAATATGATAAGACAAGCGAAGCTGTCTATGCAAGTCCACTGGTCATCTGGAGACTACAAAGTAATCATCTGTAAACTGTAAACCGTAAACTGTAAACAATGAATATCCAGAAGTTAAACGACTCTCCCTTTGCCCGTTGGACCGTTCTCTTCATCGTGGCAACGGCGATGATGATGGGCTACTTCGTCAACGATGTGATGTCACCGTTGGAGACATTGTTGGAAATGCCTCGCAGTCAGGGAGGCTTGGGATGGACACCATCAGACTATGGCTTCTTCTCCGGCGCAGGCAGCTTTATCAATGTCTTCCTGCTGATGCTCTTCTTCTCCGGGCTGATCCTCGACAAGATGGGCATCCGGTTTACGGGCACCTTGGCCTGCTCGTTGATGGTTATCGGCACACTGATAAAACTCTATGCCGTCACCACCGACTTTGGCTCGACTGATGTCACCTTCTTCAATACCCATCTTCCGGCTTCAGCCGCCTGGGCTTCCTTCGGCTTCGCCATCTTTGGTGTTGGCTATGAGATGACAGGCATCACCGTCTCCAAGGCGATGGTGCGATGGTTCACTGGTCATGAACTGGCACTTGCCATGGGGCTCCAACTGGCGATGGCGCGTTTCGGAACTGCTGCCGCCCTAAGTATATCCGCACCGATAGCCCGCCACTATACGCTCTCCACACCTCTTCTCGTGGCATTGGCATTTCTCATCATCGGACTATTGGCCTTTCTCGTCTTCTGTGTCATGGATCGCCGCCTCGATCAGTTTACTGTTTACAGTTTACAGTTTACAGATGATTACTCTGAAACTTCGGAAGAGCATGCCAGCAAATCAACTGTAAACAAAGACTCTGACGAGTTCCGTTGGAGCGACATCGGCACGACCCTGCGCAATCCGGGCTTCTGGCTCATCACGCTCTTCTGCGTACTCTTCTACTCGGCCGTATCGCCCTTCCTGAAGTTCTCCACGAGGCTGATGGTGATGAAGTATGGTGTCGATCCCGACGTGGCAGGCTTCTTCTCTTCGATAGCACCTTTCGGCACCATCCTCATGACACCCCTCTTCGGACTCGTCTACGACCGTTATGGCAAAGGTGTCACTCTCGTCATCACAGGTGCCCTGATGCTCACTGCCGTCCATTTCGGTTTCTCACTACCCATGCATGAAAGTACGACAGCCATTGCACTGATGGTCGTACTCAGCATCGCCTACTCCCTGGCTCCTGCCGCTCTCTGGCCCTGTGTTCCGAAGATTATCCCTCTCAAATGTCTCGGCACCGCTTATTCGATGATCTTCTTCATCCAGAACTTCGGCCGCGCCATCATTCCGATGTTCGTGGGAAAGGCCAACGAGGCCGATCCTACCTACGAGACCTCGATGCTCATCTTCGGCTTCACCGCCCTCGGTGCCGCCCTCACAGCCATCGGCATGTGGTATGTAGACCGTCGCAAGCACTATGGTCTCCAGCTCCCCAACATTGCACAAAGGGGTAGATTCTGACTGTCGCGGAAGAGTTGGGAGATAAGCTTCACATACGATTTCTCACCGTCGCTCGGTGACATAGGAGACGCTGTGCATGCAAAGAACCAAAACACGAGCCAGAGAACTCGAACAGAGGTTGTAATATATAAATAAGGTGAAGATTTTACCCATTTATTCGATGATTAAATAAAAAATTGCTATCTTTGCACGCAAAAGCAAATACAATATGAAGAATTCTGTCTATCTCTGTCAACTAACTATGAATAATTATAAGTCATTCATGGGTAATAACGTCTTTAAATTTGCTGTTCAAGAGAAAAATGGCAAATTTAAGTTACCACAATGTACGGTGTTCTTAGGTGACAATGGTACGGGGAAAACAAATCTCTTAAAAGTTATTGCAAACCTTATACCAGAGAGGGTTAAAGTTGAAGATGTGAAAAAAGAGACTTCTATTCCTGATTTGCATGTAGCTCTTAATATTGAAGGTGGAAAGAAAAAAGGAAAAATGAAAACCATGTATCGTCCACATGTGGTCGAACGTCATAGTGGTAATTATAATAATGAAATAAACTTTGTAGTATATCGTGGGTATGTCGATAAAGTCTCTAAACATAGTTTTTCTATGCTCAATTCTGATGAATCTCAGATGGGAAACTACATGTTTAGTACTCCTGCACATATAGGATACACGGGAACGTCGAATGTTGTCGAATGGGACATTGCAGAGTTAGATGATATTAATATGTATGCATACGGAGTAAACCGTTTCTCTGATACAAAAAGGAATTTGAAAAGCGATGATGTCGTTGAAACTTTATTCTCGAATGGCCGTCCTCTTATCAATTTTGAAGAATGGCTCTTGCAATTAGAAATTGCGAAACAAGATAAAACACAAAGAAGCCGGGCACATAAGCGTATAGAGAAAATAAAGGAAATACTAAAAAGCAATGACCTGTTCCCTGAAATTTCTGGTTATTCGGTTTCATTTGATGATGACATGAATAGCAGTGTGAAGTTTAATACCCCTAATGGAGATTTTTATATTCACGAACTTGGTTATGGCTATCAATGTATGCTTTCATGGGTTTTCGACTTCATCAAAAAGATGTTCGACAAATATCCAAATTCTGAAAAGCCGTTATCAGAGCCGGCAATTCTTCTCATTGATGAAATCGATTTGCACCTACACCCACAATGGCAACGGCATGTATTAAAAGACCTATGCCAACTTTTCCCAGCTACACAGATAATTGTTACGACCCATAGCCCGTTGGTCATACAGTCTGCGGATAGCATGAATCTGTATATTTTAAAAAACGAAAACGGCAAGACTGTCTCAAAAAGTTATGACTATTCTACATTCCAAGGCTGGAGTGTTGAAGAGATACTTAGTGAGTTAATGGATTTAGGTCCTAATCTTCGAACGGAGAAATATCAAAAATTGCGAGATGAATTTGAGCGTGCAATGAATACGGGCGATGTTGCTAAGGGAATAGAACTGTATGAGAGCTTGAAAGCTATGCTACACCCTGCAAGTGCAGAGCGTGACATCTTGGATATGGACTTGGCACAGTTGAAGGAGGTCACAAAATGATTAAACTGACATTGCCTCCAAAGCCTGCTGAGTTGACTAAAGAGAAACAGGACGAACTGACAGGCAGATTCAAGGCAAACCCCAAAACGGAAGTTTGGAAGCAGCCATGGATTGTTACACCATTACTGACTATGACTTTTGGAAAATGTGCGTATTCTGAAATGCGATTAGGGGAAGAAGGCAAATACGCACAGATAGAACACATACACCCCAAAAGCAAATATCCTGATGAAGTCGTTGAATGGGGAAATCTTATACCAAGTTGCAATGTATGTAACGCGAAGAAGTTCACCCTTGATACCAAAAGAACTCCGATTGTCAATCCCTTAGTCGACAATCCCAAAGACTTCTTCTATATCAAGAATGGCCGTTTGAATGTTAAGGATACTCATTGCGCGAAGGCTATTAACACTCTGACATATTGCGATTTGAACAATACAGATCAGTTTAGGAAGAAGAGACTAAGGATAGAAGCCTATTTAGGGAAACGACTGAAGGAAATTATTGAAACATTTCCTTTTGATAATGAGCGATGGAAAAATGAGTTGTTGATATTGATGCGAGAAAGTGGAAGAACAGCCGCTTATTCTGCAACAAAATCTACTTTCATCTTAGCAAACCCAGATTATCAACATTTTAAGCAACAACTTATTGAAGCTAACATGTGGGATGAGAGATATATAGGAGCAGAGGAAGAATTGATGTTCTGTGCTCTACCTTTATAATTATAGTGAATTAGTAATCAAGTATAATAACAAAAACAGTACGCCAATGGACAGATAAAAGATAATAGGACATAAGACTGAACGTCCACTTTTGATTCTTGCCTTCTGATAATTGGGGAATTAGACGAATCCGTAAAGAACTGAAGTAGATCGTTCACGCCACTCGGCGTGGGCATTTACTCGTTTAATACGGATAGGTTTCCCCAATACCTCAGAAGACGTAAGCGAAGTAGATTGCTCACGTTTTTCGTACCCCTCAAAAAGAAACATTAAAACTAAAAACAAACAATATGGAATTCGTAGCTATTGATTTTGAGAAACTGAATGATAGTCAGTTAAGTGTATGCGAGGTAGGTCTCGTTGTGTTTAAGGATGGTAAAGAAGTTGATCCTTCGTTCCATTCTTACATTAACCCCTGTGGAGGGCTTGAGCGGAATGTTTGGGCAAAGAAGCATTTGGGCCATATTTCGGATGAGACACTTTTAAAAGCACCCACGTATAAGGAACTTTTCCCCAAGCTGCAACAGATAATACAAGACAAGATACTTGTAGTTCACTTGAAGGGTGCCGACCTTAACTACATCTATCATTTGGAAGAAAAGCATAAACTGCCAAAGCTCTATTCAAAATGGGCTGACACAAACGAAATTGCTCATAGTCTTGGCAAAGAAGAAAATTTGTCAGGCTTATATCGTCAGTTATTTGAAGTGCCATTTTCAGAGCATCATAAGGCATTAGAAGATGCTCGTGCTTGCGGAAGGATTTTTGAGTGTCTAAGTACAGAGAATGATATTTGTCGATTTATTCATGAGGAAGAGTATCTGCCAAGTGACAAAAAATGTAATGGTGATGGTGCAATAACACACCATACTCAATATGGTACGGCAACTGTAGCCCCAGATGGTCTGGTGTTTAATTACGACAGGATTACCGACGCTTCCTTCTTTAGTGGTAAGACAGTGGCTTTGTCAGGCATGTCTGTAATAAACAACAATAGAATTAAGTCCATCCTCAAAGAACTTGGGGCCAAGCCTACTTCAGATCCTTCTGGAAAGACTAATGTGTTCATAGTTGATAAGGATAATGTTGGGCCAAGTAAAAGAGTCAAAGCTATTGGATTTCAAAAAACAACGGGATTGTTAGTTATCACCGATGATTACTTTTGGAAATTAGTCCAAGATATGTAATGATTTGGTGACTATCTGATACAAATAGTGAGTCGAAGAACCGTACTGACACAAATAAAAAGTATAAGTTAGATATGAAGAAATTATTTTTGTTTATTACAATGCTCTTCCTGAGTATTACAAGCTACGCTTATGACATTGCCGTAGAGAATGCTGATGGAAAAACTATTTATTATAACTATATCAATGATGGGCAGGAGTTAGAAGTAACCGACGGAAATGCCCCTTATTCTGGGATAGTTAATATTCCAGAAACAGTAACGTTTATGAACAGGACACGCAAAGTGACGTCTATCAGATCTTTCACGTTCTACTATAGCCGTGATATAACCTCCATAACAATTCCTAGTAGCGTAACATTTATTGGTAAAAGTTCATTTGAAAAATGTAGTAAATTAACATCTGTTCATATATCAGATGTTGCCGCATGGTGTAAAATTGTTTTTGAGGAACCTTACACATCTAACCCTCTAGTACAGGCTCACCATTTATTCTTGAATGGTGAGGAAATCAAAGAATTGGTTATTCCGTCTGGTGTTATATCCATCAATGCTGGAGCTTTCTATGGTTGTTTTGAACTGAAATCAGTATCAATTCCTGAAGGTGTTACAGTAATTGGCGAAAGTGCTTTCTGCGAATGCAGAAATATAGTCTCTATTTCCTTTCCAAGCAGTGTAAAATCCATTGGAAAGTATGCATTTAATTTCCTAGACAGACTGACTTCTGTACACATAACTGATATAGCTGCTTGGTGTGATATTGATTTTGTGGGCTATTGGTACTGGTCAAATCCACTTTATTACGCTCATCATTTATATTTAAATGGGACTGAGGTAACGGATTTGGTAATTCCTGAAGGAGTTTCTTCAATCGGCAACTTTGCTTTTGGTGGATGTTCAGGGCTTACTTCGGTTACGATTCCAAGTAGCGTTACCTCTATTGGCGCATACTCATTTGAAGGTTGCGATATCCCAATTGTTGTATCCTTGATTGAGAGCCCCTTTGAAATATCAAGCGAGACTTTTACTCAAAATACCTTTAAAAACGCAACTTTGTATGTGCCTAAAGGAACGATAGAAAAGTATAAGGCAACCAGTGGATGGAAAGAATTTCTGTTTATCAGCGATGCAAATAGGTATAAATTGACGTACATTGTCGATAACGAACTATATAAATCATACGAAATTGAAGAGGGAATAACCATAAATTCTGAGACAGAACCAACAAAGGAGGGCTATACCTTCAGCGGTTGGAGCGAGATACCTGAGACGATGCCTGCCCATAACGTGACAGTGACAGGAACATTCAGTATCAACAAGTACAAACTTATTTACACCGTTGATGGCGCAGAGTATAAAACCTATGAAGTTAAGTACGGTGAGGCCATCACGCCAGAGGCTGAACCCACGAAGGAAGGCAACACCTTCAGCGGTTGGAGCGAGATTCCACAGATGATGCCAGCACACGATGTGACGGTGACAGGATCATTTATAAAAAAAGGTGATGCCAATAGTGATATCACAGTGAATGCTGCCGATATTGTGGAAATGGTTAACTATATCATGGGAAATCCATCTGACAGGTTCAACAATACCGCTTCAGACATGAATAATGATGGCGTGGTCAACGATGCTGATATAAAGGAGGTTGTGAACATCATTATGGAGTCAGAATAGTCTTTATGTAGTAACGATTAATAAAAAAGGTATTAGCACATAGATGGGGTTAGGAACGATGTGTATAGTGTTATTACACATCGTTCCTGACCCCATGTATTACCTCATGTGTTGCTAAAACTGAAAGCGGGCCACCAGAGGCAAATGGTCGCTGAATCCCTTCCGTTGGTACTTCATGCCCTTATAGGTACGGAAAGGCATATAGCCGCCATAGAACTTATCCTTCTCAAGCAGGAACTTCGGAGAATGGATGAAGACCGTGTCCACCTTATTATATATAGAGGGCGACACGAGGATGTGGTCGAGACTGTTCCATTCGCCCTTATAGCGATAGGTGCCCTTCACCCCATAACTGCCGCGGGCCTCCTTGGATATGTTCCGCAGGTTGTGCTGTCCGATGCGTACCAGCGCCGGGGAGTCGTGGTAGTCGTTGAAGTCACCGCTGACCAGAATACGGGCATCTGGCGTGATTGCCCTAATGGAGTCGACAGCCTGCAGCAGACGGTCGGCTGCCTGCAGACGGAAGGGACGGCTGGCCTTCTCCCCGCCATGACGACTCGGGGCATGGACGACAAAGACGTGGAGCGTATCGCCCGACTGGAGTTCACCGCAGGCATAGAGGATATCACGGGTGGGACGCATTCCCTCGATGGTCTCGATCCGCAAGCCATACGACCGAATCAAACCGAAGGAGAACGGCGAATATATCAGGGCGACATCCACGCCGCGGGCATCGGGCGAATTGGTCATCACATACTCATAGCCCGCATTCCTCAATAGTGAGCGCTTCGTCAGGTCGGTAAGCGTCTGGTCGTTCTCCACCTCACACAGGGCAATCAGGTCGGGGATGCCCTCGTCGGAAGTGGAGAGGATAGACTTGCCTATCCTGTCCAACTTCTTCCAGTAGCGCTTCTCCGTCCATTGGCGCGTGGCCTCCGGCAGGAACTCTTCGTCCTGCTTACCCTCGTCGTGGCGCGTGTCGAAGATATTCTCCACATTATATTCCACGAAGGTCAGCCGCTGTGCAGCCGACTGATGGACGAAAGACGAACTGAGAACCATGATTACCAGGAGGAACCATGCTCTTCCACTATACAACGAACTCATGCTATTTCTCCCGGTAATCATTATCTTAAACATTCTATTATTTATTATCAATGATCAACACACCTTCTCCAAGCGCTTCATCATGGCGAACATGAAGAGCGCAGCAATCAGGCAGACGCCAAGGAACACGCTCCAGCAGACCCAGAGGGGCACGGCTCCCCACAACAATCCGCCAACGACAACCAGCTGGTTGCCGATAGCCGTTGACACGAACCAGCCGCCCATCATCATACCCTTATACTTCGGAGGCGCCACCTTCGACACGAAGGAGATACCCATCGGCGAGAGCAGCAGTTCGCCGAAGGTCAGCACGAGGTAGACCATGATGAGCAGGTTAGGCGTAACGTCGGCCACATGCACTGCCACGGGATTACCGTCGGCGCCTATCTCCGTCTGAGGCATGGGCAGGCCGAACGAACTGAAGGCCATCAGGCCGTAGGCAATGGCGGCCACGATCATACCGTAGGCGATCTTACGTGGAGCCGAGGGCTCCTTGCCCTTTGCTGCCAGCGAGCCGAAGATTGCCATCGACACCGGTGTCAGGGCCACCACGTAGAAGGGATTGAACTGCTGGAAGATCGGAGCAGAGACCGTCACGCTGCCGTTGCCGTCGTACTGAAGGAAGAGGAAGGCAAGAGCCATACAGATCACGATGGCTGAGATGGCCTTGGCCTTTCCCGTCTTCGACTGGAACAGTGAGAACAGGGCGTAGACGATGAAGATGACCGCCACGAGGTTCCACACGTCGAAGCACATGGCCTGCAGGCCATCGGCCGACTGGGCGGTAAACTCGTCGGCGAAATACGTCAGCGACAGTCCGTTCTGATGGAACGCCATCCAGAAGAAGATCACCACGGCGAAGACGAGACAGAGGGCGACGATGCGCTGCTTCGTCTCCTCCTTGGTCAGTTCAGGCTCCGCGGCAGCATCGGCCTTCACGGCATCCTTCTTCGCGCCGCCCTCCGTATGGCGGAAGGTGTTGCGGAAGATATAATAGATGGCGATGGAGAGGATGAGCGAGGCGCAAGCCACGGCAAACGAGAAGTGATAGGCATCGTTGCTCGAATAGCCCAGCGCCGTCTCTGCATACTCCTTCACCTTGATGGCAGCCGTCGGGGCAAACAGGGCACCGATGTTGATGGCCATGTAGAAGATGGAGAAGCCCGCATCGCGCTTGTCCTTATACTGCGGGTCGTTGTACAGGTCGCCGACCATCACCTGCAGGTTGCCCTTGAAGAGGCCCGTTCCCAGTCCGATAAGGAGGAGGGCTGCCAGCATGACGACGAGTGCGAAGGTGTCGCCTCCGAGGGGCACCGACAGCAGCACATAGCCCAGGAACATGATGATGATGCCGGTCGTCACCATCCGGCCGAAGCCGAACTTGTCGGCCATGGCGCCGCCGATGAGCGGGAGGAAATACACCAGCATCAGGAACGAGCTGTAGATCGTGCCCGCCATGGCAGGCGACAGTCCGTAGTTAGCCCTTAGAAACAATGCGAATACAGCGAGCATCGTGTAGTAGCCGAATCGCTCGCCAGTGTTGGCCAGTGCCAACGCGAATAAACCTTTAGGTTGTCCTTCAAACATAGTTATAGTTATTTTATATTAGAATTTTTCGTCTTTATGATATCAAAGAGGTACGTGAACTTCGCCATGATCGTTCCGAAGTTTGACCGCCCGAAGTAGTCGCGCTTCGACGCGCCATAGAGGTTTCCCAGGCCATAGTAGTAGCGCCCCTCGATGATGAAGTGGCCCACATGGCGGTTGCTGAACTCGAGGCCGGCGCCCAGGGCGATGCCGTAGTCGATCTTGTTTTCCACGGCCATGGAGTCTTGCGCCACGACGTGCGACACGCGCTTTCCGGCGTACTGGTAGTCGGCACCATACTGACCGCTGACGACCTTCGGGTCGAAGGCCGGGTCGCGCACGTCGAAGTTCCTCTCCGTCGTCTCATTCAGACAGAAACCCACCTGGGGGCCGGCCTGTATGAAGAACTGGAGTCCGTTGCGCTCACGCCCCCACCCCATCCGTGCGAGCAGTGGCACCTGCACATAGCCGATTTTCCTGGCATAGCTGAGCGTCTGGGCGGGATCGGTATGGAGGGGCACCGGCTGGTCGTCCATGTCGAGGATGTTCTCCTTCCATCCCATCTGCGCATAGTTCAGCTCTGCCACCACGGCACAGATGCTCGAGAAATATTTCTCGCAGGTGTAGCGGGCGGTGATTCCGAAGGTGGGGCCGTTGAGCATCGCCTGCGGCACGGTGGGCACGAACGACACCTTGCTCATGGCCACGCCGCCGTTGAAGCCTACGGCGAAGTCCTTGCGGAAGTCGCCCACCTGTGCGGCGGCAGGCAGCACGGCCATCACTGCCAGGATGAGCGGAAAGAGGGACTTTCGTAGCATCTCCACTTTCCTTTAAAACTTTATGGTTTCGGTGATGTTCTCCGGACGGTAGTGCACGAACATCATCGTCCGGTTTTTCAGTCCGCCATTGCCGTAGCGCTCAAACTTCAGTGGTGTCTGCAGCGGCGGATAGCCGAACATGCCCTCGGCGCCGTTGAATGTCTTGCCATACTTGTGCAGGCCTTTCAGGAAGAAGAAGGCATGGTCGAAGCCGGTCAGGGCGAAGCGTGGCAGCGAGGCCTGCATGTCGCCGCGGAAGTTCTGACGGTACTTCCGCTCGAAGCGCTGGGTGCTGGGCGACAGCGGGTTATAGTAGAAGACGGAGGGGATGTACGTGTTGTACCTGTGGAAGTTCTCCAGGTGGGTGCGCGTGTAGAGCAGCCATTCGGTATAGCCAAACATGGTGATGTTAAGCTCCTGGCGGTTGGCCTTGAGGCCGTTGATCTTCGAGAAGGCGACGCCGAGCTCCTGCGAGCGACCCGTGTTGAGCACGACCACGTTGGGCTTGGTGGGGCTGAAGGCCTTCGCGAAATTTTCCTCGCTCGACTTCAGGTTGGTGACGACGACGTCCATCGCGAGCTGCTCCATGCGCCGGCGCAGTCCGAAGGTGAACGGGCCCTTCCTGCTGGTAGAGTCATTGCAGTCGATGACCACGGTGTGATAGTTGCGGAAGCGCTCTACGAAGTGGGCGATGACGGACTCGTTCTGCTCGCCGGGCGACTGGTACACCTGGAAGATGTTGCGGTTGGTGGTCAGCTGCGGGGCGTTGATCGAGAAGGGGATCACGAGGCGTATGTCGTGCCTGTCGACGAAGGCCGACAGGGCGTCCATCTGCTTGGAATAGAGCGGTCCGATGATGAGGTCGCAGCGGGCAGCGTCGGGGTCGGCCAGTACCTTATTAATATCGTCGTCCTCGGCCGTGTTCCAGGCGTGCACGTCGACGGAGATGCCCTGCTGCTTCAGGCTGTCGCAGGCCATGAGCACGCCACGGTAGTATTCCGTCATGCGCCTGCCGTCGCCGTTGACGTTGTGCAGCGGCAGCATCACGCCCAGGCGGATGGCGCGGTTCCTGACGTCGTCAGCCGCCCGCAGCTGCTGGTCGTCGTGGGCGGTCGACTGGCTCTGCGCCTGCTGTCCTGCCTGGCCCTGCGACTGAGCGCCCTGCTGGCTCTGGGCCTTCGGGAACGGGATGTTCAGCACCATGCCTTTCTTCAGCTCGTAGCCGGGGGTATTCATCTCCGGGTTGGCCTCGATGAGCTCCTCGATGGTCAGGCCATAGTTGTGGGAGATGCCGAAGATGGTCTCCTTCTTCTTCACCTTGTGCTGTCCGCGGATGGTGGCCGTCTGCTGGGCCGAAACGCTGCTGAAGGCGAAGGCAATCACGACCGACAGCAGGGAATATCTGAAAATGTGTGTCATAATAACGCCTATATTTCTAAAATCGCGTACAAAGGTAGTAAAAAAAAATAAAAAGAGAATCGTGAAAACAGAACAATTTGCATTCACGAGGCAAAATTCTTCATTCTGGCATCCCTATCTTGCAAAAAAAGGAGATTGTTTATAACAATGCCTCCTAACACTCTTTCTAATGCCTTCCACGACAGTAAACTATGCCTTGCACGACAGTAAGGAATGCCTGCTATAGGGGTATAACAGGCATTAGCAACTGCGTAAACAGGCATCAGTAACCATATTAACAGGCATCATCAACCATATAAACAGCCATACTGCACTTTAGTTATCCCTTTCATTTTGCCTCTACGACATTTAACCTTATGGTGTCATTTTATAAAGCCATGCTTTATAACCTAAATAAGAGTAGAACAGATGGCACACCCCATGCCCATGAGAGTTGTAGTAAATAGGCCATCACCCAATAATCTCACCAATCTTCAAATCCATAGCGACTAAAGAGTGAAGTCTTTGAATCGCGGATAAACCTCCTGAGATATTAGCGGCAGATGATAACTTTCCAACTTCACCTCTTTTAACTTGTCGGCTTCAATTTTCTGAAGTGCTTCGACAAATGTCATCGTTGCACTCTTATAGCATAGCACCTTTCCGTCAGGAAGAGTAATGCGGAGTAATCGCCGTAGAGC
>OCTX012223765.1_pt1 | contig 17887 bp, 12 predicted proteins | sample 1539691 | NCBI WGS metagenome assembly OCTX01 (sample SAMN02144231, study PRJEB22623) | gut metagenome | biome: sheep rumen | host: Ovis aries | place: New Zealand | reverse complement strand
AGCACAGTAAATAAAGGACCGCAGGTCCGGAAAGGAAAAGGATCAGAAAAATGACTTGCTTCACTGTTTATTCTTACGCATATGTTCTGTATCTGTCCCTTCTGCTTCTTTGCAGCAAGGTCCTTTTAGTGTGTGAGAATACTCCGATCAGACAAAGGTGTAAGCAGGATTTTCTGTGATGATTCACTGAATCTGCAGGGCCGCCTGTCCGGAGATCTCCGCGCAGGCGGCCTTTTTATATGCATTTATATCTGCTCCCGTAATCCCAATCGGCAGAGGAAGCCGGCCCAGGTCCGGTACAGTGAAGGTTCGAATCCCTCCGGGAGTACTTTGCGGCATGACCGCAGCCCGGCCTCTGGCCGGAGCTCCATAACAGAATATGCCTCTGTAGCAGAATCGGAATATGCGCCGGACTAAGAATCCGGGTCTTTTGCGGGTTCGACCCCCGCCGGAGGTACTTTTGCAGGAGCAGTTGAATAAAGATCCCTCCGCCCATGGCGGGAGGGCCTGAAACTTCGACCTTTCTCCAACACTTCAGGACCGGGTGCACGAAACCGGAAAACGGTGAGGCTGAAACCATGTGTTATAGCGGCCGTACTGGTCCGAATCCCGTCCCGGGCACAGGGCTGTAGCTGCAAAGAAGCTTTAAGCAGCCCAAAAAACGAAAATACAAAAAAAGCGGGCCGGGGAAGCTCCCTGACCGCTCCATCGACAGATATGCAAACTGGATTACGCAAGCGGACTGTAAATCCGTTGCCTTCGGGCACTGCAGGTTCGAATCCTGCTCTGTCGACTATAAAATGCAGCAGTCTATCGAGGCTGCTGCATTTGTTGTTTTATCGCTATATGGGGAGTAGTGCTCTTAGTGCAAGGGAAAAACTCTACCCCTATTTGGGGATAAATCAATTATTCTTTACCTTGCTTTTTACAGTAATAGTAGCTCCTGAAACGAGCAACAGTTTTGCGAAGGAGAATACTTCGCTAGTCAGGGAATTATCAGTAAGGCTTTCAACACCAAGTGTCATTCCCACAAATCTCATGATAAATTCTGCAATGGTATAGATAACAATGAATACGAATGCCCATAACAAGATCTTATCGTTTATGTTATTGTTTTTTCGATTATTATTTTTCTTACTGTTCTTACTCATAGGTACCTTCCTTTCCGCGCATGGCACTGGTCCATTTATTGATGATCTCACTTCTTTCCGGTCCTTTTAGCAGAGGAAATAATAAATGCTAAATTTATTTACCTTGGAAGTTGTGGTAATACTACCATTTCCCAAAAGTTGGCTTCCAGTTGGGTTTCAGTTGGATTTTTCATTTTCAGGTCATGAAAAAGTCAAAACGAAGTTGTCCCATAAGGACTATTTCTTGAGACCGGTATAGCTTCAGATGAAATATAAAAATCAACAGCCTATTGATAAAGCTGGCAGCAGAAGAGGAGAAGATATAATATAGTGTTTATCAGCATCGCTTTCTTTGGCTAGTGGAGATTTGACTGAAGACGACATTATGTCAAAAAAGGAAAGCATGTGCTCATTCTATCTTGATTTCCCATAATCTCAAGGACTACAAATCAAAAACGGGTAGTGGGACTGCCACTACCCAGTTTCATTGGAAGGAACATATATGCAGAAGTCAATTATTACAACCGCAGAATTTCTGCGTGAGTTACTAAGACAATGTATTGGCGGAATAATGATAGAGCCAGAACAATGGAATTTCCCTGAGGAATCTTTTGATCGAGGGTATCTTAATGAACGCTTAAAAAGGCCTGACCCACTTAATGCTACTGCCCGCAAACGATTTTTGTTTGTCTTTTCCCACTTATTCGCTCCTGAAAAAAGAACAAACAGTAAATACGGAGAGTATGAGGCTGTGGAAGGATCAAACCAGATGATTTCCTTATTTGGAGATTACTTTGAAGTTGATATGCAGGCGTGGATAAATTCGCATGAAGGAGAAAACAGCGCTAAGCGAAGTCACCTTATGGCTTGTCTGGAGATAGTATTATCAATTTTGGAAAATACTACTGTGCTCCCGGCTGAAGAATGCCATTTGAAACTGACGGAGTATATAGAAAAGGCCAGTCAATTAGAATTAAATCACGTGCAGGCGTATCCGCTCTTTTATAAAAAATTACCCAACAAAATGACAGATCATTTTATTGGTAGGGACACTATTATTACTTCTGTACTCGAGAAAATTATAGGCGGGAAACCGGTTTTGCTGCATGGCATAGGAGGTATCGGGAAAACAGAAATTGCCAAAGCAGTTCTTAAAAAGATAATGGACACTCCGATCTCTGAGCATGGAATCCAGTACATTCTATGGGTTCATTACTCAGAAAACAATTTTGCCAGATCGCTTATTGAAGCAATGGATTTGGATTCTTCTGTTCATAATATGGACAGAAAATTCCAGGAAGCGTTGGAAGTAATTAATCAGTATAACGATAAGATGCTGATAGTTATTGACAACGTTGAAACTGAGCAAGATCCGATACTGCTTCAGGTAACACAGTACCTGAAGAGCCGTATACTTGTCACAAGCCGTGAAAATTCTCTTAGTGATTTTACCAGCATCTCCATACCCCCAATGGGAAATGAAGACTGTATCAAACTTTTCTACTGCTACTACAACAATGTGCATGATGATGTCACTTTAAGAAAAATAATCGCCCTGGCAGATAATCATACGGTCACGGTTGAACTGCTTGCAAAAATAGCAGATACGGAAGAAGTTCTGCTGCATGAGTTTTATAAGGACTTAATTCGCTGTGGATTTCATATAAGTGATGAAGAAGCAAAAACATCGCATGAGAAAATGCAAACAGAGGGGCGTATTATCGAACAGCTGCAGAAGCTGTTCCATATGTATGGATTTTCGAAGTCAGAAGATCGCCTGTTGACACAAATCTCCACCATTCCTTCTGTTTCCTTCCGATTTGAGCAGGCCAAACGCTGGTTTACACTCAAAAACCGGACGGATTTAAATAATCTGGCAAGAAGAGGCTGGGTCAAAAAAGAATCTGTTCATAATTCCGGCAGATCCTACTATCAATACATAATGCATTCAGTTATCGCTTCTGCGATACGCGAACAGCGCAAGGATATACTGTATAAGAGCTGTGAATCATTTATTCGTGAAATAACATGTGATATGCAGCAGATTACGGAGAAAAATGATTTTGAAAAAAAGAAACTTATACAGTTCAGCTGGTCAATTAATGATATTTTCAAAAATGATTTCCATACTGAAAGTGACGCAGATTTTCTATGGGCATTAGCAGAGATATATCGCGATATCGGTTATTACGAACGAGCACTTCCGATAATTGAAATGTTGAAATCCATATATATCAATCTATATGGTGAGAACTGTATTCAGCTGGCATCTGCATGGAACAGTTATGGTCTGATTCATTATGAACTCTCTCATTATGAGGAAGCCCTCCGGGGATACAGTAAATGCTATGAGATTATGACCAGTCATGTTGAGATTAATAATCTGACTCGTTTGCAAATGAGCGAACTAGGCAAACTAAAATTAAACATGGGAAATGCTTATAGAAAAACAGATTTATCTAAAGCCGGTCCTTATTTTGAAGCGGCTTATAACACTTTTATGGATCTGTACGGAGCGGAAGATTATTTAGCACTGCTCTCTCTTGGTTATAAAGCATTTTACCTGGAAGAAACAGGATGCCTTTCAGACGCAGAAAAAACATACCTGGACATATATGAACGAAGTAATAATCTTAATCAGAAAAGAGAAATGCTTTTATTACATGGAGAAGTTGCTCATCACCTGGGCGCATTCTATTGTGATCATGCTCCAGATAAAGCCATGTCATATTTATCGGATGCGAAAGATATTTTCTGGAATCAATTATCCCCCACGCATCCGGATACATTAGATGTCCTGAATTCAATCTGCACATTGCGGTTACAAATCAGCGAGGACTATGAATCAATTCTGAGAGATTTAGAATACTTATTGGGTCTTTTCATTGATGTTTATGGTGATAATTCATATTATGTAGCAACTATCTACAACAATATCGGATTATGCCATTATTATTTAAATCAGCAGGATGAGGCTGTTGAAAATTATAAGATTGCGCTCAGAATATCTGAGGCTGTAAATGGTATCGGCAGTGTTGACAGTGCTTATATTTACAATAATATCGGAGCGGTATATTCAGAAAACGGAAATCCAGAAGGGGCAATAAAAGAACATATGCGAGCCCTGCAAATATATGAAAGTGCATTTCCCGAACGAATGAATCTGGATCTTGCTCAGACTTATAACGATCTGGCGGATGCAAGTCTTAGATCAGGAGATTTAGATGCATGTATGAAGTATCTCAATAACGCATTCCCTATTTATGAAGAAATGCTTCCGGAAAACGACTATAAGTTATTGAGCCCATATAATATTCTTGGTAATCTTCTTGTAGAAGCAAATGATTTTATTCAGGCTGAAATTGTCTACGGTCATATAATATGGCTTATGTTGGAAAATGGTTATGAAGAGACATCGGCTTCTGTGCAGGAATTTTCTGTACGCTTGGAAGAGATTAAACCATTAGCTGAAAAACAAAGAAAAATGGGAGAAAGGATTTATAGAGAGCCCTCATAAAAAACCTTTATTTACTCTTGATGAGGAGATGGAGGTGGATCCGGTAGAGGACCTGGCCTGTATCTGCGCCAATTGCCATAGGATGATTCACAGGAAGAAGAATGCGATAATGTCAGTCGAAGATCTGCAGAGCATCGTTAGTGGCAACAGTAATAATAAAACATGACATTATTTGCAACAGCAGAGAGAATGGAGATGCGTGTAGTATGGATTATAGCGAATTTGTGAAATCGACTGTGAATACTCTACAGTCAGATTTGTTTGAACATATAAAAACTGTTCTGATTCCGGAGTACTTATCTTTTTCTATCATTCCTGAAGACGAGATAACGCTTGGGATGCTTTCGGAAAAGATTTGTGATTATTTTGAGAAACTTGAACTGAAAACAGGAAAAAACTTCGATAAGTATGTCGAATCTTTTCTTAAGGATCTGGATTCTATTGTTGAGAGACGTATTAAAAAAACTCCTCAGCCAAAGAAAAATGATCCCACTCCAGTGACTATCCCAAGAGCAAGAAAGTATTACGATAAAGCTGTTTCACTGAAAAAGACAAGAGCTCTTTCGACCGGGCATCTGGTTGACTATACGCGGATTATGCTTTGCCTGTATTCGGCCATTATAAAGAATGGGTTCAAGGAAATCGATAATTTCGATTTCTCATCAGACTGCCTGAACCCTCTTGATATCATTGACGCAATGAAGAGCGAGCAGGAGCCGGCGGCTATAAAAATCAGGAAAAAACAGAAGTTTGATATTAAAGATCTTTACTGTTCAGACACATGCACCTTTATTCTAACTATCGTCCTTTTATATAAGATATTAAACGACAGAGTGAAGGAGGAAACAGAGCATGAGTAAAACTGTTGTGGTGAACGCCCTTGACCAACTGAAGCCATACATGAACGATAAAAAAGTTGTTGAGATTGTTCTGAGGGAGAAAAATAAGAAGTTCAAGAATTTCGTTAATGTGGTCCTGAATGAACTTCCACAGACTGAAGAGAAGGCTCTGGTTGAAAATGCCGTTAATCTTCTAAATAAGAATCTGCACCTGAATGAAGGAAACTTTAAGCTTATGGCCAAGGCAGGGAAAATACAAAAGCTTGGACTTTTGCTTAATGGCTTGAATCTCTGTGCCACCTGTGTCGGATTTGCTGTCATGTATGCGAAACTGGACAGTATGAGTGCAGAAATCAATCAGCAGATAGCCGAGGTGGAAAAGACAGTCAAAAAGATTCAGGACATACAGACAGGTTTTGAATTCAATAAAATCCTGTCTGATCATACAGATATGCTTGACTGCCGGAAAAAACAACAGCCTTATTCGGAAGAGAAGATGCGGAAACTTGTAGACAATGAGTATAACGTTCTTACTATGCTGATCAGCGCTTTTCAGATGGATATTTCGGAAGATCAGACGAATACGATCTTCTCTATCTATTCCCTTTTATCAATGCTCACCGTGTCGCTGATGTATTTTGACGAAGTATATTATCAGAATAATCATGAGGTCCTTGGCTCAGGAGAAATTTGGCATACAGCTCATGAGAAGTGGATGGGTGTATATAAAACATTATCCGAGGACTGGGTCATAGAAAAGCTGCAGGACTATGGCATGTTCGAAGCCAATTTAAATACGCTGGGAGTAGATGTCTTTTATAAGGGACTGGTTGATCAGGTTAGAGAAGAAAGAGAGAATGTTGAAGATAATCAGGCTTTAATTCTGGCATTGGGAGACATTGATCTTTTACACGATCTGCAGGAATACACTGACCGTGAGGTGAGAGAAACTATTAAAGCAGCCTTTGATAATGCCGGAAAGGATTCTGATGCCACAATTGTTCAGGACGCTTATGATAACGCCCTGAAACTGGCTGCGATAGCATAAGCCGGGAGAATCACAATGGAAGTTGATGTGAAAAATGCGTTGAATAAATTATTGGCGGCATGCGATGCTATTGACGCAGAAAACAGAGACAATTCACGGAGGATAAAGAATGCGGTCGTAGCCGACATCTTTTCCTTTATCCATATAATTTCCAATACAGGCGCCGCAGAACGAATTCAGCTGTTCGATACGATGTATTTGAATGGTGAGTATGAATATTATATCAAGTCCGCAGATACAGGCCTGGCAGTCCCTTCGTTTTTTAACGAATTGTGCCGTCTTGACAGATCTTTGTTGAAAAGCAGTGAAGTGAAAACGGCAGCTTTATACATCAGATTCATAGTAGAACTTGGAAAGCACTATTTACATAGCAGATATGACAAGGCGGATATCGATCCACATAATTATCTGGAATATATAAAAACTCTGCAGGCACAGCAGAGAGCGTATCAAAATAATTCTGATAAAAGACAGGGTCAATCGGAAGGTAATCGGGACGCAGCAGAGAAACGGAATTCCAATAATCAGGACCTGCTTATCAATAAAACTGAAGAGCAGTCAGAAGCATCAGAGCCGGAAGAAACGTTGGAAGAGTTGCTGGAAAAGCTTAATAAACTGACTGGACTCGCCGGAGTTAAGAAAGAGGTAACTTCCCTGATCAATTTACTGAAAATCAAGAAGATCAGGGACGAACGGGGAATGGAGACTGCCAATTTATCCAAGCATCTTGTTTTTCTGGGAAACCCTGGGACGGGCAAAACAACGGTTGCCAGGCTTCTTTCAAAGATTTATAAACAGCTCGGTGCTTTGGAAAAAGGTCAGCTCGTTGAAGTGGACCGAGCAGGCCTGGTGGCAGGATATGTTGGTCAAACGGCATTAAAGACAAAAGAGAAAATCGATGAAGCAATGGGTGGAATCCTGTTTATTGATGAGGCCTATACGCTTGCAAAGGGCGGGAACGACTTTGGTCAGGAAGCCATTGATACGATCCTTAAAGCCATGGAGGACAACCGGGATAATTTTGTAGTTATCGTTGCCGGATATCCGGAACCCATGAAGGAATTCCTTGAATCCAATCCCGGGTTAAAATCCCGTTTCAATAAAAACATATTGTTTGAAGATTATTCGGAGGAAGAATTGTTATCGATTTTCAATGCATTTTGTCAGCCGTATCAGATGAGGCTGAGCAAGGATGCAGAGGATAATCTGAAGGTATATCTTAATTGGCTTGTCCACAATAAAGATGCAAATTTCGCCAACGGAAGAGAAATGAGAAATCTGTTTGAAGCTGCATTATCAAATCAGGCAAACAGGCTGGCAGATAAAACAGATCTTACTGATGCTGAATTGAATACGATCGAAGCGTTGGATCTTCCGGTGGAGATTAATGCTTCTTCGAGAAGGATTGGGTAATCTGATATGCAGAATCGATATACGGGAGATTTAGGAGATTTCAGCAAGTTGGGAATTCTCCGGATATTGCAAAAAGCGGGACTATCAATCGGCGTAAACTGGTATTTGACGCCTGATGAAAACCATAATGGTGATGGCCGTCATATAAAGTATCTTGAAAAGGATAATAATTACAGAGCATGTGACGAGGAACTGTGGCTGGAATTAAAAGATATTGTGAACAGAAAGCAACGTAAAGTTTGCAATCTGGAGAAAGAAAGCATTTTAAAGGCCAGTTTCTTCTCAGAGAGACTTGATTTTAGAGGTAAAATGAAATCCGAAAGATCAATAATACGCAAATCCTGGCATGAGAGAGCCCTTGCTGCATTGGATGGGTGTAATATTGTATTCGTAGATCCGGACAACGGTCTGATAGTTCCATCCGCTTTGGGAAGACCGAAAGAGAATAAATACGTACTTTCTGATGAGCTGGCTGACTATTATGCTCATGATTCCAGCGTGATCTATTATCAGCATAAGGCAAGAAAGCTGGATGAATTCTATGTCCGGCAACATGAAAACCTCATAAAAAACGCTGATTTTGCAGGGGCCAAGGGACTTGCCCTTAAATTTAAAGCGACGTCTCAGCGATACTACTTTTTCATCATACAGCCTCAGCATCTAGAGATTATAGAGAAGGCCATTTCTGAAATGATCTTCGGCCAATGGAATGATTATCTCAGGATTCTGTAAAATATCGCTCCTCTGTGTTGAACTTTCATCAAAAAACGCCGAGGGTGCACTCCAAGTGCACCTTCGGCGTAAGTTTTTAGTTTGGCATTATAGCGGCGCACATTATGCATATAGCGCTGTCAAATATCACTTGTTGTATATATCAGCTCGTATAGTAGGATCGAATAGGCCATGTACATACCTGCCTTTCATATATTCCAAAAGAAATTCCTTTCCTCACAGGAAATATATGTATGAACAGTTTGTTTTTATACCCTGCTGAACCGTCTTTTTTCTTTTCTTTATTGACAGCTTATCGTCACTAATGGTCAGATATTTCGTTAACAAATAAAAAACATAATGATATCATAAGATTATTAAGAATTGAGAAACATCTAAATCGGGGCATATTAAACAGGGCTCGGTATAGAAGACTGAGTCTGAACGTCCATTGGGCCTGCTAATGCCCGGGCTTTCCCAGACTTCATTTAATATATGAAAGGAACAATGATCAGCGATGACAATAGACATCGATAAACTTCGTGAAGATTTAAAAAACGAATGCTATGGAGCATACTTCGGAGGAGGATTTGGCGGGGCTTTAATGGAATCCTTCGATATAGAAAGTGCCTCGCCGCAGAAACTCGTTGAAATAGCAGAAAAGAAGGGGCTGGACCTGAGAAAATATGCTGTTGATAACTGAGCAGATTATGGAACTTCCGATGTTGCAACAAAAAGATATGCAGCAAGGAGACATATTTATTTTAGAGCACTCCAAAGCGTTTGTGCCGGACAAACAACGGCTGGCTGAAAAAGAGGGTCAGGCGGCATCCGGCATGAACACAAGTATGAAAGGCTGGTATATAAAATGGAGAGCAGATTTGTCGAAGTGAAATCAAATGGGGTTGTCTCCGCAAAACGTGGTATTAACAAAAGAACTCCATATAATCATCAGAAAAATGCCATGAAGAATCTTGATATTATAGATGAATCCCCCAGCTACAGTACATTGGTGGTCCTGCCAACAGGCGGAGGAAAAACCTATACTGCTTCTATGTGGCTTCTGAGACACGCTATTAACAAAAATAAGAAAATTCTTTGGATTGCGCACAGGCAAATACTTCTTGATCAGGCCGCAGAATCATTTCAGAACTATGCATATGTTGAGAATCTTCCGAATGTAACATCCTTCTCTTACAGGATCGTATCCGGGTCTGTAAGCCACGACAGGACAAAAGATATCGAGCCAGGCGACAACCTTCTCATTGCAAGCAAAGACAGCATCGGCAGAAATTTTGATGCTTTGGATAAGTGGATTAACGGCGATGACGAGATATATCTGATCATTGATGAGGCACATCATTCTACAGCAAAAACCTATAGAAAAATCATTGAACACGTCAAATCCAAGGTAAGAAACGCAAAGATAATAGGCCTGACAGCAACACCACTCAGAACAGCGGCAAATGAACAGGGGCTTCTTGCAAAACTGTTTTCTGACGGAGTCAGGTCCGGAAGAGCGGTAAGGGGCGACATTGGCATCACTTATCAAATTGGTCTGAAAGATCTGATCAAGAGGGGAATTTTATCAAAACCTATATTCGAAAGTCTTTATACCGATGAAACTTTTGGAGAAAATCTTGGGCTGGATGACTGGGAAAAGCTCTCACATTTGGATGTGCTGCCTGAGTCCATTGCAGGCCAAATGGCAAACAGTGCAGCCAGAAACAAGCTGATTGTCGAAACATATAAGAAGCATCAGGATGTGTACGGTCAGACTATTGTGTTTGCAGTGAATGTTGTTCACGCGATAACACTTTGCAAGTTATTCAACAGGGCGGGTATTCCTGCAGAGTTCATTGTATCAGATGTCAGGGATCTAATAACAGGTGTAACACTCAGCCGTGAGGATAACGAGCGAAAACTTGAAAGCTATCGTAAAGGCGATACAAAAGTGCTGGTGAATGTTAATATCCTGACAGAGGGCGTAGACCTTCCTCAGACGAGGACAGTGTTTTTAGCAAGGCCGACCGTATCAACTGTTCTTATGACACAGATGATCGGACGGGCACTGAGAGGTGAAGCAGCTGGAGGAACAAAGGATGCACATATTGTTTCCTTTGTTGACAGCTGGAATGAGCACATCGCATGGGTCAATCCGGAAAATATCTTTGTAGATAATAAAAACGATTTCATTGACAATCAGAATGAACGTCGTGATTATGAGATCCGAATGATCGCGATATCCAAGATCGAAGAATTTGCGGCGATACTGGATGACTCCGTCGATACTACTGCAATAGAGAAAGTGCCTTTTGAACAGCGCGTGCCGATTGGAATGTATGCTTTTACATATCTTGAAGAGAATGGAATGGACCATTCGTATCAGGTCATGGTGTATGACAGCACACAGGAAGCTTATAACGATATGATGAAGGCACTGCCGGACCTGTTTGAAAGCTTCAAGGCTGATGAAGAATTTCTGCCCGATGACACTATCCATGATATGGCCGATCAGATTCGGGACACATATTTCCTCGGCGAGATGATTCCACCGTATGAAGAAAAAGACGTGATACAGATACTGAAGTATTACGCACAGTACGAGGAACCGCCCAAGTTCTATACTTTTGACTGTGTCGACAAGAGCAAGCTGGATTTAGCCGCGATTGCCAGGCACATCTGGGATGAAGACATGGGGCCTCGAAAGAAAGCCGAATATGTCGAATCACTTTGGGAAGATGCGGACGACAATATTCTTCGGCTCTTTTTTGGTCGAAAAGCCTATTTTTGGAAACAGCTTGATATTGAAATGATGAAGATCTCAAGCCCGGATATCTTTGAAGAAGAGGAGAATATAAAGTACGGCACCAAAGATTTTACTGATATGTCGCTTTATGAAATCAGGAAAATTGATCCGGCATACGAAAAGGTGCTCCGGGACCAAGCCTTCAATGCGGCAAAGGACAAGAACGGGTATTATGTATGTGCCGCGTGCGGATTAAAGGATAAGAGCAGGATTCCTTTCCATGTGGACCATATCATCCCACTTAATCATAAAAATGGCAGAACAATACCGGAGAACCTGCAGATACTTTGCAGAAGCTGCAATGCTAAAAAAAGTGATTCGATATGAGAGAATTGTATTATACTGCGTATTCTGTAGCTTATTTCATAGTCAGTCAGGAGATGGGAAGCAAAACACAGATGGTCTTTCTGGAAAGGCTGTATGAGAATGAAAAAGAATTCCTTCTCCCCTGTTACAAATGGAGCAAGAAAAATTTTTTCTCAGACGTACTGTATTGGACGGACTACTTGGTAGACAGGGTAAAGCTGGATAAAGAATTTCCGATAATAAAGAAAGATACGAAAGCTTCCGGTCGTTCCTTTGACATAGAGGAAAAGATGTCTGTTTATTCGGATATAAACCTGTTTTTTATGATAATGAGGCTCCGGCTGCTGTATGTAAACAACAGAGGTTATTTCTGTATGAAGCTGAGGACGCTATTGAAGCATTATGGCTATAAAAGACGGAGCGCTGCGATTACAAAGCATATTCAGGATTGTCTGATGTTTTATCATATCAAGGCCTGTCTCAGGGGTGGGCAAGAATGTGACGTAAAGGATATTGCCCTTGATGATATGATCACTTTTCGGCTGATGTAGAGGGTATCAGAGCTGAGAACGGACCTTTGCCGCAATGGAGTAAAAGAAACAAATTATCAAATGGAGATAATAGAGTCCTTCAAAATAAAAAGCGCCTCACCACAGAAACTAGATGAAATAGCAGAAAAGAAAGGCCTGGCCCTGAGGAAATCACGATAGCATTCCCTGTGCATAAATCTTATAGCACTGATAGGGAAGGCCTTTTGTCCCAAAAACAAAAAGAGGTAATTAGCATGAAACTTATACACCTTTCCGATCTTCATCTCGGAAAACGTATCTGTGACTTTAATCTATTGGAAGACCAGGCTTACATATTAAAGCAGATCCTTAAAGTAATCGACAGTGAGGAGCCGGATGCTGTTCTGATTGCCGGAGATGTCTATGATAAAAGCATACCTTCTGTCGAAGCCATGAATCTTCTGGATGAATTTCTTTTCCAGTTATCTGTGCGTGATCTCGAGGTATTTCTAATAAGCGGCAATCATGACTCGCCGGAGAGACTTGCTTTTGGATCCCGGCTGATTGCACCAACAGGGATCCACCTGTCTTCGGTATTTAAGGGAAAGGCTGACTCATATGTGCTTAAAGACGAGTACGGGGCTGTCAACATCTATCTGCTTCCCTTCGTTAAGCCTGCTCATGTTCGTCCATACTTTACTGATGAGCAGATAGAAAGCTACAATGATGCACTGCGTGTCGTTGTGCAATCGCTTGGCATAGACCAGTCTGAAAGAAATATTATTGTCACTCACCAGTTCATTACAGGGGCGGCGCGGTCTGAGTCAGAAGAGGTTTCCGTTGGCGGAACCGATAATATAGACGCGGCGGTCTTCCGTGATTTCGACTATGTAGCTCTTGGACATATTCATGGTCCTCAGAATATAGGCTCCGAGCGGATCCGATATTGCGGTACCCCGCTGAAATATTCTTTCTCTGAAGCAAAACACGAAAAATCTGTCACTGTGATAGATATGGAGGATAAAGGGAATCTGTCCATACGAACGATCCCTCTTCATCCTCTGCGGGATATGCGAGAGATCGAGGGGACCTACGAAGACCTGACATTCCGCCCCAATTACGAGGGAACCAAAACCGACGATTATCTGCATATCATCCTTACTGATGAAGACGATATCCCTGATGCGATGGGAAAGCTCAGGCTTATTTATCCTAATCTGATGAGCCTGGATTACAATAACAGCCGTACCAGGTCCTTAGGTGAGCTTTCAGATTTGGAGGAAGCAGAGCATGTTTCTCCGCTTAAACTGTTTGAAGACTTCTATGAACAGCAGAATGGAAGGCCTATGAGTGATGAGCAGGCAGCTTTTTCCAGAGAGATCATGGAAAATATTTGGGAGGAATTATCATGAGACCTGTACGATTAGAATTATCCGCTTTCGGACCTTATGCAGGCCGTACTGTTGTTGATTTTGATAAATTAGGCAAAAGCGGACTGTATCTTATTACCGGTGATACCGGTGCAGGAAAAACAACGATATTTGACGGTATTACATATGCTCTTTATGGCGAGGCCAGCGGTGAAACACGTGATTCAGGTATGTTCCGCTCTAAATATGCCGATCCGGAGACCCCCACATATGTCCTCCTGACATTCCTTTACAGGGGGAAGGAATATACGGTGAAACGTAATCCCGAATACGCTCGTCCTAAAAAGACTGGAAAAGGATTTACATCTCAGAAAGCAAGTGTGGAACTGACGCTTCCTGACAGCAGAGTTCCAATAACAAGAAATGACGATGTCAAAGAAAAAATACAGGAGATCCTTGGAATCGACCGAAACCAGTTTACTCAGATCGCCATGCTTGCCCAGGGTGATTTTCTGAAGCTTCTTCTGGCAGACACAAAAGATAGGCAGGCCATTTTCCGGCAGATCTTTAATACTGGATATTATCAGGTCTTCCAGGAAAAAATCAAAAAGGAAGCAACTGATCTTGACAGCAGGTGCGCTGACAAAAAAAAGAGCATACGTCAGTATATCGGCGGTATAAAATGTGACAAAGAAAATGATCTTTTGCCGGAAGTGAATAAGGCTAAAGAAGGAAAGCTGCCGACAGATGCAGTGATTGAACTTCTTGAGAGGTTAATTAATGAAGATGAAAAAACACAGGACAGCCTTAATAATCGTATCGAAGAAACGAAACGAAAACTGGGAACGATTCAGGACGGGCTCAGACAGGCAGAGCAGCTGGAAAAATGGGATTCTGACCTGAAAAAAGAAGAGACTTCACTTGTAGAAAAAGAACAAGAGGTATCGGGATTGAAAGAATCCTGGGAACGTACAAAGGAAAAGCAGCCTGAGATCGACTGTCTAACGGAAAAACTCACTACTCGTAAATCACAGTTTGAGAAATATAAAAAGAGAGATAATCTACGTAAAGAATATGAAAACTGTGCCGAAAAACTCTCGCTTGAAGAGGAAAAAAAGGAAGCTGCAAATACAGCTGTGGAGAACGCCCGTAAAAGCTTAGACGAAATGCGTCAGGAACGCAGTACTTTGGAAAATGCCGGAGAAGAGCTGGAACGTCTGAAAGGGGAGAAAAAAGAAGAAGAGAACAGAGTCAATGAATTGAATAAATATTGTGAAGGACTGACTAACTTCGAAGACCTCTCCAAGGAAAGAAAAAGAGAAGGGGAGCGTTTGGTGTCATTAAAGACTAATCTTGAAAAAGCCAAAACGAAACAGACAAAAGCGGAATTTCTTCAAAACCAGATAGCACAGATCGAGGCAGAACTTCCGGAATACGATAATCTTGAGGAGATAAGACATAATCTTCAGGAGAAAGATAACGCCCTTAAAGAGGCAAATTCTTCAAAAGAAAAGGAAACTGCATCCCTGAATGAACATAAGGAGGCATATTTAAAATGTGACAAGGATCTTCAAGAGCTGTCAGATGCTGCCGAAAAACGTGAAAAACTATCAGGACAGTTAGAACGGCTTCAGAATAAAGAAGAACGCATTAATATTTTACAGAAGGCATTGACCGAATATAAAGACCTGAATAATCAGTATGCTGCCGCGAGAGCGGACTATAAAGCGGCATCTGAAAAATCACAAGTCAGTCAGGCTAGATATCAGGAAATGCATCATGCATTTCTGAATGAACAGGCAGGTCTTCTGGCAGAGACTCTTTTGCCGGGAGTGCCATGTCCTGTATGCGGTTCTATAGAACATCCTCATCCCGCTTTCAAATCCCCCGAAGCACCTACGGAGGATGAATTAAAAAAGGCAGAGCAGAAAGCAAAAAAGGATAAAGAAGCCGCGGAAGTTGCCAGCCGCAACGCTGGAGAACTTCATGGCAGAGTGGATATGAAGCATAAAGAGGCTGAAGAACTGATTAGTGAGATTCTTGAAGGATGCGCCTTTGAAGATGCGAACGAGAAAGCAGCCAGACTGAAAAAAGAAACACAAGATGCTGTTAAGGATACTAAGGCTCAGCTTGAGGAACAAAAAAGACGGGTCACACAAAGAAAACAGCTTGAGGAAGAACTGCCTGATCTCAAAAGTAACTATGAGAAAAGCCAGGAGACTGTTCAGAACATAGCGAGAATGATAACCTCCCTGACTACTGGAATAGATGATTTGAAAAAGCAGCTCAATGATTACGAAAAGAAAGTAAGCTATGAGAGCAGGCAAGCTGCAGAGACCGAAAGAGACCAGATGTCCGCTAATCGGAAAGCTATCAAAGAAGAGTTCGATGACGCACAGAAAAAGTTCGATTCATGTAAAGGTGATGTGGACCGTTTGGACGGACAGCTCTCTCAGCTGCAGGAACAATTGTCACTTACCGAAGAGGACCTGGCCGACTTGTCTTCGTTAATTATTAGGACACAAGGTAACATGGATAAAAAAAATCAAAACCTTTCTCAAATAGAGGACAAAATAATTAACGAGAAAGCCCGCTTGGAAAGAAAGAAGGACCTTGACGGCCAGATTCCCCAGGTTGAGAAAGAACTTGAAAAACTGACAGAGGAACTTGAAAAGCAGAGTAAACAGGTTGACGTTCTTTCCCATAACCAGAATATCAGACAGAACGAAATCAATACATATTCAGCAGATCTTGAATTTTCAAGTGAAAAAGAGGCTCTGGAACAGCAGGAGAAAGACGAAAAACAAAAGAAGCTCTTTGAAAGCGCTATTAGTGACGCAAGAGATCTCTACGATAGCGGCATTACTATTCTGACAGAGATAAAAACACGCATTGATCAACTGAAAAAGCAGATATCTGAAAAGGATGCCCCGGAAAAAGAAAAGCTTCTGGCAGAAAAGAAAGCACTGGAAAAACGCAGTGCCGATGATGGTGAGAAAGCAAACCAGATCTTCTCACGACTGGACACCAACAGTGACATTCTGGAACACCTCAAAGATGAATTGACCGAAACGACGAAGCTGGAACGCAGGTACCAGTGGGTCAAAGCCCTCTCCGATACGGCGAACGGCAGACTAAGCGGAAAAGAGAAGATTATGCTCGAAACATATGTCCAGACGACATATTTTGACAGGATTATTGCAAGGGCTAATCGGCGTTTTCTTATAATGTCCGGGAACCAGTATGAATTAAAACGCAGGAGAACAGCTGAGAGCAATCAGTCTCAGAGCGGCCTGGAACTGGATGTCATCGACCATTATAATGGTACAGAGCGCAGCGTCAAAACACTTTCAGGAGGAGAATCTTTCAAAGCCTCACTTTCCCTTGCATTAGGCCTTTCAGATGAGATACAGTCTTCAGCTGGCGGGATTAAACTGGATACCATGTTTGTGGACGAGGGGTTTGGCTCTCTTGATGAAGAATCACTCCACCAGGCTATTCGGACACTTAACACCCTTTCAGAAAGCAACCGCCTCGTGGGAATAATTTCCCATGTTGCAGAACTGAAGGGACAAATTGATAAGCAGATAGTGGTCACCAAGGAAAGGACAGGTGGCAGCAAAGTGGAGATCATCGTATAAACAGATGCTAAAAACTAAGGTCAACACTTTTCCTTATATCCAGCAAATCAAGGCTTTGCTGTTTTCTGTACCCTGCACATTATTTGATTGAAAGGAGGAGAACCGGGTATAGCCTTCAGTCTTTTATGAATGTAAACGAATGGTTGTTAATCAGAATGTGTTTACACTTGGAAATGATTATGTCTTTCATCGCGGGGCAAGAGGTGATGCCCGTGTCATCTGGTTATGGAGAAATGATGAACTAATCTTTGTGATCGGAGGACGGTTGAAGCTGATAGTATCGACATGATTTATGATTCTTACGATGATATTCTTTATGTATCTACCAGTCTATTCAAGAGACTATGGATGAAAAAAATGAATTGGTAGAGAAATACATCTGTAACAAGTTATTTCTGACACTTAAATTTACGATTTACGATTAACTGCAAGTGGCATATCTATCCCCGTCTAAACATAAATGATAATAAATTCGTGTTTTGTCTAAAACAGTAATAATCCGAATCCCTGTGTGTCAGAATAGTTGTCAGTGAAGCTGAAAAGTTTTTATGGTAGCATAGAGCTGTCATAGAAAGGAGCTTCACATGAACTATA
>OCTX012054597.1_pt1 | contig 17892 bp, 20 predicted proteins | sample 1539691 | NCBI WGS metagenome assembly OCTX01 (sample SAMN02144231, study PRJEB22623) | gut metagenome | biome: sheep rumen | host: Ovis aries | place: New Zealand | reverse complement strand
TCTGAGGGGGGCACGGGGGGAACTCTTTTCAAAGAGTTCCAGCCCGACTATTCACCAAACATACGACGGCAAATTCTGATTTATATCCCCAGCTTATCTTTTACCGCAGCTGACAGCTCTTTTACTGCAGCTTCGGGGTCATCCGCTTTCATTATTGCGCTCACTGCGCACACGCCTTTTATATCTATCCCTTTGAGCACGTCAATGTTATCCTTGTTCAGTCCGCCGATAGCGTTGACGGGGATAGGCACGGCTTTGCATATCTTATCAAGCATCTCCGTTGAGGTCAGCACCGTTTTCACCTTGGTGGTCGTGGGGTAGATAGCGCCCACGCCGAGGTAATCTGCGCCCTGCTTGTAAGCCTCGGTTGCCTGCTCGACTGTTTTTGCGGTCGCACCTATTATAAAATCTTTACCGAGGATCTTTCTCGCAGTCTTTATCGGCATATCGCTCTGCCCGAGGTGGACTCCCTCCACGCCTGCTGCGAGAGCAACGTCCACACGGTCATCAATTATCAGCGGCACGCCGAACTGCTTTGCAAGCGCATGGACTTTCTGTGCAAGGTCGATGTACTCTCTTGTGGTGCGCTCCTTTTCACGCAGCTGTATCAGCGTTACACCGCCTGCAAGCGCCGAGCCTACACGGGAAAGAAACTCCTCCTCGCTGTATGGTGTGCTGTCGGTTATAAAATATATTCTTGTGTTCAGTTCCTTCATCATATCTGCTCCTTTTGGTGTTTGCCTGTTAAACATCGCTCAGGCTGATCTTTGCAAGCTCGGTAATCTGCTTATTCGTTACTGTTGAAAGTGCATCGAGCAGCCCTGTGTAAAAGCTGCCTGCGCCCTTGTCCGTCTGTGCAAGCTCGCCGCATATACCGAAAACTGCGCACGCCGAAACTGCCGCATTAAATGCATCTGCGCTTGAAAGGTAAGCGGCGCACAGCGCACCCTGCATACAGCCCGTGCCCGTTATTGTTGAAAGCTGGGGGCAGCCGTTGGCAATAAGTGCAATGCGTTTTCCGTTGGTAACTATGTCGGTCTTCCCGCTTGCGAGCACAACTGTGCCGTATCTTTTTGCAAGCTGCACAGCTGCATTTGCCGCATCTTTTTCGCTCAGGCCTTTATCGGCATCAACGCCCGATGAGGTGTACCTTGCATCAAACAGCGCATTTATCTCGGAATAGTTGCCCTTGATGACGCTTGGCAGGGAAGTGCCGATAAGACGCAGCGCATAATCTCTTCGTGTTGGCAGGCAAGCCGAACCGCAAACGTCAAGCAAAAAGGGGATACCTTTCATTCGTGCGGTGGAAGCGCTTATCGCCATTGAGGTCTTGCGCACATCGGTGATATTTCCCATGTTGAGCATAAGTGCGCCTGCTGATGAGGTGATAACGGCTGCTTCCTCGGGGTGCTCCGCCATCATCGGTCTTGCGCCTGCGCAAAGTATCACATTGGCGCAGCCGTTTATCGAGATGGGATTTGTAATGCAATGTATGAGCGGAGCGTTCTGCTTAACGGCCGCTGTTATTTTTTCTGTCATTGCTGCTTTGCTCCTTTTTGTTTCGTATAATCAAAAAGGGCAGGAGAACGCAGCGCATTTGTGCGCCGCAATGCTCTCATGCCCGTTGGATATGCTTACCGCTTTTGCAGGATCACTGTGAATCCTGTGCCGGCTTTTTCAGCTTTTTGATAACAAAGTATATCACTGCCGCTGCCGCAAATGCTATCAGCGAGCCGTATGCGGTGTACCTTGTAAAGCCTGCGCTCAGCTTGAACATTCCCGAAACTATCTCTATCACCACAAAGGCGATAGCTCCGAATGCGGCGATAGTCAGCGTGGTGGAAAGCACACTGCTCCTGTCCGAATAAACAGGTGAGCCGAGCATTTCCTGCATTTTAGCAAGGCTGCCGTTGTCAGCGAGCTTGCGCAGGAAAAAGTAAGCTATGCTGCCGCCGATGAGTGTTCCTGCGATGAAGGACGGGATATAGAACACCCAGCCAAGCCCCTCCTTGTGCCAGATAAACCTCATAACAGGGTAGGAAACGACTGCGCCGATGATGCCTGTTCCAATTACTTCACCCAGCACAGCGCAGATTATTTTCCCCTTTGAGAGCCTGTAAAAAACTCCCGAAAGAAATGCGCCGAACACTGCACCTGTAAGTGCAAGGGGCGGAATGCCCATAAGAGCCATTCGTATTATACCTATTATCGTTGCGCAGATAAGCGAATACCACGGTCCGAGCAGGACCGAGCACACTATGTTTATCAGGTGTGCCATCGGGCACATTCCTTCAACTCTCAATATTGGCGAAATGACAACGCCGAGTGCTATGAGCATTGAGAGCACGACCATTTTTAAAAGATTCTTTGATCCTTTCACTTGAGTTCCCTCTTTTCGCAAAATTGTCGGTCGCAGATCAATTTCTGCCTCTCACCTCGAAACACGAGTTCCCATCGCAAAAATACAAGACACAAGGCGCTCCCCTTCTATCCGCCCGAATGCACGGGATCAGCGTTAAAGTCACTTCCTTTCTGAGTTGTAAAAATGAATATGAGCAGTAAAAAAAGGACTGCTCGCTCGGGCAGCCCTTCGTAAAAATACACAGATGAAAAAAACATTCCTACGTTGGCATTACCCAAATCAGGTCTACGGTCAAAGGTCACTACCTTTATCTCAGCCTGTAACACAAGCTCCCGTTCAGATATATCGGATAAGAGCTGTTCGCCCTTATCTATTTATATTATACACCCACCGATCGCATATTTCAAGAACATTCGGTGAATTTTTTTCGCTTACATTTCCGGCTTGAACGACGGCATCAGCTGCAGCTTGAAAAGATTCATCTTATGCTTGCGGTCGATAAGCTCTTTGGTCTTTTCGTCCTCGCACACGCCGGTCCTGATATACTTATCAAGCACTGCGTAGGTGAAGCCGAGGTTATCCTCATCGCTCTTGCCCGAAAGCCCGTCCGACGGCACCTTATCCACCAGAACATCGGGAAGCCCAAGTTCTCTGCCTATCGCCTTTACTTCTGTGACCGTAAGATGCGAAAGCGGACTTAGATCGCCGACCGAATCGCCGTAGCGTGTTGAATAACCGACCCAGTCCTCAGAGAGATTGCAGGTGTTTACCACACGTCCGTTGCAGCACTGACCTATCGCATAAAGCGTTGACATTCTCAGCCTTGGCGGAAGATTGACCCTTGCCTGCGTGGTAAATTCCAGCTCCTTTGGCAAAGCGCTCACAAGCCCGTCAAAAGCGTCCTTGATGTTTACAGTGTAGCTTTTTATGCCAAGATGCTTTACCAGCAGCTGAGCGCAGTCGATATCGCTCTGCTCGCCGTTTGGCATAAGCACGCCTATCACTCTTTCCTTGCCAAGTGCGTGAACGCAAAGCGCCGCAGCCACTGAGGAATCCTTTCCGCCGGAAATGCCGATGACAGCATTGCAGCCCTTTCCGTTTTGCTCAAAAAAATCAACTATCCAGGCAGATGCCTGCTCGATTATTTTTTTTGTATCCATTGTACATTACTCCTTTTTTATTATTGCAGAGCCTGTGTTCGTTCGGACACAAGCCCAAAAAGCCGGTATCAACAGGTTTTCGTTCGTTTGATCTGGTTTTATAAAAAATATCCTGCGGGATACATTTTGGACACAAGTTCCCCTTATTATGTGTTCAAGGTAAGACGAAGAACACTTACCAAATACAGAAAAATAGGGGTACAATACTATGAAAAAACAGTTTATTTCAGCTATCGTTTCTATTCTTGCAGCAGCCTTTATGATGACAGGCTGCGGAAGTACGGCAGACAGCGTTAAGGACACAGGCGCTGCGGCTGACAGCTCACAGGCTCAGGTTACAACGGTGTCCACAGCGGAAAGCTCGCAGGCTGAAACAACTACAACAGCCAAGCAGCCTGCACAGGCAGTGACCACCACGCAGGCACAGCAAAAGCCCTCACAGACCACTGCACAGACAACGACTGCTGCCACCGCCAAAAAGGCAGAGAACAGATCCGCTTCCGCAAAGACCGGAAGGATATCCGACAGCTACAAGAAATACAAGGAGCTGAAGCTCAGCGGAGAAGAGAAGGACAAGATCACCACGACCGATTTTTGCTACATCGAGTCGGACAAGTATGTTCTGCTTATGGAAAAGGATCTTGTGATTCCGGGAGATCTCAAAAAGAATTTCGACGCTATAATCAACAGCCTTGAAAAGTACACCGGACTTTCTTACTGCCCCGACAGCTACGACTACACGAAAACTATCGACTTTGCACGGAGCAAGTACGGCTTCAACCCGTGGGAGGGAATGGACTACGGCAAGAAGATACCTATCGAGCTTATCGTTGATAGAAAGGACGAGGGACTTATCTCCTGTGCGTGCAACCAGTTCGTTACGCTGGAGCTGAATGCGATGTACACCGACGAGCTGTGGAACTCCGTTCCGTCTTACAGGGACAACACCAGCTGGAAACGCTACAGCTTCATCGACTACCACAGCGTAGCTCACGAGCTCACCCACGCTATCACAGAAAGAAGCGCCTCGCTGACCAAGATAATGGCAGAGGGCAGCGCCGATTACTATGCAAAGAAGGTCCTCGGGGATCTCATAAAGGTTAAGGGAATGACCAAGGATATGAAAAGATCTCTCGAAGTAAGTCAGATGCTGAAATGGGACCTTCCCGAGAAGATAACGGCTGCCAATGCCGAAAAGGTATTCCTCAGGGACTATTCCGAGATATCGTCCGCAGACAGGGGAGCTGAATACAGGCTCGGCAGCGAGTTCTGCGACTATCTTGCCAAAACACATGGCAAGGACTTTATGAAGAGGTATATGGATGCGATAAAGGCTGACCCGCAGCTCAGAAACGAGAGCAGACCCAACGAGGGCTACAGAAAAGAGATAATGCAAAAGCACATCGGGCTGTTCAAGAAACTCTTTGGCGAGGACGTTTTCACAAAGTTCGGCAGAGATTACAGCAAGTATGAATTGAAAGTCAAGTTATGATCTGATCTCAGCTAAACTGTATATGTTTTATCGGGGGCTGTCGTAAAGCCCCCGTTTTTTTATCAGCCGTCAGCGGCGGCGTTACTGCTTGAAGCGTGAGAGGAACTGCTTTGTTCTTTCGTTCTGCGTATTTCCGAAAAGCTCATCGGGAGAGCCCTCCTCAACGATAACTCCCTCGTCCATAAAAATAACGTGGTTGGCAACGTCCCTTGCAAAAGCCATTTCGTGCGTTACTATGACCATAGTCATTTTTTCCTTGGCAAGCTCTTTTATTACCTTCAGTATCTCTCCCGTAAGCTCGGGATCGAGTGCTGAGGTCGGCTCGTCAAAAAAGAGTATCTGCGGTTTAAGTGCAAGCGCACGGGCTATTGAAACTCGCTGCTGCTGTCCTCCCGAAAGCTCACACGGGTAGGCTTTTTCTTTGCCCGAAAGCCCCATTTTGTCAAGCAGATCAATAGCGTTATGCTCAGCCTGCGACTTTTCCTGTTTAAGAACGTGCACAGGTGCCTGAGTGATGTTGTGCAGCACGTTAAGGTGCGGGAACAGGTTGAAGTTCTGGAACACAAGACCTATTTTCAGCCTTATATCACGCAGTTCCTTTTTGGAGGCGTAAACTACCTTGCCTTTTTGCTCATCGGTATAAAACATTTTAGTGCCGTCAACGGTCATCTCGCCTCCGTCGGCTTTTTCAAGCTGGTTTATGCAGCGCAGCAGTGTTGATTTTCCGCTTCCCGAAGGACCGATTATCGCAACTACCTGCCCCTGCTCAACGTTGAAGGAGATATCCTTGAGGACTTTAAGTGAATCAAAGCTCTTAGCTATATTTTTAACTTCCAGAATCGCCACAGAAAAGCCCTCCTATCTGTAATAATTGAATTTTTTTTCTATCAGCGCAAATGCCAGCGTAACTATCGCATTGAGTATAAAGTAGAAAAGTCCTGCGATGAAAAGCGGCAGTATTGAGCTGTAAAAGTTCATCTGCTGCTTAGCCTTCATAGTTATCTCGGCATAAGCGATGATATTTGCAAGCGAGGTATCCTTTACAAGCACGATGACCTCGTTTGAGGTAGCAGGAATGACTCTTTTGGTCACCTGCGGAAGAATTATCCTGAAAAACGTCTGCATCTTCGTCATTCCCAGCATATACGAGGCTTCGTACTGTCCCTTGGGGATAGAATCCACACCGCCTCTGAATATCTCGGCAAAATATGCCGCATAGTTGAGAACGAACGCCACGCTCAGCGCAATGAACATATAGTTATCGCTTCGTGTATCGATATTTTTGATAAAGTCTGCAAAAAATCCCGTTGTGCCGTCCTTTTCAAAGCTCGCCTTGAGCATTGGCACGGCATAGTAGATAGCGATTATCTGCAGCATCAGCGGAGTACCTCTCATGATAAGTATGTAAAGGTTCGTCAGCCATGCAACAGGCTTGAAACGGCACTTTTTCAGCAGCGTTACAAGCACGCCCACAGGTATCGAGAGCAGGAGAGTGACCGCAAACAGCTTGAGTGTGTTTGGCAGGTATTCAAGCAGTATACCCGTAACTTTTTTTATAGATTCCCAATCCATTTTCACACCACCGATAGATTATTTTGCGCTGCAGCAAGCGCCCTGTGATCCTTTCACTGCACCGCACTAACACGCTACTATTATACTATAATAATAGTGTGTTGTCAATTCCTGCGGAAAAGCGCAGAAAAATAAAAAAGCCGCCCGAAACGGACGGCTCTGTCTTGCCAAAGTATCAGCCCAGCTTCTTAGCCAGCTGTGACTTCTTTCTTGCAGCCTTGTTCTTGTGCATAATGCCCTTGGTGCAAGCCATATCGACCTTCTTGATAGCAGCCTTAACTACCTCAGCCTTGTTCTCGGCATTCTCGTTTACTGCTGCATCAGCCTTTTTGAGAGCTGTTTTGAGGTCAGACTTGATAGCCTTGTTTCTTGCTGTTCTTGTCTGGATGACCTTAACTCTCTTCTTAGCGGATTTAATGTTTGGCATACCGACACCTCCTAATCTGTATGAATAAAATCACGCTTATTTGGATAAGTTAGCTACAGACTGAGAGGAGATGCAGCTACTCTTAATAAACAAGCCTTGCATATTATTCTACCACAACCGTGCACAAATTGCAAGCGTTTTTGCGAAAAAAATTCACCAATTTTGCGGCTGCATTTGCTTTTGGTGTAAACAATATGCACATAAAGCGCTATAAAAATGCTTATTTTGTGAATAAAAAGGGGTGCAGTGCAATGATAAGGACAGACATGGCGTGCGAGGAGTATCAGCGCACCTTTGGCGGCAGCACCGAGGGTGCGGTGAGCAGGAGCGAAAGGGCTGAAAACGCCTGCTTTGAGATACACCGCACACAGATACTCACCAAGCAGGCTTCAGAGAAGCTCTCAAAGCCTGTGGGCAGCTATGTTACGATAAAGACCTGCGACCTGCCGTTTGATGCGCACAGCGATGCTTTTGCCCAAAGGGTAGAGGTGATAGCAGGGGAGATACTTTCGCTTTGCAAAGAGCGCAGGAGCGTGCTTGTGGCAGGGCTTGGCAATGAAAAGATAACCCCCGATGCGATAGGAGCGCTGTGCGCAAGGGGGATATTTGCGACGAGGCACATAAAGCAGTTCGCAGGGGAAATCTACAGCGCTCAGCTGACTGAGGTGAGTGCGCTGCACACGGGAGTTATCGGGCAGACGGGAGTCGAAGCGGCGGATATCGTAAAGGCGGTGTGCGCACAGGTTCGCCCCGATATCGTGATAGCAGTCGATGCGCTGGCGTGCTGTGATGCGCATAGCCTGGGATGCACGATACAGCTGACCGATACCGGCATTTCTCCCGGAAGCGGCGTGGAAAATTCACGCAAGGAGCTTTCACGGGCAACGCTTGGCGTGCCCTGCATTGCGATAGGCATACCTACCGTGATAGACTGCGAGGCAGGCGGACAGACGATGATGGTGACACCGAGAAATATCGACAGCCTTGTGCAAAACGGTGCAAGGTATATCTCCTGTGCGATAAACCGTGCTTTTCAGCCTTCCCTCACACTTGATGAGCTTATGTCGCTTGTGTGAAAAATGTGAACGAACCTATGCGCAAAAAAACATAAAATTGATTTTTTGTTATCATAAAACTATCACATTCACCGTTATAATATAAGTATACTTAAAAATACTTATCAAGGGGTTTGATGATCATGAATGAATTCAACAATAACAACACCAATAACTTCTACGATCCCTACGATCATGGCGAGCACCGTGAAAATTCCTACAACTACCGCAGCAGCGGTTCCGCAGGCTATAACGGCTACCGTGAAGCAGGCGGATATACGGATTTTAACCAGCAGGGAAGCTCTAACGAGTTTTACTATTCGCCCAACAAACCCAAAAAGACAAAAGGTAAAAAGGTGCTGACAGGAATAATCGCTATACTCAGCATTATTGCCATAGGCACTACCTCGATAGTGGGCTATACCCTCATCACAGGGAAGAATCCCGTTTCTACCGAGGCTTCCACAAGCGCAAAGCTGGATTCAAAGAGCGATTCGGCAGAACAGGACGACAGCTCCTCCAAGGTGGACAGAAGCAACCTGCCTACACTTGAACAGCTGGCAACACCTGCCGACGCTATGAAGATACCCGATATAGTCACCAAGGTTTCACCGAGCGTTGTGGGCATTTCCTGCATACTTTCCAACGGAACTGCCACAGGAAGCGGCATAGTTATGAGCTCTGACGGATATATCATAACAAATGCGCACGTTGTAAAGGGTGCAAAGTCAGTTTCGGTGCTTCTCCCAAAGACCTACGCTAAGGAGGGCACTAAGGAAGAGGAGCTGACATACAAGGCAACTATAGTGGGACAGGATAACCAGACGGATATAGCTGTGCTGAAAATAGATGCCAAGGATCTTAAAGCCTGCGAGTTCGGAAAATCTTCCGAGATACAGGTGGGCGAAATTTCGATAGTTATAGGAAATCCGCTTGGCTTATCTCTTGCAAACTCCGTAACTTCGGGAATAATCTCGGCTAAGGACAGAATCCTTACCGTTGAGGACAGAACGATGAACCTTATCCAGACGGACGCTTCGATAAACAACGGTAACTCGGGCGGACCGCTGATAAATGCTTACGGTCAGGTAATAGGCATCACCTCGGCTAAGGTATCAAACACCTACGGCGAAGGACTCGGATTTGCTATACCGATCGACGAGGCTATGCCGATAATCCAGAGCCTTATGGAAAACGGCTACGTTAAGGGCAGACCAAGCCTTGGCGTAACGGGAAGAAACGTTTCCTCGACCTATTCCGAGTACTACAATATCCCAAGGGGATACATGGTAGTTTCCGTGAAGAAGGGAAGCGGTGCTGAAAAGGCAGGCGTTAAGGCAAACGATATCATCATCGGCATAAACGATACATCTATAAGCACACTTGGTGAGCTTAATGTTGTAAAGAACAAGTGCAAGGTGGGCGATAAGGTTAAGCTGACCGTTTACAGAGACGGAAAGATGATAGACCTCAACGTAACTCTTGACGAGGCGACCAATACCGAGACCGAGAGCAGCACAAATCAGAACGAGGATAATTACTCGCAGCAGTATAAAAATTACAGCGACCTGTTCAGAGATTATATGTATAACTTCTAAACGGCGCTGATACGGGGGCAGCTTTTGCTGCCCTTTTTGTTTATCAAATGCAACAAAATGCGATAAATTAAAAATGCGTAGCAACTTTTAAAATGTTTACAATTTGTTCACCAAAGCCTTTGACGAATGTGGTATACTCATACTACATAGTTAAGGGATTGTTAATTCCTTAATTTGGTTAACCCGAAGCAGCGTATATGCGCTGTTTTAGGAACAACAGTTTTAAAAGAGCTGCTTATGGAATTTTTTGTATGAAAGGGAAGCGGCTTAAAAGAAGGAGGATTTTTATGAAACAGAGAACATTTAAAAAGGCAGCAGCCGGCGTACTCTCACTTGCACTTCTTGCAGGAAGCCTGAGCGTTGGTTCGGACGTATTCGGCAACGATATCAAGGCAAGTGCAGCAACGGATCCGGCTACACTTAAAGAGGCAAGTATCACACTTGCAGGTGATATCGAGCTGAACTTCTATTTTACTGTACCTGACGGACTTTCAGAAGATGCTAAGGTAATTATGACAGGTCCTGCAAAGTATAAGGGCGATACCATAAATACCGTTACAGCAAATGTTAGTGATTGTAAGTCCGGTAATGAGTACAAGGCAACATACCAGATGTATGCAACACACATGCTTGAGGACATCACTTTCCAGATCAAGGATGGCGACACAGTTGTTGATCTTCAGAATTCCAGCGGTCAGGAAGTTGAGAATGATACTTTTGTTTACAGCGTAAATGCTTACAGAAAGGCGTATATGGCTAATCCTCCTCAGGATGACCGTTACACCAACATGGTAAAGGCAACATATAACTATGGTGTTTATTCCGCTATTTATTTCGGAAGACTGAGCGCAGTTCCGACAGATGACGATGCTCCTTATGCTCTCGGAAACACAATACAGACAGAAGGCAATATGGATTTCCAGCAGCTTGGTGCAAATATCACACCAAATTCTCTTGCACTTATCTGTAACTATGCAACAGGTGTAAGATTCTATTTCAACAACACAGGTGCTAATGCTGATGATATCCGCAGCATTACTTACAGAGACTATGATACACACGATATGACGGCAGAAGAAATAGCAATGATCCCTGAAGGACAGAATTATCTTGACAGAGAATGGCTTGTCACAAAGCGTGAGGGCGACCTGTATTATGTTGATATCACATGGAACAACCCGGCAAGATGCAAGGCTAACATCGACCTGACAGTACGTAACACTAATGGTGATGACTGCGGTCACGTAAGATTCAGTCCTCTCCACGCAGCTGAGCTTGCTATCAAGGCTGGTAATGCTGGTCAGGTTCAGAGAGCAACTCCGCAGGATTCTATCAACCTCGGTTATGCATTCTATGACTATGTAATAGCAGCAAACAATTACCCAAGGAACTGATATAGGAGGAAATATAATGAAAAAGACTTATAACGAAATGGAGTTAGAGATCATTAAATTTAATTCCAAGGATATCATCACTACAAGCGGCGGCACAAATGCTGAAGAGCCTGTAACAGAGGGATATCCTATCACCTGATCTAAAACCCACAGCGGACGGCACAATGCCGTCCGCTTTTTTGTCATATCCACAGCTGCGGCATATAATATAGTGTCCGCAGCTTTTTTTGCGGAAAAACCAAAGGAGGAGTGATAGTTGAAAAAAATACTGATAACGATGACCTCGGTGACCTATGCGATGAAAGCTAAAAAGCTGCTCAACGCTATGGGCATCTACTGCGAGATAGAACGTACACCAAAAATCAAAGGCTCCGGCTGCGGCTACTCGATAAGAGTGAAAGATCCTGCGGCGGTCACCGCACGGCTGGATAAGCTGGGGATACCTTATAAAAGCGTGCTGGAGCTTTAAGCTAACTGAAAGGAGTAGCTCAAAAAGGAGCTGATAACATGATAAATTTTGATAACTCCGCAGCCAGCTTCCCAAAGCCTGCAAGCGTTTCAAAAGCCGTCTACGAGGCTGTTTCAAGGTTCGGGGGCAATCCCGGGAGAAGCGGTCACAAGCTGTCGGCTGCTGCGGCGCAAAAGGTCTTTGAGGTGCGCTCGGCTGCGGCGGAAATGTTCGGGGCGCAAGTCGAAAATGTCGCATTTACGCTGAATTGCACCTACGCTCTGAACATGGCGATAAAGGGGCTTGCCAAAAGCGGCGGAAATCTCGTCATCTCCGACCACGAGCACAACGCCGTCGCAAGGCCTGTTTATAAGCTGTGGAAAAGCCGTGGGATAGGGTTTTCCGTGGCGGCGACAGGCGAAAACGACGATGAAACGCTGAGCAATTTTGACAAGCTGATAAACGAAAAGACCTGCGCTGTCGTCTGCACGGCTGCGTCCAACGTCACAGGCAGGATAATGCCGCTGAAACGGCTGAAAAAGCTGTGCGAAAGCAGGGGAGTGCCGCTCATTGCGGACGGTGCACAGGGCTGCGGCGTGCTTGACCTGAAAGTCGGCGCTGATGCGGATATTATCTGTGCTTCGGGGCACAAAGGGCTTTACGGTCCCTGCGCAACGGGATTGTTCATCACAAACGGGAAATACACGCCCGATACGATCATTGAGGGCGGAACGGGTGCGACCTCGGCGCAGCTTGAACAAACCGGGCAGCTGCCCGAAATGCTCGAAAGCGGAACGCTCAACACCTGCGCAATAATCGGCTTGGGTGAAGGCATAAGGTTCGTGAAAAAGCAAACGCCGCAAAGGATACTTGCACACGAAAGGGCGCTTTGCAGGCAGCTTGAAAGGGAGCTGGAGAACGTTAGAGGCGTTGTATTTTACGAAAGGGAATACGAAAGAGTCGGCGTTACTGCTTTCAATATCGGGGCAATGCACTCGGAGGAAGTCGCACAAAAGCTCGCTGATAAAGGCTTTGCGCTTAGGGGAGGGCTGCAGTGCGCTGCTGTGACACACACTGCACTCAAAACTAAGGAGCAGGGCGTGGTAAGGTTTTCGCCAAGTGTGTTCAACACGCCGCAGCAAGTGGCAGCGCTGGCAAGAACTGTTAGGAATCTGGCTTAAAAAGAGGTCTGCATTAATTGCAGGCCTTTAACAATTTGTACAAAATGACGTTTGAAGTAAAAAAAATAAACATAAAATTATAAACATCTACAAATATTGTTTTAAGTGTTGACAAATGAAAAAATCCGTAGTATAATATAGACACAGCAAAGGGAAAGACACAAACTTCCCGATGCGAGATCAGATACACATTACGGAATGTAAAAATAGCCAAATGATTTGGCAAATTGCTCCGAAAAGAGTCGGTATTTTTGTGAAAATGCACAAAGTTAAAAAAAATTCCGAAAAACTATTGACAAATGGAACAGAATGTGTATAATGATAAATAGATTAAGCGAGATGCTTGATCGAATGGAATTTTTGGAAAGTTCATTGCATATTGGGGTGCAATGCTTTTAATAAAATTTTATTATGGAGGGATTTTCTATGAGAAAGTCAAACAAGAAGGGCTTCACACTCGTTGAGCTCGTAGTAGTTATCGCAATCATCGGCGTACTGGCAGCTATCCTGATTCCTACAATGATGAACTATGTTAAGAAGTCAAGACTGAGAACAGCTAACTCAAACGCTAAGCTCGTTTTCACACAGGTTAACAACATGGCTTCTGACAAGATCGCAGACGGTGATGCTGTTTCAACTCTTACAGTAGCTAATGATGCAGTTAAGAATTTCAAGGGCAACAATAGCCATCCTCTGAACGCAGCAGTTTGGGAAGCTCTGAAGGACAACGGCGAGAGCGGCGCAGGTTACGTTTCACTCAAGTTCGATCCTAAGGACAAGGACGGCAGCGCTGGTAACTACTGCCAGTGGCAGACAAACGGCGAAGCAGCTGATCAGATCACAGGTCAGTGGCCAAACGCTCCTAAGGATGTTGACAAGGCTGAGTCTCTTACATTCGGTACTTACAACGCAGCTATTAACACCTAATAGTTAGCAGATCCTTAGTAAAACTAAGTAAGTAAAAGCAGTCGCTAATAAGCGGCTGCTTTTTTTATGCAAAAATCGGCTTTTTGTTCACTCTGCTTTACAAAATATTCCCGTACTACTTGACAAATTCTGAAAATATGCTATAATGAAATTGGAATTATGTAACGTGTTGTTTTGGGGGAGCGCATTGAATGCGCAGAAACACGGAGGGAATTATGAGTAGAAATAACAATCGCATGGGCTTTACTCTGGTAGAGCTCGTAGTTGTCATAGCTATTATCGGTGTGCTTGCTGCAATACTGATACCTACTATGATAAACTACGTCAAAAAATCAAGGCTGAGATCCTATAACTCAAACGCAAAGCTCGTCTTTACAACAGCAAAAACTGCTGCAACAGGTATCGTTGCCGAGGGTGAAGTTGCACATGACGTTAGTTTCAAGTGCAATATAAAGGATCTTGAATCCAGCGCAACCGATGCCTATGAGAAAAAACTTGCTGCTGCGATCATTGCTGCTCTGAGAGATAACGGAAATGCTACCGGTGCGACCGCTATCGTCATGGACGAAAAAACGCATATAGGATTCGCTCAGTGGGCAACATCAGCTGATGTTGAAAAAGGACAGATCATCGGTCAGTATCCCGATGCTCCTAAAAATGCAGAGGCTTCCGAGGGGATAACCTTTGGTACTAAGTACACTCCTTGAGGAAAACACTTAAAACTCTCGCTTTTGCGGGAGTTTTTTTGTGTCCAAATAAATGTATCCAAAACAAACATTTGTTCTTGACAAATACGAACAAATGTGCTACAATTAGTTCAGAGCAGGAGAAATGTGGACTTCTCACGCTCGGGCTGTCTCCCCGTACAGCCGTATTCACCGTATGTTTTTAACTTTAAGGAGGTAGAACTGATTGGGTGCTAAAGAATTTTTTACTGCAATAGATATGCTTGATGTTTATAACACTATAATGAAACAGACTCAGCAGGAGGAAAACAGCTGCTGCGAGCTTAAAATCGCTACTAAGGAGCTTGGCAAGTACCGCAGCTACGTTTATCGTGAGAAAATGCTCAAAAAGCAGATACTTGAAGCGGCTGCAAAAAGGGCACAGGCTGAAAAGCTCATCAAAGAAAATCGGCTTCAGGCGGAATTTACAAACTCGGCGTACTATAAACGCTCCGCCTCGGAGTTTATCGACCTGTGGCTTCGGCTTTCGCAGGTGCTGGCAAAAAAACGTTCGCTTGAAAGAAAGGTCAGCCTGATCCCCGACCGCTTTGTGAAAAAGGTCGTGCTGCACCGCTATTTCAAGGGCGAAAATGAACGGCTTCACAGCTGGGCGCAAACTGCCCGTGAGCTTGAACTTCCCATGACAGGCAGCCAGCTGCGCACAACTGTAACTAAATGTCTGCAAGGCAGCTGTTTTTAGTTGCAAAATCTGCACGGATGTGGTATACTGTTATTACTGTTGATTTTGGAGGTCGCATTATGGTTTATCGCAACGTGCTTGAATTTATGGGGCATACCCCTATGGTCAGGCTGAACAGAATGGTCGATGAGGACAGCGCTGAGATATTTGTAAAGTTTGAAGGGCTCAATGTCGGCGGTTCGATCAAAACAAGAACAGCATACAATATGATAAAGGACGCTGAAGAAAAGGGTCTGATAAATAAGGATACTATCATCGTTGAGCCGACTTCGGGCAACCAGGGCATAGGTCTTGCGCTGATCGGTGCGGTGAGAGGTTATAAAACAGTCATCATCATGCCCGATTCCGTCAGTGAGGAAAGGCGCAAGCTCGTGGCGCATTACGGCGCAAAGGTCGTGCTTGTTCACGATGCGGGAAATATCGGCGAGTGCATTGACGAGTGCGTGAGAATGGCAGAGAATATGGCTAAGGAAGATCCGAACGTTTTTGTTCCTCAGCAGTTCTCAAATCCTGCAAATCCGCTGGCGCACAAGTACCACACAGGCGTGGAGATCCTTGAACAAACGGGCTGTAAAATTGACGGTTTCTGCTCGGGCATCGGAACGGGCGGAACTATCAGCGGTATCGGTGAGGTGCTCAGGGCGCAGTACCCCGATATAGAGATATGGGCGGTAGAGCCTGAAAATGCAGCTATCCTTGCGGGCGGAACGGTAGGAACGCATTTGCAGATGGGCATTGGCGACGGACTTATACCGGATAATCTCAACCGTGAGATATACAGCAATATCTACATCGTGACCGACGATGAGGCGATAAATACCGCTAAGGACCTTGCTCGTCTTGAGGGGATAATGTGCGGTATTTCAAGCGGCACAAACGTTGCTGCTGCCAAAAAGCTCGCTAAGAAGCTGGGCAAGGGCAAGGTAGTGGTCACCGTGCTGCCCGATACTGCGGAAAGATATTTCTCTACACCGCTGTTTGAAAACGACGAGATTTGAAGAGGAAACAAAAAGGAGCCGTTCAGTTGGCTCCTTTTTTATGCGTATTTTCGGATCTTTACTTCCATATAACCTTTTCATTGCCGATATAAAATGTCGTGCCGCTGACGCTTACGTCGTATTCAAAGCCCATTTTCAGCCCTTCACCGACGTAGATGCCGATATATGCTTTCCCCGTGAGCCTGTTTATCGAAAACTCCGCTGCGCTTTCACGGTAAAGTCTGCTTTCCTCGGCGTGAAGCACAGGCTCGGCATCAACGGGTATCTGCATAAGTCCGTCACTTGAATATCTCCATGCGCTGATGCGTTTTTTTACAGGCGAAATCCCGCAGTTTGCGGCGTTTTTTACATGGTATACCACAAGGCTGTCGGGCAGGGGAGGTGCATCTTCGAGTTTTTCAACGCTGATAAGCATTCTGTCGAACTTGTCGATGCACTTATATAGCAGATGATCGGTCATTTGAATCGTCCTTTCAGGCAGTTATTTGTGGTACTTTGAGTGTGCACTTATCTGGAATGCACGGTATATCTGCTCGGCAAGCATTACCCTTGCAAGCTGATGCGGAAATGTCATTTTGGACATGGAAAGGCGCAGCTGCGCTTTTTCCTTTATGGCAGGCGCAATGCCGAACGAAGAACCGATGATGAAATTCACCGTTGAAAAACCGTTCAGCGCACATTCTTCCAGCTTTTGCGAAAGCTCCTCACTGGTCAGCTGCCTGCCCTCGATACACATTGCCACCGTGTACGAGCCTTTTATATCGAGGTATGGCTGCATTGCCTTTGCCTCCGATTCAAGTGCCGCAGCTATCTGCTTTTCGCTCGGATCGTCATTCAGCCTTGATTCCGCCAGTTCAATTATCTCCAGCTTGCAGCTTGTGCTGAGGCGCTTTTGATATTCCTTTACGGCGTCACGCCAGTACTGCTCTTTGAGCTTTCCGACGGTAATGAGGTTTATTTTTATCAAAACGCCACCACCAGTCCGTTCCCGTCGGGATTTGCAACGTGCAGGAGGTAATCCTTGTTGCGCTGCATATCGCTCATTGTGCCGACAGCCGTATTTTCGGCGGTTTTGGGATCGTTGTTGTGCTGTGAAAGGTGCCCGAGGATGAATTTGTCTGTTCCGCTGCGCACGAGCTGTGCGAGCGTATCGGCGCAATCGGGATTTGAAAGGTGCCCGTGATCCGAGCTTATGCGCCTTTGCAGTTCAAGCGGATAAGGTCCGTGCGCAAGCATATAGGGATCGTAGTTGGACTCCAGCAGCACAAGGTCGCAGCCCTTTATGTTTTCCCAAACGGTCTGTGTCACAATGCCAAGGTCGGTGCACACTGCTGCGATTTTCCCGTCCGGGCAGGTTATCCTGTAACCGCAGTTTGAAGGGGTGTCGTGCAGCGTTTCAAAGGCGCTTAGCGAAAAATCCCCCACGCAGACCGTTTCATCACTCATCTCGTAAAGCTCAGCTGTATCGGGAACGAGTTTGTTTTCTAGCAGTATAGAGATGTTTTTCCTGCTTGCGTAGACGGGTATGCGGTGCTTTTTCAAAAACACATTCAGCCCCTTTACGTGATCCGAGTGGGTGTGGGTGATAAATATCCCGTGTATACCTGCGGTTGAGATGTCATTTGCGCTGAGCGACTCGCATATCCTTTTGCAGGACACGCCTGCGTCGACCAGTACACCGTTTTTGCCGTTGCCTATGTATGTGCAGTTCCCGTCACTTGACGAGAAAAGTGGGTATATCCTTGCCATAATTACTCCTCCCATAAATCAGAATTTATAGGTCTTATCAAACTTTAAAGACCTGCCAAAGACAAGACAGGTTTTTCGGTCCAGCCTTTTCTCGTAAAAAAGGC
>OCTX012253254.1_pt1 | contig 17901 bp, 17 predicted proteins | sample 1539691 | NCBI WGS metagenome assembly OCTX01 (sample SAMN02144231, study PRJEB22623) | gut metagenome | biome: sheep rumen | host: Ovis aries | place: New Zealand | reverse complement strand
GGAACGCGGCGATTCGTCGTCGAGTCCCCTTGTCATCGCCCGCACGCCGAAAAAGAGGGCTGCCAGAACGGCCAGGATGGCCGCGATCAGCATAAGGTAGCGAAGATTGTCCGATATCCATTCCTTTATTTCGTTCAAGACCGTTTCTTCCTTTCTTTTAAGCACACGGCGCGCCATCGATGCCGGCGGGCCGGATAAAAAGAAAAGCGCCGGACGAACACGTTCGACCGGCACTTCCGTGTGTCTGACAGGAGTCGAACCCGCGCACCTGGAACCGGAATCCAGTGCTCTATCCACTGAGCTACAGACACATTTCTTTTAAAACAGCCTGCCTAATAGGCAGGCTGTCAAGTGGAGATAATGAGATTCGAACTCACGGCCTTTCGGATGCGAACCGAACGCTCTCCCACTGAGCTATATCCCCATGCACAAGTGGTATAATAACGCATCCGAAAGAATTTTGCAAGCCTTTTTTTCAAATAAATAATAATTCTTCAGCCGGCGATCACGAGCTCATCGCTCTCCCGCTCATAGCGGTACACATGATTGGAGAGAATGTCCCCCTGCGGGACCTCGCAGCGGTTGATGCTGACCAGCATCTCCCGGAGGTTCTCCGCGCTCGTCCCCTCCTCGTCCGGCAGCAGGATCACCTCATGTATGCTGCTCGGGATCACATAGACGTCCGCTCCGAAGAGGTTCGCCAGGGTTCTCAAGGGCGATTTGTCCAGGATTGCGGCTGCCCCGAAAGTCTTTCCCTTTGTCGTTAAGACAAACATCCTGGGCGGCGCGGGAATCTCATCCTGCTCCTCCCCGAGGAAAAAATCCTCCGGCTGATTCATCCGCCCGGCCATGCCCCGAAGCTCCTCCTTGAGATTCCTGATCACATCGCCGATCCCGCTGAGCTCGCCCGGCTCGTATACCTTCATGTTCTCTTCCGCGTCCGCAAGGACCTCCTCGAACGTTTTCCCCCAGCTCTTAAGCTCCCTGTCGCGCACCGGGCAGGTTGCGTTCGGGATCCCCAGGTCGTCGATGTCCAGGTAGACGCATTCCGCGAGATCGAGAAAAGTCCGGTACGGTACGTCCTTAAGGCGCTCCACATTCATGACGCGGTTAATCAGTCTCACCCTGAGCTTTTCTTTTGCCCAGCCGTAATCCGAAAAATGATCCACGCTGACCTTTCCGGGCACCTTGTATTCCCTGTAGAAGGAAACCACTTCCTCCGCGATCCCGCAGAGGTCCCTGCCGGTCGTGTACTGCTCGTAAAACTGCGTGAGCGGAATCGTCGGGGAGAGATTGCTCTCCCTGTCAAAGACCGTGAGCCCGTCGTAGGCCAGACCGTTCATTTTCACATACCGCCTGATCGAGATCTCGGCGCCGCCGAGCAGGCGGGAAACTTCATTTGTCAGCGCTTCTTTAAATTTTTCATATTCCATGTTGTCTTCCTTTCCTTGTACAACAATAAAAGCAGCCGGAAACTGCCCTGCATACTGCAATTGAACAAGGGAAAAGGATAAGAATCAATCAGAAAAAATTAACGCCTCCCCTGCAAGGGGAGGCGTCATGCTTTATACTCTCGAGAGATACTCAGCTGTTCTGGTATCGATCTTGACCTTGTCGCCGATGTTGACGAACAGCGGGACCTGGATTGTTGCGCCGGTCTCGACCGTAGCGGGCTTGGAAGCACCCTGGGCCGTGTTGCCTGCAAAACCGGGCTCTGTGTCAGTTACCTCAAGCTCGACGAAGAGAGGCGGCTCGATGGAGAAAACGTTGCCGTTGTAGGAGCAGACCTTGACGGTGTCGTTCTCCTTCACGAACTTCATCGCATCGCCGATGATGTCCTTATTGATCATGATCTGGTCATAAGTCTCCGGATCCATGAAATAATAAAGATCACCGTCGTTGTAGAGATACTGCTGGTCCTTGCGGTCGATACGGGCGGCCGGGAACTTTTCGGTCGGACGGAACGTCTTCTCGACGACACCGCCGTTGATAACGTTTCTCATCTTTGTGCGGACAAAAGCGGCGCCTTTGCCGGGCTTTACATGCTGGAACTCAACGATCTGCATGACCTGTCCGTCAATCTCAAGCGTTAAGCCGTTTTTAAAATCACCTGCTGAAATCATGGGGCATTCCTCCTTAAAAGTGTACGTTCATTTTAATATAAAAGTGCCTGATATGCAAGCACATGTTTCAAACAAAATTGCCGGATTCGCGTTCAGAGAGTATTTTTTCGGCAATTTTCCGCGGAGAGAGCCCGTCCGTCGGGATCATGACGTCCGCCGCCGCCATGTAAGCGGCCCTGCGGACCTCCATCAGCTCCCTGATGCCCTCCACGCTGAAGCGGTCCCGGATGTTCGGCCGGTTCCCGGTTTTGCCCTGAAGCCGGCTGTAGATGGTCTCCGGCGAAGCTGTCAGGAGGACGATCGTCCCGAGCCCCCGCATCAGCCTCCTGTTCCGCTCCCGCAGCACGACGCCTCCTCCGCAGGAGACCACGGCGCTCTCCTGCCCGTAAAGGCTTTCGAGCAGCTCCGTCTCCATGTCCCGGAAAGCCTCCTCTCCCTGCGTCTTGAAGATCCGGCTGACCGGCATCCCTTGCCTCTCCTCGATGGTCTCGTCCATCTCCAGCACCGGCAGGCCGCTGTTCCTTCGGATGGCCCTTGCGCAGGCGGATTTGCCGGTGCCCATGAAGCCGATGAGGAAAATGAACCCCTTCCGCATCCCCGCCTCATGGATTTTCCCAAGTTCCGCGCGCATTACGTCCGCCCCGATCTGCCCTGGCGCGCTCGCCCTGCCGCCCAGGAAGGCAAATGTAAGGCAGGACCCGAAGATCTCGCCGTGCATGCGCGTGATCCTCCCCTTCTCTCCCATCGCGATCAGGATGAACGGGATGGAGAGCTGCTCCCCCGCGAGCCCGGAAGCCCGGATCACCTCGTCGACGTCCGCGCCGTTCTCCGGCATGTAGGCGCCTTTCGCGATGGCGGCGCCGGCTCTCTCCATCTCCATAAAAGTGCCGAGGATCGCATCCGCCCCGGGCGTCCTCTTAAAATCATGCTGCGAGAACACGACCGGTATCCCGGCCTTCGCGGCGTCCTCCGCAGCAGCTGCCGCGGTCTCTCTCGCAAATTCGATATCGAGAAGATCCACACAGCCGCTCTCCGCCGCCTCCGCGAGGATCTCCCGGTATTTCGCATCTGTGACCTCGTAAAGGCCGCCTTCCGCGGCGGTCCGCAGCGTAAAGAGGACCGGACCGTCGAAGGCTGCCCTGACGCCGGCCAGAAGCTTTGTCAGCTCTCCCGGACCGCCGGTCTCTTCCGCCTGACGCGCCAGGTACGGATCGATGCGGAGTTCAACAAGATCCGCTTCGTTTCGGGCTGCCGCCGCGCTTTTTATGAGCTCTTCCGGGCGGTCGTCCGTGAGGGGCACGGCTATTTTCGGGATTCCGGAACCGAATGTGACGTTTTTTGCGGTAAATGTTTTCATTTCCTTATCCAGGTGTTAAAATCAATCATATTACGTAATACAAAAGGAGCCTGCCATGCAGAACTACTACCTGATCGGCGACCCGGTCGCCCACAGCCTCTCACCGGCCATGCACAACGCCGCCTTCTCTCTCCTTGACATCGACGCCCGCTACGGGCTTTGCCGCGCAAACGAATCCGAACTGAAGGACACTGTTAAGCGCCTCAGGGAGGAAGGCGCGTCCGGCTGGAACTGCACCATGCCGGTCAAGACCGCCATGTGCGGGCTGTGCGACGAGCTCTCGCTCGCCTCCGTGATCGGCAGTTCCGTCAACACTGTCAAAAATGAAAACGGAAAGCTTTACGGAGACACCACCGACGGCAGGGGGTTCCTTGACGCGGCGAAGGAAGCCGGCTTTTCGGTGACGGGTTCCTCCCTGACCCTGCTCGGGACCGGCGGAGCCGCCTCGGCGATCCTCATCGCCGCCGCCCTTGCCGGGGCTGAACGCATTTTTGTCTTCTACAACCGCCCCGAATCGGGCCGGAAGATCGAAGCGCTCGCCGGAAAATTAAAACCGCATGCGGATACCGCCATCGAGATCCTGCCTCTCGCCGACCAGGCGATTCTCAGGGAGAAAATAGAAAACTCAGGTCTCCTCGTCAACGCGTCCAGCGTGGGCATGAAAAAAGGCGGTGCCGGGGATGCCGGCTGCCTTGTGCCGGATCGTTCCTTCCTCGCCTCCCGCCTGGATGTCATGGACATCATTTATAATCCGCGTAAGACGCCGCTCCTTTCCATGGCCGAAAAGGCAGGCTGCCGGACCGAGAACGGGCTTCCCATGCTGCTTCTGCAGGGAGCCGCCTCCTTCCGCATCTGGACAGGCCAGGATATGCCCGTGCCCGCGATCAGGCGTCTTGTTTTTGATGAGCCTCGATAATGAGATCGGCGATCTCCTCGTTGGTCTTGCCCTCCGTCGGGATCGTCATGTCGGCGATCCTCGTGTAGGCGGGCTCCCGCTCCTTCATCATTTTGAGAACGTGCTCCGCAAGGTCGTCGTCCTGCAGCCATGAGTGCTTGTCATTTTTCGAGATGCGCGCCACCGCCTGCTGTGCCGAGATCTTAAGGTAATAGACTTTGCCGAGAGACTTCAGGTAGGCGTCATTCTGCTCCATGAGCGCCAGCCCGCTCCCCAGCACGACCACCGCAGGCTTTCCCTCCTCTACCATATCGTAGAGGGCGACCGTCTCCATCGCCCGGTAGTAGGCGTCCCCGAAACGGTCATAAACTTCGACGGGCTTCATGCCCAGCTTGCCGGAGACTTTCTTATCGACATCCACAAGCGGCAGGTTCATTTTTTTGGCGATGATCCTGCCGATCGCGCTTTTCCCTGAGCCCATAAAGCCCTCAAGAATAATATCGTTCATGTTTCTCCCCTTCCTCATCCAGTCATTTTGAGCCGGCGCAAAGCTGCCGCTTACTCTTTGCCTCTTTCTATTTTACTATGAAAATAAAATCTCCGCAACATTATTTCATTTCCTGCTCCCGTACCGGAGCGGACGCGCGACTGTCCGGTTGAAAAACTCGATCAGCGGTCCCATGAAAAATGCGGTGACGATCGTGCCGACGCCGGCGACCGCCCCTGTGAGGACCCCGATCACCGTGCAGATGACGTCCGTGCTGATGCGCGTGATCCGGAAATCCCAGCCTCTCTGCTTCGAGAGCACCAGGGCGATCGCGTCGTAGGTCGAGACACCCAGGTCGCCTGTAAAGTAGAGTGCCGAAGCGAAGCACATGATCACGATCCCCAGAATGAGGAAAACCGCGCGCACCGGAACCGACGGATGCGGGATCAGGCGGTTCCAGAGAGCCGACGAGAAATCCACGACATACCCCAGCAGAAAGAGGTTGATCATGGTCCCGAGGCCGATCTTCGTCTTGTCCATGAAAAATACGACGACCAGCAAAACCGCATTCACCAGGGTATAGAAGAGCCCGTAGGAGAGCGGGATCACGTTGTTGAGCCCGTGCGCGAACACCTGGAACGGGTCCATCCCGAACCCCGAGAAATTAAAGAGCCCTACGCTGAACCCGGCGATGAGCACGCCGGCCAGCGTCATCACAAGTCGCCTCTTTCCCTCCGCGCTCCGAAGCAGGTCTGTGACAGCTTTCATACAGTATTTACCTTCCTATTATTCGCAGGACGTCGTGATACATGACGTAAACCATCAGGACGATCAGTGCGATCGCGGCTGCAGACTGGACAGCCAGTTCCACCTTCCGGTTCACCGGCCTGCCCGAGATGAGCTCATACAGCAGGAAGACAAGCCTGCCGCCGTCCAGTGCGGGGATCGGCAGAAGGTTCATCACGCCGAGGTTGGCCGAGAGCAGCACGATCAGGTTGACCATGTTTAGGAAGGTCATGAAGAAGCCCTCCTCCTTCACTTCCTCGTAGGTCGTCCCGACGATATCGACGACGCCGACCGGACCAGACAGGTCGTCCGCCCCGAAGCGGCCCGTGAACATGCCGCCGACGGACTTTAAGACCGTCATGATCCAGTAGCGGATCTCGATGAAGCTGTATTTGAGCACCCCGATGGCGCTGACGGGCACGCGCCCCAGGTTGTAGGAGAACCCGGTCAGGACCGTGCGGCTCTCGTACGGGGTGAGCGATGCGTCAAAGATCTCGCCGTCCCGGTCGATCGTGAGCGTCACCTCCGAAGCGGTGAGCGGATGCGCGTCGAAATAGTCATGCATGGACTGGGCGGTGGTTATTTCATTTCCGTCGATCGCGACGATGACGTCGCCTGCCCTGACGCCGGCGGCCGCCAGCGGCGAGTCCTCCCCGACCGAATCGATATGGGCGGTCTCCGAGCTCAGCTGGTAGGTGAGCCCCATCATGAAGCGGATGTAAATATAGGGCTCAAAGGACGTCTTATAGGTCTGCCCGTCCCTTCTGTAGCTGACGGAGATCGTGTCGCCTTCCTTAAGGTCGTGAAATGTAAACCAGTTGGCGACATCCCTTCCGATATCCACATTTTCGCCCATGAAGGCCGTGATCGTGTCTCCGGGCCGAAGTCCCGCCTCGTAAGCCGGCGAGTCCTCCGCGACAGACACCACTTCCGCCGGGTCGTAGCCGACCGCGGCGAGTACGATCATCGCGCCGACAAAGGCCAGGATAAAATTGAACAGCGGTCCGGCAAAGATGATCGCGATCCGCTTCCCGATCGGCGCGCTCTGGAAGGAACCCTCTTCCGTCCTTTTTACAGCGGCCGCCGGCTCCTCCTCGTCGAGGTCGTCGTACATGCCCTTCATTTCACAGGAGCCGCCGAAGAGCAGCGCCTTGAAGGAATAGCGGGTGCCCCCGCGCACCGTCGAGAAAATCCGCGGCCCGAAGCCCATGGAGAATTCCACGACCTCGACGCCGGACATTTTCGCGACGATAAAGTGCCCGAACTCATGAAAGAGTATCAGGATCGAAAAGATCAGAAATGCAATAATCCACTTCATTGCAGAAGAAAAACCTCCCAGTCAGACCCGAATAAGCAGTATGGAAAGGAAATAGATGATCGGGGCTGTAAAGATCACGCTGTCAAAACGGTCCAGGATGCCGCCGTGACCCGGGATCAGGGCGCCGTAGTCCTTGATGCCCTTATCCCGCTTGATGCCGGATGCGGCGAGGTCGCCGACCATGGAGATCAGCGCGCCGACCGCGCAGATGACAAAATAGACCCAGCCCTGCCGGCCCAGGTATGTCCCGTAGCCGAGCCCGAGAAGTCCGGCGCCGACGACGCCGCCGACAGCGCCTTCGACCGACTTCTTCGGCGAGAGGATCGGCGCCATCTTGTGCCGCCCCAGGAGCCTTCCGACGCAGTAGGCGCACGTGTCGGCTCCCCAGGAGCTCAGGAAGATCAGCCAGACCAGCACATGCCCGTCGTAGGCCATGCGCGTCGTGTAGATGAACCCCAGCGTGACCGTCACATAAACCATGCCCGCGAAGGCGGACATCGCCTGGTCCGCATGAAAACGCGGAAATGTGAACACATAAACCGCCAGGATCAGCGTCAGCGTTCCCACGATCCCGAAGAGATAGTACTGCTTCGGCGCGAAGGCAATGAGCAGCAGGTAGACGACCGCGCCGAGAAGTCCCGCCGCGGCGAGCGCGTTCATCGGCTCCTTCTCCTCATTTCTTCCGGCGTTCGGGTCTCTCGCCTCATACTCGCTCCCGGCCGCCGGCTTCTGGGCCTCGCTGCGGCGGATCACATTCATCACCCCGTAGAACTCCAGCATGCCGACGATGGAAATGAACCCCACCATGAGCAGCAGCGGAAGCCCCCCGGGCAGGATGGTCGCGAGTGCGAGAACGACGAGCACGATCCCGCTGATAAGTCTTGTCTTGAACATAGAGAATCCCCTTACTTAAGATTTCCGCGCAGCTTCTCCTCGAAATAGGCGTCTATCTCGTCCTGCACCGCGAAGATCTCGTCCACGGACGGATCGCTTATGACCGTGTGGCGGTCCATCGCCTCCTCGATCACATCATAAATGTCCGTAAAATGAATTTCGTCCCGCCTGAACATCGCGTTCGCCCACTCGTTTGCGGCGTTGAAAGCGGTCGGCATGGAGCCGCCCGCGGCGATCGCGCGGCGCGCCAGCGGAAGCCCCTTGAAGACTTCATTGTCCGGCTGCGCGAAGGTCATGCCCGCGATCTTCGTGAAATCGAGCGGCACGGCCGGCGAAGGCAGGTGCGTCGGGAATGTCAGCGCATACTGGATCGCGATGCGCATGTCGGAAGGCCCGAGCTGGGCGATGATCGAACCGTCCTCGTACTCGACAGCCGAGTGGATAAGGCTCTGCGGCTGGATCAGGACCTCGATATCGTCCGCCGGCACATCAAAGAGCCATTTCGCCTCGATGACCTCCAGGCCTTTGTTGACCATGGTCGCGGAATCGACCGTGATCTTCGGGCCCATGGTCCAGGTCGGGTGCGCGAGCGCTTCCCGGACGGTGACATTTTTCAGTTCCTCATAGCTGCGCCCGCGGAACGGCCCGCCGGACGCGGTGAGCAGGATGCGGCGGATCTTCGAATCATGCCGCCCCATGAGAGACTGGAAAATGGCGGAATGCTCCGAATCGACCGGCAGCAGTTTTACGCCCTTCTCGCGGACAAGCGGCATGATGATATGCCCGGCCGTCACCAGCGTCTCCTTGTTGGCGAGCGCAATGTCCTTGCCGGCTTTGATCGCCGCGATCGTCGGCCTGATGCCGATCATCCCGACAATTGCCGTGACCAGTATGTCGGTCCCGGGGAGCTCAGCGAGCTCGATAAGGCCTTCCATGCCCGATACGACGCGGACGTCCGTGTCCGCCAGCCGGACCGCCAGATCCTTCGCGGCTTCCTCGTTGTAAACGGCGCAAAGCGCGGGTTTCATTTCCCGCGCCTGCCGCTCTGCCATCTCAATATTTCTGTCACAGGATATCGCGGCGACCGTGAAGAGCTCCGGATGGGTGCGGACCACGTCCAGAGTCTGGGTCCCGATCGAACCGGTCGATCCCAAAACGGCAATTGTCTTCATCAGATCGTCATAAGCTCCTTTGTCTTCGCATCCACCATCTCATCAACTTTCTTGATGTACTTATCGGTGATCTTCTGGAGCTTTTCCTCGTCGTCCTTGATTTCGTCTTCAGAGATATCCTCGGACTTTTTCAGCTTTTTCAGCATGTCGTTGCCGTCGCGGCGGATGTTCCGGCAGGCGACCTTGGCCTGCTCGCCCTTCTTCCGGACGTCCTTGACCAGCTGCTTACGGCGCTCCTCATTGAGTTCCGGGAAGACCAGGCGGATCACGCGGCCGTCGTCGCTCGGGTTGATGCCGATATCGGACTTCTGGATTGCCTTGACGATCGCCTTGACCATCTTCGGCTCCCACGGCTGGATCTGGATCATTCTCGCCTCAGGCACCGAGATGGAGGCCGCGGAAGCGATCGGCGTCGGCGAGCCGTAATAATCGACGGTCACCTTGTCCAGGACGTGCGGGTTTGCCCTGCCCGCGCGGATGGACTGCAGCTCCTCCTCGAGATTCTTCATGGTCTTCGTCATCTTCTCTTCATAGGCCTTTGTTCTTTCGCTCATGTCTGCCTCCTTCATTTAAACGGTGACCACAGTCCCGTCAATAATACCCTTTGCTGCCCGCGCGATGCTGTCCTTCCCGTCAAGTTCGAACACAAGCATCGGCATTTTGTTTTCCTTCGCGATCACAGCGGCCGCCCCGTCGACAACGCCGAGGCCCTTCTCGACCACTTCGCCGATGCTGATCTCCGCATATTTCTTCGCGTCCGGGTTCGACTTCGGATCGCTGTCATAGACTCCGTCGACCGATTTCGCGAGCAGGATCATCTCGGCGCCGATCTCAACGGCCCGAAGCACTGTCGCGGTGTCCGTCGAGAAGAACGGATGGCCCGTGCCGCCGGCGAAGAACACTGCCTTGCCGGATGCAAGGGACTCTTCCGCCAGGTCTTTGGAGTAGAGTTTGGTAAATGACCCCACCGCAAACGGCGTCAGGATCTCGGTCTTCATGCCGATCGAACGGAAGATCTCCGACACATAGAGGCAGTTCATCACGGTCGCCAGCATGCCGATCTGGTCCGCCTTGGAGCGGTCGATCGCGTTCGAGGAACGCCCGCGCCAGAAGTTTCCGCCGCCGATCACGATGCCGACCTCGCAGCCCTCATCCATGATCATCTTCACCTGCTTCGCGACACCGCGGACGGTATCTTCATCAAACCCGGTCTTCTTTTCGCCGGCGAGAGCCTCGCCGGAGAGCTTCAGCAGTACTCTTTTCATAAACGCCTCCTTCATCAGCCATAAACTTTTATCATTATACCATAGAAAAATATTTCATGGAATCCTTTTGTGAAACTTTATTGCGGCGGGACATGGGGACAGCTTTGGGGACGGTTCCTGGGGCCGGTTTGGGGAACCTTGGGGACGGTTCCTGGGGGCCGGTTCCCGCAGGGAACCAGCCCCAGGAACCGTCCCTAAAAAAAAGAGCGCGGCCCCGCCGCGCTCCCCTCACTTTATGATCTTTTTCAACGCATCCATGAAAGAGTCGATATCCTTGAACTCGCGGTAGACGCTCGCGAAGCGGACGTACGCGACCGCATCGATATCCTTCAGCTTCTCCATCACGAGCTCGCCGATGTAGGAACTCTCCACCTCCCGCTCGCCGCGGTTGTAGATGTCGTTCTCCACGGAATCCACCAGCTCCTTGAGCTGGGCCGCGGAGACCGGCCGCTTGTGGCAGGCCCGGAGGACGCCGTCCTCGATCTTCGCGCGGTCGTAGAGTTCCCGGTTCTGGTCCTTCTTCACGACCATGATCGGGGCGAGCTCCACTTTCTCATAGGAGGTAAATCTCTTTCCGCAGGCGTCGCAGAGACGTCTGCGGCGGATCGCCGTGTTGTCGTCGACAGGCCGCGAGTCCACGACCTTCGTGTTGTCATTTCCGCAAAACGGGCATTTCATGCCTTATTTCCTCTTCAGAAAATCCGGGATCTGGATATCCTGCTTCTCAACGTTGCTCCTGACCGGAGTCTGCTGGAACTCGATCTGCGGAGCCTGAGCCTTGTACTGGCTGTAGTTCGGCTTCACAAATGTCGGCATCGGCGCTGCCGCCGGAGCCTCGGCCTTCGGAGCAGCCGGCTCTTCCTTCTTCGCTCTCGCGTTGACGTCGGTAAGGCCGGTCGCGATGACCGTGATCGTGCAGGCATCCGGAACGGAATCATCATACATGGCGCCGAAAATGATGTTGGCGTCGTCGCCGGTGATATCCTGGACGTAGCTGGCCGCGTCGTTGGCGTCCATAAGGGAGATGTCGCCGCGGATGTTGATGATAACCTTCTCCGCGCCCTTGATGGATGTCTCGAGAAGCGGGCTCTCCACGGCCTGCTGCACTGCCTCGAGCGCCTTGGAATCGCCCTTGGACTCGCCGATACCGATGTGGGCGATGCCCGCGTCGGTCATGACGGTCTGGACGTCCGCGAAGTCGAGGTTGATGAGCGCCGGCTGGTTGATCAGGTCTGTAATGCCCTGGACAGCCTGCTGAAGGACTTCGTCCGCCTTCTTCAGGGCTTCCGGCATCGTGGTCCGGCGGTCAACGATCTCAAGCAGCTTGTCGTTCGGGATGACGATAAGCGTATCCACGCTGTCTTTCAGCTTTTCGATGCCGGCAAGGGCATTTTCCATGCGCTTCTTTGCCTCGAACCGGAAAGGCTTCGTGACAACGCCGACGGTCAGGCAGCCGAGGTCCTTCGCGATCTTCGCGATGACCGGTGCAGCGCCCGTGCCGGTGCCGCCGCCCATACCGCAGGTGACAAATACCATGTCCGCGCCCTCAAGGAGCTCGCGGATCTCATCTTCGCTCTCCGTCGCAGCCTGCTCGCCGACTTCCGGACGGCCACCGCAGCCAAGGCCCTTGGTGACCTTCTCGCCGATCTGCACGACCGTCGGAGCCTTGCAGATGGAAAGGGCCTGCTTATCGGTGTTCGCACCGACGAACTCCACGCCGCCGATGGTCTCGTCCACCATGCGGTTCACGGCATTGTTTCCGCCGCCGCCGACGCCCACGACAATAATTCTTGCAGCTGCTTCCGCTTCATTCGTAGTGATCTCTAACAAAACAAATTCCTCCTTATAACCGCCCTCCCGGGCGAAGCATATACTTCTTCATCAAAACAAAACGCATCAATACTATGATAAGAGTTTTGACGCGTTTTATCAAGATTTTTTTTCATGGAAATGAACATCTTTTTGCGATCCGACGATGTTTTTAAGGTCCAGCGTGCCGCTTTTCCCCTTCACCTCGGGCATGATCCTTGAAAGCGCCGCCAGTTTTTCCGAAAGATCGTCGAAACTGCCCATCTCTGCTTCAAGTTCGCCGAAAATGATCGTCATGTTCTCATTTTCATCAAATACGATGCGGTCGGCGTAAACGCCCTCCTCTTTGCACCAGTCCCGCACCGCCGCGATATCCTCAAAAAATGTCTTCCGGATCCCGAGGCTCAGGCCGCGTGAAGGCTCCTTCACCTCGTGCGTCTTCGGATCCTCCGGAAGGGGGATGCCTTCGCAGAGCGGGATGAAATTCCGTTCATTTTTCTCCTCGGCCTGCTCCCGGGAGAACATGAGCGTCCCGCTGCGGTTGAAATACCAGCAGGCATCGCCCGCCTCCATGCAGCCCGTGATGTCCTTCTCGTTCACACGGACCCTGAGGGTCTTCGCATCGGAAAATGAACACGCAAGCGACCTCACAAAAGGAAGCTCGCCCGGAGCCCTGCCGTTGTTTAAAAGACAGGCCAGGACGATGCTGTTTCCCGGAGCCCTCTTAAGAACGGTGTCTCTGACTTCCTCCGCGCTCTCGTGGGCATTTCCGGAGATCTCAATGCGTTCCACCGGCAGGAACGCGACCGCCGATACGAAGAGAAGGATGAGGAGCAGCACAATAAAACGGAGTGCCGGCACATATCCGGCACCCTTCCGCTTCTTTTTCTTACTCCGCAAGCTCTTCCCTGACATATTTCTTGAAATCGTCTCCCCTCACTTCATAATTCGGGAACTCGCCCCATGAAGCGCAGGCCGGCGAGAGCAGGACCGCATCGCCCGCCTCCGCGTGGTCGCGGCAGAAATCCATCGCCTCCCGCATCGTCGGAAGAAGGACGATCTTCTCCTCCGGGAAGCCCACCTCAAGGGCCGCGTCGCGGATATCGAAGCGGGTCTTGCCCTCGAGGACGAACCATTTGACCTTATCCCCGAAACAGCGGATCCAGTCGCGGTAATCGGAGCCCTTGTCGTAGCCGCCCCCGATGAGCAGGGTCGGCCGCTTCATGGCAAGGATGCCCTTGATTGCGGCGTCCGGGTTCGTGCCCTTGGAATCGTTGTACCAGGCCACACCGCGCTTCTCCGCGACGAACTCGATTCTGTGCGGGACCGGCTTGAAGCGGAGGCAGGTGGCAGCGATGCTCTGTAAGGATACGCCCGCGGCGATCGCCATCGCGGCGGCGGCCATCACATTTTCATGGTTGTGGGTGCCCGGAAGCATGAGATCGTCGGTATCGAGCAGGATCTCGTGCCGGCCGCCCCGGGTGACGAGGATCTTCGTCCCGTCCATGCAGATCCCGTCCGGGATATAGCGCGCCGAGGAGAACCAGAAGACGTCGGCCGGACATTCCTTCACGCCGAACTCACGGAGGACCGGATCCTCGTAGTTCAGGACGCAGACGTCGTCCTTCGTCTGGTTTTTCGTAATAAGCTCCTTGCACCGGATGTACTCCGCCATCGTGTGGTGGCGGTTCATGTGGTCCTCGGTGATGTTGAGGATCGAGGAGACCGCCGGATGGAAGGTGTCGCAGGTCTCCAGCTGGAAGCTCGAGAGCTCCGCGACGAAGACGGCGTCCTTCGTGCTGCCCGGGACAGCTCCGGCAAATGAATTGCCGATATTGCCGACGATATAGACCTCCGGGCAGGCGTCCTGCATGATCGCGCCGAGCAGCGACGTCGTCGTTGTCTTCCCGTTGGTGCCGGTCACGCCGAGCACTCTCCCGCTTCTCGCCAGCCATGCCAGCTCGATCTCTCCGATGACCGGAACGCCGGCCGCCTTAAGCGCCAGCACGTCCGCGCAGTCGGTCGGCACGCCCGGGCTCAGGACCGCGAGCGCAAGCGTCGCGATCACCTCCTCCGGCAGGCTGCCCGTGAAGGCGGCTGCCTTTTCGGGGCAGCTGAGGCCTTCCTTCATTTTCTGCGGGTCGAGGTTTTTATTTCCGTCATAGAGCACCGGACATGCCCCGAGGTAAAGCAGCAGCTCGGCGGCGCCGATCCCGCTCTTTCCCGCTCCGAATACAAGTACGTTTTTTCCTTTAAGTTCCATATCAGAATGCCTTTCTCAGATGGCGATGATCGCCAGGATTGCGAGAAGTACCGTCACGATCGTGAAGTTCGCGACGACCTGCGTCTCCGACCAGCCCGACAGCTCAAAGTGGTGATGGATCGGAGCCATCTTGAAAATGCGCTTCCCGTGCGTCAGCTTGAAATACCCGACCTGCATCATGACCGAGAGCACCTCGACGACATAGATGAGGCCGACGATCAGCACATAGAGCGGCATCTCCAGCATGTAGGCGGTCCCGATGACGAACCCGCCGAGCGCGAGCGAACCGGTGTCGCCCATGAAGACTTTCGCCGGATGCGCATTGTAGACGAGGAAGCCCAGCAGCGCGCCGCCGACCGCCGAGGAGATCGGCGCGACCCCGCCGTGAAGCAAGATCGATGCGATCGTGAAAAATGCCGCCACGACCGCCGTGACCGACGAGGCAAGCCCGTCCACGCCGTCGGTGAAATTAACCCCGTTCACAGTGCCGGCGATAGCAAAGACCAGCAGCGGCCATTTCAGGATCCCGATCTCAAGCGTCTTTCCGCCCGTAAACGGGATGCGGAGCGCCATCGAGACGTCTGTGAAGCGCGAAATGTAAAGCCCGAAAACGACTATGATGACCAGCTCGAGCGCAAACTTCTGCCACGGCAGCAGGCCGTCAGAACGCCGTTTCACGACCTTCAGGTAATCGTCCAGGAAACCCAGCAGGCCGTAGGCCAGCGTGAGGAAAAGCACCGGTCCCGTCCTGGGATAGCGGGAAATAAAAAGCAGCCCGGTCACCGTGATTGCCAGAAGAAACATGATGCCGCCCATGGTCGGCGTCCCCGCTTTTTTCTTGTGTGCTTCGACGCCCAGCTCTCTCTCGGTCTGCCCCGCTTTTAAGCGGATGAGGAACGGTATCAGGACCGGTCCCATCGCCGCGGTGATCGCGAACGCGATAAAAGCAGGAACAAGGTCAAACAGAAATGACATATTCTAACCCCTCTTTCGATGATATGCAGCCATTTAGTTTACTACGAAAAGAGTTTTTATGCAATCCCTTACGGGTGATCAATATCTGAAAGAAGGATCTCATTTTCCGGCATGAGCTCCTCATCCGGCTCGATCTCCAGATAGGGCAGGATCTGTTTCAGGATATTTCTCGCGATCCACTGCGGAAAACGGCTGTCATCCTGGGCCGCGAGGTTCGGCTCGTCCACGACGACGTAGATGAGGACCTGCGGATCCTCGTAGGGGACGAACCCGATAAAGGATACCAGGTAATCACCCTGGCCGCGCGGAAGTTTTTCTGCCGTGCCGGTCTTTCCGCCCATAGAGTAGCCGTTTACCTTCGCGTAGCGGGCGGTACCCGTCTCCACGGCATCGCGCATCGCCTCGCGGATGATCTCCGCGTTGGCGGAGGAGACGGTTTTCTTCTCCAGGACGCCGCCGTTTGCGGAAAGGACCGCGCCGTCCGCGCTGCGGATCTCCTGAACGACCGAAGGCCGGTACCAGCTGCCGCCGTTTGCGATCGATGCGATGGCGGCCGCCTCCTGGATCATCGTGCAGTTGATGCCCTGGCCGAACGATGCGGTTGCGAGCTCCATATTGCTCATCTCATCCTCCCTGAAGAGGATGCCGGAGGCCTCGCCGGAGAGATCGATCCCGGTCCTGGCTCCGAACCCGAACACATGCTGGTAGCGGCACAGATTCTCCTTGCCGGTCTTTGCGGCGATCTGCATGATGCTGTCGTTGCAGGAGTAGCTGATCGCCTGCCGGAGAGCCAAAAGGCCGTGGCCGTCCTCCTCGGCGCATTTGATCTTCGTCTCGTCGAACATCTCGAAGCCGTCGCACATGAAATGGTCATCCTCGGAGACGCTCCCGGTCTCGAGAGCCGCCGCGACCGTGACGGGCTTGATCGTGGATCCGGGCTCATAGCCCGCGGAAATGCAGTAATTGGCCAGCACCTGCAGCATCTCCGTATCGCCTTCCTTCGTTTCCGCCATGGTGTTCGGATCGTAGGAGCCGTCCGCCGCCATCGCAAGGATCCGGCCGTTCTGCGGATTCATCACGATCGCTCCGACATGGTCGGCTGCCGCCCTTTCCTCCGCATAATTGTCGTAAAGTTCCATGAAGCGGTCGATCTCCCCCTGCACGGCCCGCTCGATATTGATGTCCAGGGAAGTGACCAGCGTGTTCCCGGCTTCCGGCTCGATGATGCTCCTTTGGATATAGTCGGAGGCATTTTCGCTCCAGTAGGAGTAGCGCCGCCCTTCCTGCCCGGAAAGCTCGTCGTTGTAATAACTCTCGAGGCCGTAGCCGGACGGTTCTCCGCTGCCCGACGGGATCCCGATGACGCCGGCACCCAGCGCGCCGAACGGGTAATAGCGGACGTAGACTTCCTCAAAGGAGACGCCGACGATCCCCCTGCGCTCCCGCTGCACGCCGGAGAGCTTAAGCTCAGCCGCCATGCGCTCCGCGGCGTGCTCCTCGTCGTCCGGGATCTCCTCCAGCGCGTCCTGCTGGACCTTGATCTGCTCATCCAGGACCGCCTTATAGAGGCTGAACTTATCCGCCTCGCTCACCGTGAGCAGCTGCCTGCCCAGCACGGAATAGTAGTGGAGATTTTTCTTCTGCTCATCCGTAAAAAGCTTCCGGAGTTCCTCGGTATCCGCCCCGTAGACGCCCCCGAGCGCCCGGAGCGTCGGCTCGATATAGGGCGTCGTCTCCGTATCGCCGTCCTTCACGGTCTGGCCGATGAGTTTTATGTCAATGATCAGCCTGTACTTCTTGACGGAGTTCGCCAGGATATTGCCGTTCGCATCCAGGATCTCTCCGCGGCTCGCCGCGATGGCGGACTGCACGAACATGTTTCTTGTATTTTCCAGGACCCTGCTCTGATACTCCCGTCCCTTTACGACGTCGATATAGAAGATCCTGCCGATGAGACAAATGAAAACAAGCAGGACCGCCAAAAAGGATCCTGCCAGCTTGATCTTCAGTATTCTTCCGGGTTTTCCGCTCCGGCTCAGAAAGCCACCGCGTTTATGCCGCATTCTCTTCTCTCCCGTCCGTACCGGCTGCTGCGGTACCCAGGCGGACGATCTGCCGCGCTTCCGGGTACCGCATCCCGTAATCATCCTGCGCCCTGCGGATAATCTCCTCCATGGGAATCTGTGAATACAGTTCATCCGCCAGCGCTTCACTTGTATTTCTGCAGTTCAGGACCTGTGTCTCGAGTTTCCTGATCTCGCTTCCCTGCTCCGAAACAGTGTGTTTCATCGTCAGGAAAAATGCCGCCGCCCCCATGATCAGCACACAGGATAAAGCCAGCACAAGGATATCCGCACGGTTCTCACGTTCCCTGACTGCATTTTCAGCGGCCCGCTTCTTCTGAGCAGCCCTGTTATCTCTCTTTTTTATCGGGCGGGAAACCTCTTCCGCACGTCTGACGGCACTGCCTTCAACATAGTAGCCGTCTCTCCCCATCCGTGCGGCGGAAGATTTCCCGCCGAAATTTACAGCATCCCGTTTCATCACGAGTCCCCCT